>Ga0316222_1003478_pt1 | contig 15397 bp, 12 predicted proteins | sample TBH18011metaG_FD_206008 | JGI IMG/M metagenome (GOLD analysis project Ga0316222, IMG submission 206008) | Freshwater microbial communities from Trout Bog Lake, Wisconsin, USA - TBH18011 | ecosystem: Environmental > Aquatic > Freshwater > Lake > Hypolimnion/Profundal zone | place: USA: Wisconsin...
AAATCGTAGTCGTTCAGCGAGGAGGTGTTGTTGTCGCCGTAATAGCTGAAGACGGTCGGGGTGTTCATGGGCCGGCCGGTCTGGGCGCAGTTATAGGCGAGCGTGTAAAGGTAGGGCAGCATCTTATAGCGGAGCTGGATGCAGTTGCGCATGGCGCTCTGATACGGGTCGGCGAAGCGCCACGGCTCGCGGCCTTGGTCGCTGCCCACAACATTGTCGCCCTTGCGGGAATGGTTGCGGAAGAACGGGAGGAACGCGCCCCACTCGTGCCAGCGGGTGAGCAGCTCGCCGCCCACGGTGTCGGCAAAGCCGCCGAGGTCGTGGCCATACCACGCCGCGCCGGAAATCATGGCGCTCAGGCCGAAGGGAATACAGGTGCGGGCGTAGCCCATGGCGGAGTTGCCGCTGTTGTTGGGGCTGCCGTCGCCCCAGTTGGCCACCGTGTCGCCGCTCCAACTGACGGCGTAGCGCTGGAGGCCGCAACTGCCGGAGCGGCTCAGGACGAACGGCCGCTTGTTCGGATTGGCCAGCAGCAGCGCGCCATAGCTGGTGCCGGCGCAGCGCAGGCCGAAGTAATTATGCTCGTTGCTCCACTGCCGGCGGGAGTCGGTGGCGGACGTGCCGTAATGCCCGTCGCACCAGAGCAGGCCGTTGTAGGGAATCTGGTCGCCCTGCTCCGGCTCGTCAATGTCGTTCCAGATGCCGGCGATGGCGAAGCCGCCCATCCAGTTGGTGATCTTGCCCTGCCACCACTGCCGCATCGGCGTGCTGGTGAAATCAAACCACGACATCGGGCCAAGATAGATGTTGCCGACGACGGTGTTGGCATTGTTGTCCTTGATGAAATGGAGGTCGGTGTTTGCCTCGTTGTAAAACGGATCCTGCGTTTCGAGGAGCGGCTCGATGAGCGGGATGATTTTCACGCCCTCGTTGGCGCAGTAGCTGACCATGCCGGCGGGATTCGGAAACTCAGTGGCGTTCATCGTCAACTGATGCAAGACATTGTTCGCCGTCGGGTTGTTGTCGCCATTGATGTTCATGTAATCAATGTCCAGATAGACGGCGTCCAGCGGGATGTTGCTGGAGATGGCGGTGTCGGCGAGATACTGCACCCAGCTCTGGTTGAGATAGCTGAAGCGCGAGAGCTGGTAGCCGAACGCCCACTTCGGCAGCATGGTGGGGCGGCCGGTGAGTTGGGAATAGCGGTCAATGACGGAAGCCATCGAGTGGTTCGTGCCGCCGCCGAAGAAGAAATAGTCCAGCTGCCCGTCGCCCGCCTCGAAGGAATACTGGCTGCCGGACTGTGTGCCGAACCGGAACAGCGGCCGGCAGGGGTTGTCGAAAAAGAGGCCATAGACAAACGCCGGCACCGAACCGTTGGCCGGCTGCACGCCATAAAAGAACGGCGGGTTCATGTATTCGGGATTTTCGAACTCGGTCCAGTTGTAGGTTCCCTCGCTCCAGCATTCAATCTCTTTGCCGCGCCGGTTCAGCGGGCCGCCGTATTCGCCGAGACCGAAGATGGCCTGGTTGGCGGGCAGCACCTTGGTGCATTTCAGCTTGAAGTCGCCCGAGGTCCAGCCGCTCTGCGCGGTGTAGTTGTAACTGGAATTAAACTGCGACTGGGAGTCGTTCAACAGGTCGAATCCGCTCTTGTCCTGGAAGTCCACCTTGAACGGGCTCTTGGTGACGACGACATTCAGTTGCGGCGTCGCGATGAGATACGTCGCGCCCTGGTCGGTGAACGTGACACTGTTGGAAATGGTCGGCCAGTAGCTCGGCTGCAGCGCAATCATCGGCTCCTCCTTGCTCCAGAGGCTGGTGAAATAATACTGCACGCGCACCACGTCGGCCGCCACCGGCGTCACCGCCGCCTCGCCGCCGTTATCAATCCAGAAGTTCGCGGTGACGTTGCCGTTCGTGCCGTCTACCGTAAGCGTGACGTTGGTGACGTTGCCAACCGACTGGTCGGCGGCCTGGACAGCGAAGGCCGCGACGCCAGACCAGGCCGCGAGGGCGGCCAGCGTCAGGCGCTTGAGAAAAAGGCGCGGAAAAATCATGCAGGAATGGATGGGTTGATTGTCAGGCAATATAAAACCGGATTGAATCCTTTGCCATCGCATGAATATGCTTTGCGCCTTGGCGGCGCGGCCGGCGCGCTTGCTTTGACGTTTAACGGCCGTTTTGACGGATTAATTGTGACAGGCGGGAATTAAATTCCTTCGCCGTCTTCAATTTTTCCAGCGGCAGATGCAGCCGGTAGCGCCAGTAGAAATTCGAAACGGCCGGCACGTTGATGCGTTCGGCCGCCACGTCCGCCCGTCGCAGGTGCGCGTCCATGCCCAGCAAATCCTGCAATTGGAAAATGCCCCACATCGCCGGTGACGCGAGATGCTGGCGCACCACGGCCTCCACGATTTCCGGCGACGCCTCGCGCGGCGCTTCGCCGGCAAGGCCGAGTTCGGCGTTGAAAAATTTCTGCGTCAGCGCGCGGTCTTCCTCCCACCAACCGCGGATCGTGCTCATGTCGTGCGTCGCAGGCGTGATGACGCTCAAATACGGCGCGTCCGCCGGCCGCGAAAACACCGCGCCCGGCGTCTTCGGCATCCGCTGGATTTCCAAGCTCAACAGGCCGAGGTCGCGCATCACCTCCGGCACGCACGCCGGCACCATGCCGAGGTCTTCGCCGCAGATGAGCATGTCCGTGTCGCGCTTGAGCGCGGGCAGCTTTTGCATCGCCTCGCGCATCCAGAAATCGTCCTGCCGCCGGAAAAAATAATCCACATAAAGCTCGCGCAGTTTCGCCTGCACGTCCGGCGCGAGATTTTTGAACGACGCCGTCTGCTCCATACCGAGGCGAAAATGAAATTTGTTTTCCACCTCCAGCAGGATCACGTTGCTGATCAGATCAAACAGGCCGGCCTTCAATTTCGCGTTCCATTCACTTGGTTCCAGCGCGGCGAAATGATTTTCCACCTGCCGCTGCGTGGCGAATTCCGGTTTCAAGGAATAGTTTCCCGTTCCGGCCGCCAGCAAAAATTCGCGCCGGACAGAATCTGCTTCTTCGCCAAAGATCTCACGTAGCACCGCATCGTTGATGAACGGCTTTGTCAGGCGTTCCTGTTCCAGATGGATGCCGCGCGCCGAAAATTCTTCCGGCTCAATCGCAATCGCCGGCACAAAATAACCGAGGATGCCTTCGACCGCGTGGGTCGGGATGCTCCAGATGCGGAAAAATCCAAGGATGTGGTCAATACGGAACGCGTCAAAATAATTTCCCATCTGGGCGAACCGCCGCTTCCACCAGGCGTAGCCGGTCTCGGCCATGCGCGGCCAGTTGTAGGTCGGGAAGCCCCAGTTCTGGCCTTTCGCGGCGAACGGATCCGGCGGCGCGCCAGCCTGCATGTCCATGTGAAACAGCTCCGGCTCCTGCCACACGTCCGCGCCGTGGCGATACACGCCGATGGCGATGTCGCCCTTTACGACGAGGCCGGCGGCGTGCGCGTGCGCCGTCGCGTCTTGCAACTGCAAATGCAGGTGATACTGGAGGAAAAAATGGAACGCGACGCCGTCGTTGTCTTTTGCCAGCGCGGCAATCTTGTCCGCGTCAAAGCGGTTGTGCTCCGGCCACAGGTTGAAATCCGCCATGCCAAACTGGTCGCGCAGAAAGCAGAACGCGGCATAAGGCACCAGCCAGTGTTCGTTTTCGGCGAAGAATTTCTTGTATTCCGGCGCGCGGAAGGTCGCGGCTTTTTGCGATGGGAAAATTTTTTTCAGAAAACCCAGCTTTGCCTTCATCACCGCCTCGTAATCCACGGCGTCGAGCGCGTTGAGCCGCTGGCGTTCGGGTTCGAGCGACTTGAGCAGCGGCCGGTTTTTTGCATCCGCCACGGCGGCGAGGTTCAGGTAAAGCGGATGCAGCGCAAACGCCGAGATGGCGGCGTAGGGATACGAGTCTTTCCAGGTGCCGGTGGCGCTGGTGTCGTTGACGGGCAGAAGTTGGATGAGCTTCAGGCCGGCCGTTTTGCCCCAGTCGGCCAGCGGCTTCAAGTCGGCAAATTCGCCGACGCCAAAACTGTTTTCGCTCCGCAGGCAGAAAACGGGAACGGCCACGCCCGCGCCGCGCCAGGTGTCCGCCGGCAGGACGGCAAAGCCGTCGTCCACGACCACCTGCTGCTGGCGTCCGACGCCGGCTTTCAGCGTGCGGTTGTCGCCGCCCTCAAAGCGGATGAAAACATTTTGTCCGACATCGAACACGCCGTATTTGTAGGCGCAGGGAAAATCCTGCCGGCGCAGATCGAGCGACACCGAAAAATAATCCTCGTCCGGCCGCCGGCTCAGCAAAACGGGCGCGGCGGTGTCCCAGTTGCCGAGCACCGCGCCTTCGCCCAGCAGGCACAAGGTCTGGCCTTTGGCGAGCAGCGGCGCCTTGACGCGGAACGTGTGCGTGGCCGCCGCCGCCGGCCGGGCGGGAACTTCCGTGAAATTTTCCGCGAGCAAAACTTTTTTGAACGGCTCGGTGTAAAACGTGTTGGCAATGAAACCGGGATGGTTCCACGAATCCAGGAGCAGCAGTTCCGCGCCGGGGTGGCTGGCGGGAACCAGCGCGCGGTTCTGCCCCCAGTCGGTGGTCTGCGCGCCGTCGGCTTGGTGGAGAATATAGGAATAATTCAGCGTTGCCGCCGTCGCCAGCGTGGTCAGCGGGATGGCCGTCTCCCAGGATTCCTCGTCAACGTAGCGCAGCGGCACCGGATGAGCGGGCAGGGGATGCGCGCCGGTGAGCCAGAGCGACTGGCCCGGTTGCGTGCGGAAACGGAGACGGAAGGTGACAGTCATCGTCCACATTGTTACCAAGAACAGGCCCAAAGGCACGCCGCATAATGATGCGGGTTCAAGAAAGTTGATTTACGCTGGTGCAGGTTCAGGACATGGGTAACGGTTTGCTTCCGCAGCCGTGACGGCATACAATGTCAAGCAATTGGCGGGACTTGTTCAATCATGGTGATGCAGACCAATGCCGTTGGTGGCGGACTTGGCACCAACTGGTTCACCGTGCCGGGATTCACCAACATCATCCAGACCAACCTAGAACCACTGCCTGCTATGCTGCGAAAATTTTGCATCGTAATCATCGTAATCATGATTGGCTTGCCGATGCTTGGTTCAACAGGCAAAGCCCAATCATTTGTCGCCCCGGCGCTACCGGAAATCCCCGGAAAAGTTTTCAACGTCACCAGCTACGGCGCGGTGGGCGACGGCGTGGCGACGAACACGGCGGCCATCCAGGCCGCCATCAATGCCGCGAGCGCCGCCGGCGGCGGAACCGTGGAGGTGCCGGCGGGGATTTTTTTGAGCGGCCCCGTCGGAATGGCCAGCCGCATCAGTCTGCGCATTGACGGGACATTGCGGATGCTGCCGTTGGAGAAATACCCCGGCGGCACCACCGACCCGGCAAATTTCATAGGTGGCCGGGAGCTTCACGACATCGCCATCAGCGGTGCGGGCTTGATTGACGGCCAGGGTATTCCTTGGTGGCCTTACGCCAAGACACCGGGCGCGAAGCGGCCGCGGATGATTTCGTTTGCCTCGTGCGAGCGCGTGCTCATTGAAAATATTTTGCTGACCAATTCCCCGATGTTTCATATCGCCATCAGCGGCAAGACCACCGATGTCACGGTTCGCGGGGTGACAATCCGCGCCAATCCCTCGACCGATCCGGTCAACCCCGGCCACAACACGGACGCCTGCGATGTCACCGGCCGGCGCATCCTGATCCAGGACTGCGATGTCAGCGTGGGCGATGATGATTACACCTGCGGCGGCGGCACTTCGGATGTCCTCATCACCAACTGCACCTACGGCTATGGCCACGGCGTGTCCATCGGTAGCGGGACTTACGGCGGAGTATCGAACTTCACCGTCGTCAATTGCACCTTCAACAACACCGAGTCGGGCATCCGCATCAAGACCGACCGCGACCGGGGCGGCTTCGTGCATAATTTGACCTACCTGAATCTACGCATGACCAATGTGGGCTGCCCGATTTTGATTTATTGTTCCTACAACGCCACCGGTGCCTATCGCAGCCTGAACAGCCTTACCGCCGCCATGACCGCGACCTATCCCCGCCGCGCCATCACCGCCAAGACCCCGATTTATCGCGACATCACTTTCAGCAACCTCAACGCCACGACGCAAGCCGGGCGGCGGGCGGGATTGATCTGGGGCTTGCCGGAAATGGCCGTCACCAACGTCCGGTTGCAGCGGGTCAACATCACCGCCGACAAGCCGTTCGGCATCTACGACGCCCAAAACGTGCAGCTCGTGGACTCAAAAATCATCACGCCGGACGGCGTGAACAAGTTTTCCTGGACCAATGCTCAAGTCACAATAATTCCCTGACCGCCCGGCTTGCTGATTTTTCATATGCTCAAAGTGGACCAGAAAGGTGTTCCCGATCCGGTCATTCAAATCTCCCCGCCCTGAACAATCTTCAGCCTTCTTCAATTTTCTGAAACTTGGCAAGGCCTATGCTTTAGGACAGGTATGTTGCATAATCCTGAAAAAAACCGCAGCGCCCTCTGCCATGTCATCACCGATTTTCATTCGGTGAGCGAGAAGCGGGCGGCGCGCTTCGATCTTTGGGGCGTGCTGGTTTCCGCGCTGATGTCCGCCCTGCTGGTGGAAGTCGTCCGCGTGCTGGTCTCGCGCTGAAACGAAATCAACCATTCTTCTTGGAAATGCTGCGCGGGAATTTTCATCCCCGGATTTTTCCATTCCTGATTTATTCCTGATTGATGCGCGGCGTGAAGGTGAGATTCAAGTCGCCCACGGCCACTTCCGCGGGTTTGCCCGACTCGGCGATGACCTGGGTGACGGCGAAGTTGTGCGTCTCGCCGTAGTCGTTTTTGGTTTCGAGGGCGAAGGTGAGCTGGACATTGTGCCGGTCGAGCAGTCGTGGTGTCAGCGTGCAGATTTCGCCGGTGGCCAGCCGGAAGCAGGTTTCGTTGTGGTTGGTCAGGGAGATTTCCCCGAGATTGCGGCGGTCGGAAAGCACGCCGTTCGTTGCCGCCAGCGTCAGGGCGGGCGGTGCCGACTTTTGCTGCGGCGCGGACTTATGGCAACTGGCCGGCAGCAGGCCGGTCAGGAAAATCATGACGGCTGAGGTGGTTTGCGAAATACCCATGCCCTAAAACCAGCAGGAATCAGGCCGACTGGAAATCCGGCTGAATCCCCCGGATTTGTCTGGAAAAGTGTCTCAAAAAAAGAATCCGCCGCCTCAAATCAGTCCGCCCGGTCAAAAACTAGCAAGTTCTTGCCGTCCTTGACCGACAAGCGCAAATCCTCCGCCTTGGCCGTCATAAATTTGTCCGCGCCGTTGAGCGTCACATGCAGGTCGTAGGCGTCGCCATTGGCGCTCCAGTCGCCTTTCCAGCTTTCCGGTTGGAACCAAGGTTGGCTGGGCTGCGTTTGCGTCAGGAATTTCGGCAGGTTCTTGATGAAAAGCTGGTTGTCGCCCGTCACCAGCACGCGGGTGTCGGCGTAGGCCTTCGTCCATCGGGCGCGGACCACCCGCATTTCGCTGGCGGGAATTTTCGGGTTGCTTTGCCGCAGCCACGCCATGGTCACCGCCGGATTGAACTCCCATTGGCCGATGATTTTTTCGCCGTCATATTTTGCCGACTTGCCGGTCTTCAGGTATTCCGTCAAATCGTCCAGGTTGGTTTGCAGGATGCCGGTTATCAATTTGGTCTGCTCCTTGTTTTCCAGGAACGCCCGCACCGTCGGGTCGTTCAGCAGTTCCGAGAGCGACACGCCGGAAGCCAGCGCGTTCGTCAGCGTGGCATCCGTCACCAGCGGCTGAAAATCGTCGCGCTCCCATACCGAGGTCAGCGCCGGATACTCTGCCAGCCGCGGGCCGACCTGCGGATTCTGCATGAGAAAGCCCGCCAGATCGGCGAACTGGTAATACTCCGGCGGCAGCGTCCCCACCGCGCCGGCCACGCGCGCGAGGTGCGTCGCCTGCAAATCATTTCCCAACTGGTTCGCCAGCCGGATCATCAGCGGCTGGTTCGGCGCCACCGCCACCTGCGTCGTCCAATACGTCAGGTTGAAAATAAAAAACGTGAGGAGGACAAAATAAAGCGCGCCGTTCAGCAGGCCGACGCAGATGCCCAGCCGTGTGTTCATCCGCTCCCACAGCGCCAGCCGCAAATCGCCCGCCTGATACTTGTAAAAATGCTCCACCTTGTTATGCACCGGCTGGCCAATCACCTTGAAGACGATGGACACGAGAATAAAACCCGCCACCGGCGCCAGCGCCCACGCCATGATGGGATTGCCCGCGCCGAGGTGCGGCAGCAGGGGATGGAACATTTTCCCCACCGGCACCGCCAGCAGCGCCGCGAACAAAATGCCGACAAATGAAATCGCCGCGCGGATCGCGCCCAGCCGCCAGCCGGCGAGCGCCGTCGAAATCATCACCACCATGGCCAGAATCCAGATGCTCATGCCGCCATTAAAAATCATCCCGCAAAAAATGCACGACGAAAATTGCACCCGGCGGTTGAAAACCCGCCCGCAGCGGTTATCTTGCCGCCGCGTGAAAATCTCCGTCATCGTCCCCGCCTTCAATGAGGAAAAGCTTCTGGGCGCCTCGCTCGCGGAAATCAACGCCGCCGCCGCCGCCTTCACCGCGCGCGGCTGGTCGTGCGAACTCGTCGTCTGCGACAACAATTCCACCGACCGCACCGCCGCCATCGCCCGCGCCGCCGGGGCGCAGGTCGTCTTCGAACCCATCAACCAGATCGCCCGCGCCCGCAATGCCGGTGCCGCCGCCGCCACCGGCGACTGGTTGGTCTTCGTGGACGCCGACTCGCATCCCGGCGAAAAACTGTTTGCCGATGTCGCCGACAACATTGCCACCGGCAAAGTCCTCGCCGGCGGCGTCACCATCCGGCTGGACGAAAAACTTTTCATTGCCGGCGGCATCACCCAGTTTTGGAATTATTCCAGTCGCCTTACCCGGCTCATGGCCGGCGCCTTTATTTTTGTCGAAGCGGCGGCGTTCCGGCAGGTGGGCGGCTTCAGCCATGAATTTTTCGCCGCCGAGGAACTGGACCTGAGCCTCCGCCTGAAAAAGCTCGCGCGCGCGACACAGCGAAAAATTGTCATCCTCCACCGGCACCCCATCCAGACCTCCGCGCGCAAGATGAAACTCTACACCGGCCGCGAGCTGGGCGGGTTTTTCCTGCGCTCCATCTTCAACCATCGCCGCACCGTCCGCGACCGCGCGGCCGCGTTCATGTGGTATGACGGGCGGCGCTGAAAGTTTCCCCGGCCAATGACCCGACCGGTGGTGGCGCACGCGGCGCGTTCGGGGAGCCTCGCCTGACCTCCGCGCCGGGCGCTGCGGCTGGCGCAGCGCAGCGTCAACTTGCGTCCGACCACCAATCCACGCCGCCCGCCGCCTGTCAACTCCAAAGGGAATAACGCCCCCCAGAAACACTTTTAATGAGGAAAGCCGGAACACCGGAGCGGATAAACTTCCTGCTGGCTGGCTTTCCGCATCGAATTATCACGCCCGCCTCATGCCAAAGGACAGCAAGTGTTTAGCAATTTCGGAAAAGCTCTTTCCCTCGCACCCATGGCAGAGTGTCGCCTGTCATGTTTGGATTCGGGTCACTGCGGGCAAGCTTCGCCTGCCTCAACTCTAACTCCACCGAAAACAGCGGGGAACCTTAAAAATACCGCTAAGACTTTTGTTCTAGCGGGAATGCGAAATCTGGCGGAGAGGGGGGGATTCGAACCCCACGGTTTTGCCCGTAAATAAAGGGGAATCTCACGGAGACTCCCGAATAGACTCCCGAAATCCAATCCCGTCTTGTCCTGACTTGGCACAAGTTGTCACGGCTTGGGCTAAACTTTCATCGCCAATCAAGACCGCCATTCTCGCACTTGTCAAAACGGCGGGCTGATTCTCCACCAACCATCATGCCCTTGAACATAACATTCCACATGAGCGCGTCGCAATCGAATTTAACGCGCTTGCAGGCCGGGGATTTGGGCTGGCCGCATTCGGAAGATCACCGCTTTGGAAAAACGTGTTGGCAAGGCTGGCAACCGCCACGGCTGCGATTTTGGCGTGAGACGGACGAACTGAAAACGGAGGACGAACCATGAACTTGAATCCCGCTGAATTACTCAATCCCATTTTCAACACGCTGGACAGCCTGATTGAAAACTATGGCGTTTATCTTTACCTGGGCTTTGTCTGGCTGGCACTGCTGGCCATCGGTTGGATTTTCAGCGGCGGCTTGCGGAAACGGATGAAAGGAAATTCAACCACGGTCATTCCCGCCATCATCTTCACGATACAACCGCCGAGGCAATCCCCGCCGCCAATCATCGGCATCGAGGTTGACCCGACGTGGAACGGTGACGACGAAACAACGGACTAACCATGACAACTTTTCATTCCCGGCAATCAGACGGTGTTAGGCGCACTCGCAAAAACGAGAACGCAGACACGTTTAATTTCGCGTCACAAATTGCACCATCAATTTGCACAGTTGCATTCACGAAGCGCGAAAAGTCCGATGCAACAATTTTCAAATCTCGGTGCAGTCGCACGTCACTGTTTTGTAATTTTAGACATAGGCACGCCTTACCCCTTGTCAAAACAAGGTTTTTACGGCTCGCCAATAGCTCGCCGAAAATTGCGCGGAGTCCCGCGAGACGGTCGCGCGATGGGCGCGAACCATCCGGCAAGAAATCCGGCGAAATGTCTCGCTTCATGTCCGCGCAACGTCCCGGCAATGGCCGGACAGTGGCAACGGCAAGGCCGCTGGATGGCCGGGCGGATGACTCGCAAGACAACTTGCCTTGCGCCCGACTTGGCCGCGCCAATGTCCGCGCCGGAAACTTGCGAGACGACTCGCCGCAAATCTCAACCGTGACATCTAAAAAGTATGAATACGCCCAGCACACCACCATCAACGCCCGATCTTGAATCGCTCCGCAAGGCGGTTCAAGAGTTCCGGCCTGTTCCGCATCGCGTCCCGTTCAACGGTTTGAAGCCCGTCCATGATTCCATCGTGGAATTGCGTAAGCAAACTGTGTCCTATGCCGCCATTACTGAATTGCTGCAACAGCATGGGGTCAAGACCAGCCGGGCGCGCGTGGCCGAATACGGCCGCATCGTCCTGGAAGGCGGCAAAAAGCGCAAACGGTGGAAACGGGCGAAAACCACACCAGCCGCAAATATCGCGGCCACGCCTCAAAGTGCGCCCGCCGAGGCCGCAAACCCTGCGCCGGCCACGCCGCCGGCAACGGCAATCACAAGCGAAGTCCCGCCACCACCAAAAGAATATTCTCCATACCATTCACGCGGACCGCACATTGCCAAAGTAGAAATGATGGGTGCAGAGGAAGCCAAAGAATTCGAGGCCAGCCTGAAACCGAAACCGCCCGCGAGCTGACGCAGGCCGGAAAGAATCAGGCGATGCGTCAGCATCGCCACGCTGCCCGGCGCGGCAGCCAGAGCGCCTAATAAGCAGGCCAGCGACGACCGCCAGCCACACGCAGCCGCAAAGGTTCGGACACCGCCCCGACAAGCCAGTAACACCACCATAGAAGCAAGTTTTTTCCGGTTTGCAGCACGGTTAGCAGCGGCGAGGCAACAGGGTTAGCAACATGGTTCGCAGCACGGTTAGCACCGGGTTCGCAACAAAGTGGTAATCACGCGAGGCAACATCCGAAGCAGCAAGGTTCGCAACATTGAAAGCAACACGGTTGGCATCATGCGAGGCAATAGGGTGTCAACGGACGGTTAGCGTCAGGCGAAGCATTTCGCGCAGCACTCGGCGAGATTTTGGCGAGCCTCAAAAACCGTGTTTTAACAAGGGGTCACGCGTGCCTTGACTAATTGCATTTTTCGCCGCTCCCTTGCGTTTGTCCTCGGTTGACTTGGCCGGACGATTCCAGCGGCATGAACGGCTGACGTTGAACCGTGTTGAATGGTGTTTAATTGCGTGAACCTTTCGCGCGATTTTTGCGCTAATTTTGCGCAACATTTGTGGCTGCCGTCACTACCTCAAGCTGTGCTAAGGGATGATGTCTGACGGTAAATTGCCCGTTTTAGACCAGCGCCATCGCTGTGTGTATCGCAGTCGCCAGCTTGGTCGCTCCGGTGTTACGTCAACCGCGTTGCATGGCAAGGAGAACAGCGTCCTGTCTAAAATTACTTGCTAGGACTGGCGGTATAATGATATTCAAAACTTGAAAAGACAGGCAACATGACGCGCATGAACATTTTCACGACAGATCACCCGCTGACATTGCAGCCGTCGTGGTTTGACACGAAGGAGCATCCGTTGCTCTCCTTCGTTTGCCATGTCTCTGTCATGGCTCTGCTTTTCACGCCTTTGATTCTGGTTGGCCTTTATTTTTATGCCATTTGCGACATCGGCGCAGAGGCGAATCCGTTCCCTGACCCTTGGTTGGATTTAGCCCTTGGGACTGCCTTGTCATTTGTCATCGGTCTGGCCTGTGCGTCTCTGGTTGCATTAACGTATCGCTTGCTGGCACGGGCTTGGAGCCGCAATATGCTCACCAAGTCACCGGAGCCAGGATGTTGAAAAGCGTTGAATCACCCTGTTGAATTTTGTTGAACGGCGTTGAAACCATCAACGCATTTCAACACAATTTTCCGTGCCATGCGGCGCATAGCTGAGAAACTACGATTTTCCGTAGGGGTGGGGCGTCCACCTTTTAAGCTGACGAATAGGAGGCTAACCGAATGCTTTCAAACGGGGCTATTGGCTTAAAGTCCCAATGTGGCAAATAGATTTAGAAGCGGCAAAAGGCGGCCGGTGTAATTTGCTTTCTGTAATTTGTCTTTCTTCCATCCGGCTTCGCCCCTCCGGGGTGAGGCGTAGCGAGCCGAGCGCAGCCGAACCCCGGAGGGGCGAAGCCGCTCCGCGCGCGAAAAACTGGTCGAGGGCGGGCCACGTTGGTTTCCTGTTGGGGTGTAGCCAAACACATCCAACAACAAACCTCACATGACCCACCACACCGATCCTGAACTTTTGAACAACGTCCTGCAACTTTTGACTGAACAAGGCCACGACGGCTTCGCCGAGGGCCTTCGCCTTCTCGTCAATGAAGCCATGCGCGTCGAACGCCATCATGTGCTCCAAGCCCAGCCTTACAGCCGCGCAACAGCCGCGCAACAGCCGCGCCGCAGTCCGCGCAACAGCCAATGCAACAACTTACAAGCAACTCGTCGGATTTCTCGCCGTCAGTTTTAACTATGACATCCAAAAATTATGAACACACCAACCATACCGACTCCCGATCTTGAATCGCTGCGCAAAGCAATTCGGGAATATCAACCCGATCCAAGTCGCATTCCATTCAACAATTTGAAGCCGTTCCATGATTCCATCGTGGAATTGCGCGGCAAGAATGCGTCCTACGCTGCCATTGCTGAATTGCTAGAACAACATGGCGTCAAGACCAGCCGGGCGCGTGTGGCCGAATACGGCCGCATTGTCTTGGAAGGCGGAAAATCGCGCAAACGGCGCAAACGGGCGAGAACCGCGCCAGCCGTCAATGCTCCGGCCACGTCTCAAAGTGCGCCAGCCATAGCCACAAAACCCACGCCGGCCACGCCAGCGCCGACCCCTGCGCCGGCGGGCAATGTCACGCCGCCACCAAAAGAAGATTCTCCATACCGTTCACGCGGACCGCACATCGCCAACGTAAAAATGATGACTCCAAGCGAACGGGAAGAATTCGAGGCCAGCCTGAAATCGAAACCGCCAGTGAGCTAACACAGCCCGGAAAGCCGTCCGGCGATGCGCCAGCATCGCCATGCTGCCCGGCGCGGCAGCCAGAGCGCCTAATAAGCAGGCCAGCAACGTTCGCCAGCCACACGCAGCCACAAAGGTTCGGACGCCGCCCCGACAAGCCAATAACGCCACCATAGAAGCAAGTTTTTTCCGGTTAGCAGCATGGTTAGCACCGGCTTCGCAACAGGGTTGGCACCAACGAGGCAACACGGTTAGCAACAGGGTGGCAACGACGCGAGGCAACATCCGAAGCAACACGGTTGGCAACAGGGTGTCAACGGACGGTTAGCACAAACGAAGCATTTCGCGCAACATTCGGCGAGATTTTGGCGAGCCGTAAAAACCGTGTGAAACTACGGGGTAACGCGTGCCTTGACTAATTTCCGCTTTTCGCCGCTCCCTTGCTATTGCCCTGGGTGTGATTTGGCCAGACGATTCCAGTGGTATGAACGGCTGATGTTGAACCATGTTGAATGATGTTTAATTGCGTTGAACTTGTTACGCAACAGTTGCGCAAATTTCGCGCAACATTCGCGTCTGCGGTCGTGGCCTCAAGCTGTGCTAAGGGAAGATGTCTGACGGATTTTGAGCCGGTTCCTTCCGGCGCAACTGCCGTGTGCATGACTGCTGGCGGCAAAAGGCGACAACTAGCGGCAAATTGCCAGCGACAAAAGGCGTCATATTGCGACAAGTTCATTGCCGCCTTTTGTCGCTTTTTGCCGCTCCGGTTTTGCCCTGGATTTTTCCTCAAGCCAGAGCTTAGGGGATGGTGTCTATGATTTATTGCCAGCGGATGCAGGCAAGACAAACGCGAGATTTTCGCCTTGACCCGCGCGAACTGCAAAATTTCATTCGATTCAAACACGCTTCGGTTGATAAACACGAGCGCGAGGTGTCTGTCCGCAATTCGGACAGCGCAAAAAACCATCGCCTTTAGATGAAACCATAATTTCGGGCGGCCAACAATGCTGACATATCTGGAAACCAAGACGTTGTGCCAAAATCGCCTCGGCCTTCTTTTGCTCTCGTTCTGCATCGGCTAGCAATCGCTCTGCTTCCTCTCGCTTCTTTCCAGATGGAAGAGAACCGATAATAGAACGTATAGTTGTGAACACCGATGAAGTAGCCTCTGCCCAAGATTTGATATTGGCCGGGTCTATCACGAGGTAAAAGCTGGCTGGTGTAGAAAGCTGAGAAATTAGGGCGGCGAACTATAAACAGGTCGCCCGAATTGGTCTGCACTAACACCCAATCCATAAGCATCTTGCTTAACGCCACCTTGGAAAATAGGCGACAGTTGTTGACCGTCCTGAGTGCGGTATGTCTGTGGGGTTCCGAACTCATCAGAATTCACGCCAAGTCCATAGGCATTCGGGGTAATAGTATGTAGATGGGGTATTGTCGGTTCGGTGGTGGGTGATTCCTCCGGTTGATAGCTGGGAGCGGTTGCCGCTGGTGTCTGTCCGTAGGTTTGGTAGCTCGAAACGGTTGCCGTCGGCGTCTGCCCGTAGGTCTGATAGCCCGGAACGGTTGTCGTCGGCGTC
>Ga0316222_1003480_pt1 | contig 15391 bp, 8 predicted proteins | sample TBH18011metaG_FD_206008 | JGI IMG/M metagenome (GOLD analysis project Ga0316222, IMG submission 206008) | Freshwater microbial communities from Trout Bog Lake, Wisconsin, USA - TBH18011 | ecosystem: Environmental > Aquatic > Freshwater > Lake > Hypolimnion/Profundal zone | place: USA: Wisconsin...
ACGATTTCCTTTGGGGTATCAACTACCCGTTTCTCGATCACTTTGTAATCACGGATAGTATTTAATTTGGCATGGGGGGCAACCAACGCAATTTTATTCACCTCTTCATCAGCAAAGAACCTGTTGGCAATTTTAATGATCGCCTTTGTTCCCATAGCCTTGCTGTCGAGATTATTACCAAATGTGACCATTTGGCTGCACTCCTCCAGCCGGAGGATTTTAATAACCTTAAAAAGAGACTTTGTTGGGATGTGGTCAATGACAGTGCCATCTTTAATAGCACTCACTTTGAGATGTTTTTCCATAACAAATAGATATATAATTATTTAAGGTTTAATAAATGGGCAATAATTGCCATGCGGGCATATACTCCGTTCTTTGCTTGGGTAAAATAATAGGCTTTTGGATTATTGTCAACATCAGTATGAATCTCGTTAATTCTTGGTAGGGGATGGAGGATTCGCATATTTTCTTTCGTATTTTTAAGCATTTCATTTCTGAGAATATAAATGTTCTTAACCTTTTCATATTCTACCGGATCTATGAACCGTTCTTTTTGAACCCGAGTCATATATATGATATCAGCAGCATTGATAATATCGGTAAATTCGGTATGTTCAAAGTACCGGATTCCCTTAGATGCAAGATGAATCTTATATTCATTTGGCATTGCAAGCTCCGGAGGAGCAATAAAATTAAAAATAGGGTTTTCAAATTGTAACATAGCCATTAGGAGACTATGGACCGTCCGGCCATATTTCAAATCTCCGACTAAGAACAGATTTACATTATCGAGAGTTCCCTGAGTTTTGATGATAGAATACATATCGAGCAGTGTTTGAGAGGGATGCTGGTTTGCTCCATCGCCTGCATTAATGACAGGTACGCTTGAAACTTCTGAGGCATATCGGGCACTACCTTCCATAGGATGGCGCATGATAATCATATCTGCATAATTGCTGACCATTCTGATTGTATCGTGTAATGTTTCTCCCTTGGAAACACTCGAAGAGGAGGAATCAGAAAACCCGATTATTTTTCCTCCCAACCGATTAATTGCGGTTTCAAAACTTAATCTTGTTCGTGTTGAGGGTTCAAAAAAAAGTGTTGCAATTACTTTTCCCTGTAATAACTTTTGGTTTGGATTCGCCTCAAAATCTTCAGCCAATCGCATTATTTTTAGGTACTCCTCTTTAGTGAAGTCTGTGATTGAAATCAGGCTTTTGACTTTCATATGAATAAATTTAGATTAATTTACTTTTAATTATTTTGAGGTCATCACAAAAATACAAAGAATGCCCGACAAGAACTTTAAACTAATTATCTAAAATAATTTGGGCGTCAAGTTTTCCGATTTTATTAAGTTTCTCCAGTATTATTGCTGTTAATTCTTTTCGGACCATAATCTTTATTCTGCATGCAAGATCAAAATGACTTTCGGTTATTTCAATGTCAAACTCTTTTAAAATCAGCATCAGATCGTTCATTGCGAGGTAGTCGAAATTAATCTCAATAAGGTTTTCGATAATTTTTACTTCAGTAGTGGCATTTTTAAGGGCCTCCGCAGTGGCATGTTTGTAGGCATTTGTTAATCCGCTGGTTCCTAAAAGTATACCTCCGAAATATCTCACTACAATTACCAAAATATCAGTTAATTCTTGTTGCTGAATTTGTCCCAGAATAGGTCGTCCGGCAGTTCCGGAAGGTTCACCATCATCATTTAACCGGAACGTATGAATATCTGCTCCGAGCCGCCAGGCAAAGCAATGGTGCCGTGCACTGTGATGCTCTTTCTTTATCCTGGTTGTAATCTCCTTAATTTGGTGTTCGTTGGATACCGGAAAAGCAAAAGCCAGGAATTTACTTCCTTTTTCTTTATATTGTCCTTCTGACGGTGCTTTTATTGTTTTAAAGGTATCTGTATATTCCATCTGACAGGTATCATCTTTCCCGGATTTTCAAAAGTAACAAGGTCAACTAATGAAGCTAAAAAAAGCAGACACTTGAGGCCTGCTTTAAAAATTATTGAATCTAATATTTTAATCTGTTTTCTATTTCATCCAGAAACACTTTAAAGTTTTTATCGGTATCTTTTAAATTGGCAACTGTCCTACAAGCATGAAGAACTGTTGCATGATCCTTGCCACCTATTTGGGAACCAATCGTTGCCAGGGATGATTTGGTCATACTTTTGGAGAAATACATTGCAATTTGCCGGGCCTGAACTGTTTCCCTTTTACGTGTCTTAATCCCAAGTGAATCGACCGGGAGATTGAAATAATCACATACTGTTTTGGCTATATAATCAATGGTGATTTCTTTTACCGAACACTTTACCAACTTGTTAATCATTTTTATGGCCAGTTCAACATTGATTTCTTTCTTATTCAGCGTTGCCTGCGCAAGTAAGGAAATTAACCCCCCTTCAAGTTCCCGCACATTACTATTGATATGAGATGCAATATATTCAAGAACCTCTTCAGGAATTTCTATCCCATCTTTATAGATTTTCTTACGCAGAATATTCATTCTGGTTTCGAAATCAGGGATTTGCAAATCAGCAGTTAATCCCCATTTGAACCTGGATAACAAACGTTGCTCAAGTCCGTTTAATTCGATTGGCGGTTTGTCAGAAGTCAGTATAAGTTGCTTGCCCGTTTGATGCAGGTGATTGAAAATATGAAAGAAGGTTTCCTGAGTTTTAACCTTTCCTGCAAATTCCTGGACATCATCAATGATCAATACATCAATCATTTGATAGAAATGAAGAAAATCGTTCCTGTTGTTATTAAGGGTGGCCTCAGAAAACTGGGTTTGGAACTTATTGGCATTTACATACAATACAATTTTTTCAGGGAATCGCTCCTTAACCTCTATTCCAATTGCCTGGGCAAGATGAGTCTTCCCTAAACCGTTATTTCCATATAGCATCAAAGGGTTGAAAGCTGTTCCGCCGGGTTTCTGTGCAACTGCATAGCTTGCACTTCGGGCAAGGCGGTTACATTCTCCTTCGACAAAATTATCAAAGGTATTGTCTTGTTTAAGTTGCGGATCAATATTTAATTTTTGAATTCCAGGTATAACAAACGGATTCTTAATTGCATTTTCGTCATGGAAAGTCGAAGCAGTAACCGGCCTGTTTTTCAGGTTATTATTCTGATTTGTAGGTAGCTTGACTGTATACGGCTTATTATTGGCATTGAGATTATTATCTACCACAACACTATATTCCAGTTTGGCATTTGCTCCAAGCTCTTTACGTAATGTTTTTCTGAGAATATCGATGTACTGTTCTTCCAGATATTCGTAAAAAAACGGACTTGGTACCTGAATCGTAAGAATATCATTATCCAGCTTAATTGGAACAATCGGTTCAAACCAAGTTCTGTAGCTTATAAAAGGCACATTGTCTTTTATAATTCTTAAACAATTCTCCCAGATATTTTGATAATCGCTGTTCATTTAGGTTTTAGGCTCTTTTATTTTTTTTACTCTTTTTATATTTCACTTTGCAAAGCTTCAATAAATTTTGCAGAAAAAAAATCACTCAGAAACTTGCATAATTCCATACTTTTAATTTTCAGATTATTGCAAATAAACAAATTTAAAATAAATGTATCAATTTGATTATCAAATACATACATTAGCATTGTTTGCAAGCAATTGATTCAATGTGTTTTGCAGAAAGCAAACTCAGACAAAAAAACTATGAATTGATTGCTTCAATCTGGAAATCGAAAAGCGAAAAATGGTCCTTTCGATACGGTTAAAAGTAATTAAAAAAGAAACGAAAAAAACTAATTTTTGTTCAATTTTAACGCTTTTTTCAAACTTATTTCTTTTCCCTTTTTATAACACTTTAAAAGGGCCTCAGGAAAAGCATCTTGCACCTTATTTAGAATGATTCTAACTTTAGAGTAGGAAAGTTCTTCAGCAGTTGTATAGTAATATAGGTGGCCTGATTTCGATTCAAAAACCTGGTCAATCCCTTTAAAAACAGGTGATGTAAGGCTGACAGGTGTCGGGGAGGAGAATAATTGAACCTTAAATGTAATATTATCAGATAATTGCGTATCTTCAGGTGTAATTGTATTGATTTTTCGTCCAAGGTCAATTGCCGCAAAATGGACGTATCGCTTCGGATTAAGACGGAAGTCAACTAATAATCGATTGAGATTTTCTGTAGAATAATTTAAATTTTGATACAATCCCGGATCCTTAATCAGCAATCCAAGAGTACCGTTTGCCGTATCAATTTTACTGAGGATCCTGTTTAAATCAGCAACCGAACTGTTTATATGTCCAACCGTTTTATTGATTTCCAGTTTTGTCAGTGAGTCACTAAACACAGTGAAATTATTAATGATTTGTCCAATCTTACCTGAATTATTTTTCAAATTTCCGGTGATCTCGCTTATATTTGACATTGATGTTGAAAGACCTCTTTTCTGATCTGAAATAACTTCATTTAAATTTCCAGTAATATTTTCAATATTAGTCATTGTATTGTGCAGATGTCGGATACTTTCGGTGATATGCTGCTGCGATTCGTTATTCATAATCTTTGAAGCTGTTGAAACAATCGAATCCAGATTTTCAATCAATCTTTCAGCCTTTGCTTTAATGGGTGCAATTTGTTCATTGACCTGTTGCATAATATCAGCATCCATTTGGGAGGCGAGTGTATCATTGGGTTGCAGTAGTTTTGAAGATTTTCCCAAATTAAGTTTAACTACTTTAGAGCCGAGAAGATCACTACTGGATATTTGAGCTGAGGTACCTACGGGAAGTGGAAAATTATTATGGAGTGCGACTTTGACAATCAAATCTCCGGATAAATCCTCTGCAAAGTAGATCTCCCTGACGTATCCGATTTTTAATCCGTTCAACGTGACTAATGTAGTAGCAGTAAGTCCTCCCACATTTTTATAGCGTGCATAAAAGACTTTTTCTGTTCTGAAAATATCTCTCCCTTTAAGAAAGTTTATTCCCCAGATTAGAAGGGTGAGACAAAGAACGACCAGGATTCCTATTTTAGATGTTTTTTTAAGCTTCATTTTTTGGATTATATCAAATTATTTGCGAAAATACGCATGATTACGGTTTAAAAAAAGAGTACCTCAACTTACTTTGAATTAATTGCTTCTTTTAACGGAATGGGCTGACCATTTTTGAGGGCGACAATGAAAGCATCGGGTATTTTTAATCTTATTTTTGCAAGATTATGCTTTGCTTCAGTTAACGATTTGGTTTCCAGACAATAATATTTAAAATAGTCACCTATCTTTATCTCAGAAATATGCTCTATTCCTTTAAAAAATTTTGAATTTTGCGGTAGTTTTTTAGGATAAGCTAAAATCTGAACTACAAAAGTGATCTTGTCGACTTCCTTCACAGATTGTTTAATTTCTAAACCTTTAAAATGCTTGATTTTTGCCTCTTTCGTTTTAGGTTGGAAATTGTTGGTGTCATTCCCATTTTCAGAGGATGATTTTATTGATAATGGAGGAGCGCTCTCCCCATTGTGCTCTTTTTTTAATTCCGTGAAAGAATGATTCAAGCGTGATTCAAATTTCGCCTTATATAACTTAAATGAATTATAAATAGTTAATGCCAGTGTTCTCCTTCCCAGATCACTCATCAAATATTTTGCTTCGGATGGATTGCTAAGATACCCTGTTTCAATCAGGACTGACGGCATTGCGGTTTCACGAAGTACAAGAAATCCTGCCTGTCTCACATCCCGATTAGTCCTTTGGGCATGTTCACGGAATGAATCCTGTAGAATACCCGCAAATTCCACACTTTGCCCGATATTGGCATCCTGGATCAATTCAAACATGATATAGGATTCAGATAGGTTTGGATTAAATCCTTCATATCGTGTGGTATAATCCTTTTCAAGTAAAATGGCACTATTCTCTTTTTTAGCTACATTCAGGTTATCTTCTGTTCGATGTAATCCTAAAACATAAGTTTCGGTCCCTTTTATCGACGGACTAGTGCAAAAATTGACGTGAATTGAGATGAAAAGATCAGCATTATTCTTATTGGCAATGACCGATCTTTCAAAAAGTGGAATAAAAATATCTTTGTTACGCGTATAAATCACTCTGACGCCAGGTGATTTTTCCTTTATAAGATCGCCAAGACGAAGTGCAATGGCGAGGGCAATATCTTTTTCATGAAAGTTACCCACCACAGTTCCCGGATCTTTACCTCCATGACCGGCGTCAATTACTACTGTTTCGAGACCCTTTTTTTCCTTAACTTTCCCAAATAATGGATTGGTAATTAGGCAAATAATTATTGTTATGAAAAACCTGAAGGCGAGGTTTAAATGATAACCTGTTTTGTTGCTTCTATAGTCCATTCTGAGTTTAGTCATCGCTTAATAATAACTACAAAAATACAAGATTAAATTATTTTTTCCGGTTGCAAGATTCTCTAATTGGTTTTTTTACTTTTGCCATGTGCAATTTATTGCATTATGATTTCATTTAACTTGATTTGGAAAAGTTTTGAGCAAATTGCGATTCTTATCTATTTTTGGAGCAATCCTCTTTCTGGCACACGGAACTATTTTTGGGCTGATGCTTGATCGTAATCGGACAATTATCACTGAAGATCAGAATATTCAGAAACGGGTTCGGCAAAAAAAAACTTCTTCTGCCGTAACTGACAGCGTTCATATTGTCCCAAAGGATGGCCTAACTGTTGATAGTTTGAAGTCTGATGACACCGCTGGATTTGATGCTGAAGTTGATTATATTGCTGATGGTTATGTTACTCTTTCCCAGACGAGTGCAGGCAATAAGGTTATCATGTACAAAAATGCTCAGGTCAAATACAAAGATATTGAATTAAATGCGGCTTATATTGAGCTAAACAGAGATAGTAATACAGTTTATGCTATTGGTAAACCTGATTCAACAGGAACTATTGCCGGAAAACCGATTTTTAAGCAGGGTGATCAGAAGTTTGAAGCCGATGAGGTTCGGTATAATTTTAAAACCAAGAAAGGAATTGTAAAAGGGGTGGTCACCGAGCAACAAGGGGGATTTGTGCACAGTGGAAGAACAAAATTAATGAATGATTCGACCTATTGCCTTCGTAATGGAAAGTACACTACCTGTGATGCGGAACATCCACATTTCTGGCTTGAGATGACCAAAGCAAAGGTTTTATCCAACAAGAAGATTGTAACCGGGCCTGCCTACCTTGTGATCGAAGATCTTCCGCTCTATTTTGTTTTTATTCCCTTTGGATTTTTTCCAAATTCTCCGAAATACTCCTCCGGATTTATCATGCCTTCCTATGGTGAAGAAGTAAACCGGGGTTTTTACCTGAAGGATATCGGATATTATTTTGCTGCAAGTGATTATTTTGATGCAACGGTAAAAGGTGATTTATATTCAAAAGGTTCAAGCGGAATTAGTTTGAATAGTAATTACAAAGTCCGTTATAAGTTTAACGGATCATTTAATTTGCAGTTTAATAATAATATTTACGGGGATAAGGGCTTGGCCGATTATCAGGTTCAAAACGATTTTGCAATTGTTTGGAGTCATACCATGGATACTAAGTCGAATCCAAGTCAGACTTTTAGTGCGAGCGTAAATTTCTCGACCACCTCCTTTGACCAGAATAATTCATTATCCACTGAAAGTTACCTTACCAATACCAAGCAATCAAGTATATCCTATTCCAAACGTTGGGAGAATTCTCCGTTCTCTCTTTCTGGAAATATGCGCCATTCTCAGAATAGTTTGGATTCAACGATCAGTCTTACTCTTCCTCAGGTTACTCTTACCATGTCCAGGATATATCCTTTCAAGTCGAAGATAAGTTCAGGGAAAGAGAAATGGTATGAAAAAATTGGGTTCAGCTATACCATGGACCTGCAAAACACTATCGATACCAAAGAGCGTAAGTTAATGAACTCGTCGCTTCTCAAAGATTGGAAAAACGGTGTAAAGCATTCTATTCCAATCAGTACTTCATTTAAATTATTGAAATACGTAACTGTTAGTCCTTCATTTAATTATAATGAACGATGGTATACACAGCAGGTAAGGGAGAGTTATAACGCCACAACCAAAACGGTTGCTGTTACAGATACTTTATATGGGTTTACCCGTGATTTTGATTATTCAGGAAGCGTCGGCATTTCCACCAAGATTTATGGAAATTTTGTACCCTTAAATCCAAAATCGAGTATTTTGGGGATAAGACATGTGATGACGCCAAATATTAGTTTCAGCATGACACCCGATTTTAGTAATTCGATTTATGGATTATATCAAAACATTGAGTATTTTGATTCAAATGGAAGGCCGGTCAGTCTTCGTTATCCAATCCATAAAAATGGAGTATACGGAACGGCACCGAGCGGAAAATCGGGGGCAATTGGGTTTAATGTTAACAATACATTAGAGATGAAAAAGCTGAATTCCAAAAAGGATACAACCTCGAAAGAAGCTTTTACCAAAGTCAAGCTCCTTGATCAATTATCAATCAGCGGATCTTACAATTTGGCTGCCGATTCTCTGAATCTTTCTAACATAAATATTGCAGCACGTACAAAAGTTGCCGGAGTTGATCTTAATTTTGGGGCAATCCTTGATCCTTATGCAATGCAAAATGGTCATTTAATCAATCAGTTCGAGCTTTCAAAATACGGAAAGCTGGCCCGATTGACAAGTGCCAATGTTTCATTTGGACTTTCATTCAAATCGAAGCAGCAAAAAGAAAAGGATAAAGCAGATGCAAAAATGACTCAGGAACAAAAGGATGAATTGGCTCAGCTGAAATTGAGGCAAAAGATAGGGAATATCCCTGAATATGCAGATTTTAGTATTCCATGGGATCTTTCGGTTAATTATAGCCTCAGGTATAGTAAACCTGATCCTGCTCAAAAATCGACTATCACTCAGACGATTGATTTCAATGGAAATGTCAGTATGACCAAGCAATGGAAAGTTGGATTTTCATCAGGTGTTGATGTTCAGAAACTTCAGATGACTTTTACCCAATTCAATATCTTCAGGGATTTACACTGTATGCAGATGTCACTAAATCTGATACCGTTCGGGTATCGCCAAAGTTACACTTTTACAATCAGGGCAACTTCCTCTCTGTTAAAGGACCTGAAACTGACCAAGCAAAAGAGTTATCAGGATAATGTTACTTATTAACCAGATGTTTTTAGAAGACTGTATTACGGAATTGAAGAGATTATAAAAATAGTTCACACCATTCATCAAAACGGGCTACATTTTTTTCTCCGAACCTTTTTATTGATAATCTGGCTTCATCGACAGATTTTTCATGAAAATGATCTCCGCTTTTTGAAAAAAATTTATCAGCAAAACAAATGATTTGTTCTTCAACTGAAACAGGAACAAAATCGCGAAGTGGTAATGGCAGGTTATGATTAATAATTTCTTCAATGGTTATACCTACACCTGTATGTCTTTCGCATACCAGTCCGAGATCCGGGTAACCCTCTGCCATCAATATTTCACAACCTAAATATCCATGGCAGAGGTAAGGATATTCACCAAAACAATACAGATTTGGTGCATTTGTTTTAAAAATACCAATGTCATGAAGCATCGATGCCACTTCAATAAATGTATAATCAGGAAGCAATTCTTTATGTTGATGTGCTATTTTTAACGCTTTTTCAGTTACCAGATTACTGTGGCTTACCAAAATCTGATAAGCCTTGGATCTTGGCTTATAATATTTTGCTATAATATCTATTGGTTTCATGGCTCGAAATTTTCAAGTAAAATTAGTTTATTTTTAAACTTTTTTTTCGATAGTCTCCAATTTCCCAGAGGAGAAACAACAATTGTTCAATAATTTTGCCTGTTGTATATCTGGAAATAGCTCATTAAAGCTAATTTTATACCCTATTTTGAATAACGTATGATGAGCCAAACAATTGAATCTGCCCCAAGAATTTTCCGTAAAGGGGTAGAATATCTTAAAAAAGGGAAAAAAGAAAAAGCGATAAAGCGGATAGCTTCATCGCTTAAAAACGGTTTTATGCCTGCTATGGTTCTACTTGATTTAATCGAGCATAAAGAAGATATTAATCAGGCAGTTACATCTTTTGAGTTTTTAATGAAGAAAGGGTTTTCAGGAGCAACACTGACTATAGGCAGATTATATTATCAGGGTGAGAATCGTCCGATTTCGCACCAGGAGTCTGTAAAATGGTTTTTGGAATCTGCCCGCGATAATGGAATTGAGGCCTGTAACTATATTGGTGAAATGCGTGAGAATGGAGATGGACTTCCTGTTGATCTGAATAAAGCATTTGAATGGTATGAGCGGGGAGCCCAACGCGGGGATATCATAGCAAAATACAATCTTGGCAGGCTATTGGCTACCGGAGATGGTGGTTATAAAGATATGGATGAGGCTGTTGATAATTGGTATGAATCGGCTAAAGGGGGATATGCGCCTGCCATGTTTAAAGTAGGAGAGATCTTTGAACAAGGGCTTACAGTTCCGGTCAAACTGACCAAAGCTTTTGAGTGGTATCTTAAGGCCGCAAGGGGGAACCATATTCCTGCCTATGAAAAAGCAGGGCTTTTCCTGTATGAAGGTAAGGGAACAGAAAGGAATGCAGACCAGGCGTTTGGATGGATTTCAAAAATAGAAGGCAATATTTCAGATGAAATGGCTCTCATTTTGGGTAAGTTGTATTTAAAAGGGGAGGGAACTTCCAAGGATCTGAATAAAGCCAAAGAATATCTCCAGCAGGCTGCACAAGCCGATTATGTCGAAGCGATTTTTCTGATGGGACGTCTTCTCGATGAAATGAATGATCCTGATGCTTATAATTGGTATCACCGGGCAGCAGACAAAGGGAGTGCTGATGCCCAGGATGCCCTTTCAGGGTTTTATCTGAAAAAATCGGACGAAGAGGGAATCGACTGGTTAAAGAAAGCCGCGGCAAACGGGAATCCTGAGGCTATGTTCAGGTTGGCGCAGAAATATGAAGTTGGCGAGGAGGTTGAGTCTAATCATAAAATATCGGTTGAATATTATAAGAAAGCAGCTGATAAAGGGATTATCGAAGCCCAATTTAAATATGCCAGTCTTCTGCTTGCCGGAGAGATTACCAGTAAAGACAATCAATCGGCTGCCGATTATTTTAACCGGGCAGCAGTGGCAGGCCATCCCCGGGCTGCTTATATGATTGGAATTATCCATGAAAAAAGCCTAAGTTACTGGTCTGAAAAGGAAAAGGCGTTTGAATGGTTTTTAAAGGCGGCAGAATCGGGTGTTCCTGGTGCAATGTTCCGGGTTGGCGTTTATTATGAAAATGGGATCACAAAGCCGTTGAATACCGACGAAGCGTTTAAATGGTATCAGAAAGCAGCAGATGCAGGTTATCCCAAAGCTGTTTTCAACCTTGGGGTAATGTACGAATCTGGAAATGGAATCAGTCAGAATATGCAAAAGGCTGTAGAACAATATGAAATTGCTGCCGGACTCGGAGTTGCCGAAGCAATGAATAATCTTGGAAATGCTTATCACCAGGGAAAAGGTATTGATGCCAATCCTGCTGAGGCACTAAAATGGTACACCAAGGCTGATGCAGCCGGATTCTATTTGGGGACGTACAATCTTGGCGTTTTGAACTATTTCGGTGATGCAGGAGAGAAGGATTTTGAGAAAGCCTTTCAATGTTTTAAAAGAGCTTCCGATGCCGGGTATGCCCAGGCACAATATAACCTGGCTGGTATGTATTATTTCGGTGAAGGGACAGAAAAGGATACCAATGAGGCATTTAACTATTATTCAAAAGCAGCGGAGAACGGATTTACTGATGCCTGGAAGAATCTGGGCGATATGTATTTAAACGGAGATGGAGTTCAGAAAAATGTCGATAAGGCAATTCTAAGCCTTGAAAAAGCGGCTGAGGCCGGGGATAATGAGGCACGATATGAGTTGGGAAGGATTCTTTTCATAACTATCGGTTTTCAGGACTTCACGAAAGCATTTCAAAATCTTCGTGCAGCTGCTGAAAATGGTTATGCTCCTGCTTACAACCTATTAGGTATTCTTTTGGTTTCCAGAAAATTTTCAGACAGGAATCCTGGTGCAGCGTGGAAATGGTTTGAAAAAGGGGCAACAGAGCAGATAAAACCGGCTGTTTTAAACCAGTCAACTTTCTTAAAAAGAGGAGAGAATGGTGAGGTCGATTATCAAAAAGCGTTTGGAATACTTGAATCACTTGTCCAGAACGATCCGGATAAAACAGCTGCATATTTGCTTGCATTATTGATTTTATCGGGAGAGTGCCAGGTAAAGGATCAGTCGATTGCACGGAAATACCTTGAAATATCGGCTGAAAAAGGCTGTTTGCCTGCAGCTAAATTATTAGATAACAATGAATTGTTTACAGGTCCGGCAGTTCTGAATTTCTGGGAGGACTATATTGTGGAGGATTCGGAAGAGTAAACAGAAAATAATTACCCGATCCATGAATTGAATCGGGTAATTATGGTCAGCCCCTATTTTGTTTAATCCAATTCAGTGCATTTAAAAATGCCTCAATCCACGGAGTAACCTGATCATCATTTCTTTCGGCTGGATAGTTCGCCCATTGCCAGGGATATATCGCCCTTTCAATATGAGGCATCATTGCCAGATGTCGGCCATCCTCTGAGCAAATCGCGGCTGTATCATAATCCGAACCATTTGGATTACCGGGATAATTACTATAGGAGAATTTAGCGGGAATACGGTATTTTTCCTCAGCAAACGGCATTACAAATTTTCCTTCGCCGTGTGCAACCCAGGTCCCAAGAGTTTTGCCTGTGAGAGACCCAAACATCACTGAATTATTGTCTAATACATCAACACTGACAAAGCACGATTCAAATTTATGAGAATCGTTATGTGCCATTTTAACACTCTCAGTGTGACCGGGATTGATCAGGTCAAGTTCAACCATTAGCTGACATCCGTTACAAATGCCCAGGCTGAGTGTATCCGTCCGTTTATAGAAGTTTTCGAGTGCCGTTTTTGCTTTTTCGTTACATCGGAAGGCGCCGGCCCAACCTTTGGCTGATCCGAGTACATCTGAATTTGAGAAGCCCCCGACAAAAACGATCAGGTTTAGCTCCTCAAGTGTCTCCCTTCCGCTGATGAGGTCAGTCATATGGACGTCTTTTACATCAAATCCGGCCAGATACATACTCCATGCCATTTCCCGGTCACCATTGCTTCCCTTTTCGCGGATAATTGCCGCTTTTATCCCGGAAAGCATGCGACGTAAAGGATCTATACCCAATGTTTTAAATTGGCCTGAAAATGAACCAAGGTTGAATCTTAGTTCATTCTTTTTATAATTTTTATAGCGCTCCAATGCAAGTACTTCCCCTGTTTGACGACGGTCTAGCAGGTACGACGGTTTAAACCACTTATCGCGAAGTGCATCAATATCGAACAGAAATTTATCTGTACCATTTATTAAAGTAATCTCACGACCATTTATCGGTTTACCGATCTTAAAGAAGAAAATACCACAGGAAGTCATGATCTTTTCAAATTCCACAGAGTCTTTAGGCTGAACGACGATGCCCGGATTTTCACTGAAGAGTAACTTAACAGAATCGGTTTCATTTAATCCGGTAAGATCCGCCTCAATACCACCCTCGTTTTGGGCAAAACACATCTCCAGCAGGGTTGTTAAAATTCCGCCTGAAGAGATATCATGTCCTGATATAATTAGTTGATTTTCTATTAATTGTTGTATGGTATTAAAAGCTTTAATAAAGTATTCAGTATCTGAAACGGTAGGCGTATTTTCTCCTAATTGACTTAATGTTTGGGCTAGTGAACTGCCGCCAAGAGACCTTGGTGCATTTGAAAAATCCAGGTAATAAATTGGTTTGGAAGGATCGGAGAGCAGCACCGGCTCTACCACCTTACGAATGTCTGAAACTTCTCCTGAAGCTGAGATAATTACAGTTCCCGGAGCATAAACAACATCATTCTTATATTTTTGAGTCATCGAAAGAGAGTCTTTACCGGTAGGAATGTTAATTCCAAGGGCGCGGGCAAATTTGGAAGCAGCCTCCACACCCGAATAAAGGCGGAAATTTTCACCTTGATTTTTAGCAGGCCACATCCAGTTAGCTGATAATGAGATCCCTTTGATCTGATGAGTAAGGGGTGCCCAGATAATATTAGTCAGAGATTCTGCAATGGAAAGGATAGACCCATTTGCCGCATCAATTAGACCTGCTACCGGTGCATGTCCCAACGAAGTGGCAATCCCTTTCTTTCCCTGATAATCAATCGCCACTACTCCAAGGTTATTCAATGGCAGTTGTAATTTTCCGGCACACTGTTGTTTAGCAATTTTGCCGGTTACTGACCTGTCAACCTTATTGGTAAGCCAATCCTTACATCCAACGGACTCAAGTTGCAGAACCTGTTCTATATAATAATATACCTGTGATTTATCATATTTTACCGCCGGGAATGATGCAACTTTGGATTGATCTTCCAAAACAGTCTTGGGGGGTTTGCCGAACATATAAGCAAGCTCCCAATTGATTGGTTTCTCTCCGGTTTTCCGGTTAAGAAAAGTGAATTTGTGGTTCCCCGTGGTTTCTCCAATTACATAAATTGGGGAACGTTCGCGCTCTGCAATACGGGTAATCAGCTCAATATTTTCACCGCTGGTTACAAATCCCATTCTTTCCTGTGATTCATTTCCAACAATCTCTTTAGCCGATAGGGTAGGGTCCCCAACGGGTAATTGGTCGATATATATCTCTCCACCAGTCTCTTCCACCAATTCTGAGAGGCAATTTAAATGTCCTCCGGCACCGTGATCATGAATCGAAATAATCGGATTATTGCCCGATTCAGCTAATGCCCGTATCGTGTTGTAGGCTCTTTTTTGCATTTCAGGGTTGGCCCTCTGCACCGCATTTAATTCGATGTGGTTCTCAAACTCACCTGTATCAACTGATGAAACGGCTCCGCCACCCATCCCAATGCGGTAATTATCGCCACCCAGTAGAACGACTTTATCCCCAATTCCAGGGACACTTTTCAGACAATCCTCCTGTCGGGCATAGCCGATACCGCCGGCTTGCATGATTACTTTATCGTAACCAAATTTCTTCTTATTCTCAAAATGCTCAAAGGTCAGAACTGAACCATTGATGATTGGCTGACCAAATTTATTTCCAAAATCAGAGGCTCCATTTGATGCTTTGATTAAGATATCCTCAGGCGCCTGATATAACCATGGTCTGGGTTCGGTAGCTTCTTCCCAGGAACGACCCTCCTCATCATTTCTTGAATAGGAGGTCATATAAACAGCAGTACCTGCGATGGGAAAGCT
>Ga0316222_1003485_pt1 | contig 15378 bp, 13 predicted proteins | sample TBH18011metaG_FD_206008 | JGI IMG/M metagenome (GOLD analysis project Ga0316222, IMG submission 206008) | Freshwater microbial communities from Trout Bog Lake, Wisconsin, USA - TBH18011 | ecosystem: Environmental > Aquatic > Freshwater > Lake > Hypolimnion/Profundal zone | place: USA: Wisconsin...
CGACATCATGCAGAACGAGGCTCACAGCGCCCACCACACACCCAACCAAATCGCCACCACAGCCAGCGCACTCACCGCCAGCCGCACCATGACGCCCTGATGGATGGACAATGGATCGCGCATTGTTACTTTATAACATTGGCCAGTTTGGCGCGCCAGACTCAGCGTGATAGCGTCGTCGCATGACCGACATGCCCAGCCCTGCCCATCCGGATGTCGCCGCCCGGCGCAGCCTCAATCGCCATCGCGCTTTCGCGGCTTTGCTGCTGGTGCTGATGGCAGCGATCACCATTGCCAGCTTCTATCTGCCGCACGGCCCGTGGCGGGATTGGTTGCAGGCCTCGGCCAAGGCGGGGTTTGTCGGTGGGATTGCGGATTGGTTTGCCGTCACCGCGCTGTTCCGCCACCCGCTCGGCCTGCCCATTCCGCACACCGCCATCATTCCGCAGCAAAAGGCGCGGTTTGTGGCGGGCAATGTGTTCACCGAGGCGGAGATCGGGCGGCTGATCATGCGGCTCGATCTGGCGGGAATCGTGCGCGATTTCCTCTCCGACGCCCATGCCACCAAACCGGCTGCCGAAGGTCTTGCCGCGCTGCTGCCGCGTCTGCTCGCCAGCATTGAGGATGGCCGGGCGCGCCGTATGGCGGCGCGATTGGTGCCGCGCATTCTGGGCGGTGAGGCCGCAGGCCGTGTGGTCGGGCGGGCATTGCGCGGGCTGATGGAAGGCGGGCGGCATCAGGAGGTGTTCAGCTTTATCCTCACCGAATTGCGCCAAATGCTGGGAGAGCGCGAGGAAACCCTGCGTGCTGCCATTGAGGAGCGGGTGCGCGAACAGGGTGGTCGGCTGGTTGGTTGGGCGGTGGGTGCCACGGTTGCCAAGCGTGCGATGTCGATGATCCATGCCGAGTTGCTGAAGATGGAATCGCAAGACAGCGACATGCGCGAGGCATTCAACGAATGGGTGCGGCGCGAGATCAACCGCATTGAGGAAGAACCGCAACGCGCCGCCGAAATCGGCCAAGCCCTGCGCCGCGTGCTGACGCATGACACGATTCAGGCGTGGATTGGCGATGTGTGGTCGCGGCTGCGGATAGCCATTGAGGTGGATGCCGCGCGCCCGAACGGCCGCACGGTGGCGATTTTCCAAGGTGCCCTCGCCAATTTCGGCACCATGCTCAATGAGGACGAAGCCGCCCGAATCCGGCTGCAACGGGCGGTGCAGGGCGTTCTGACGCCGCTAATGCCCGGCGCGCGCGGACATTTGGAGAGCTTCATCGCCGATGTCGTCGCCAGTTGGGACACCAATACATTGGTGGACCGGCTGGAACTGCGCATCGGCGCCGACCTGCAATATGTCCGCATCAACGGCACGCTGGTTGGCTTTCTGGTCGGCGGCTTGGTGTGGGCGGGGTTGCGGGCGGTGTTTGGTGAAGTGAGTTTTTGAACGAGGGACATTTCCCATGCGGCTTTCGGTTCTCGACCAATCGACCATCGTCACCGGACGCGGTGCGGACAGCTCTATCCGCGAATCGTTGGAACTGGCGCGGCAGTGTGAGGCGTTGGGGTTTCATCGCTATTGGCTGGCCGAGCACCATAATTCCGCCAGCCAAGCCGGCACCGCGCCGGAAATTCTGATCGCTGCCATCGCCGCCACCACCAGCCGTATTCGCGTCGGCAGTGCGGGGGTGATGTTGCCGCATTATTCGGCGCTGAAAGTGGCCGAGCAGTTTCGCGTCTTGGAGGCCATCGCACCGGGGCGGATCGACATGGGCCTGGGGCGGGCACCGGGAGGCGATGGATTGACGGCGCATGCGCTCAACCCCAACGCCGCTCAGGCGGCCGATCAGTTTCCGGCAAGCGTGCGCGACTTGCTCGCTTGGGTGTCGGGGCAGGCATTGGTGGAGCAACACCCGTTCCGCTCGGTGATCGCCAATCCCACCGGGCCTAGTGTGCCGGAGCCGTGGATTTTGGGCAGTTCGGATTTCGGTGCCCAGGTGGCCGCGCATTTTGGCCTGCCTTATTGTTTCGCGCATTTCATCACCGATGGCAGCGGCTGTGCGGAGGCGTTGGACGTCTATCGCAGCCTGTATCGCCCGAGTGCGCGCTTCCCCACGCCAATTGCCGCCGTGACGGTATGGGCAATGGCTGCGGAGACGGAGGAGGAGGCCGAACGCCAATTCCGCTCACGCGCGGTGTGGCGGCTGGGTCGGGATCGCGGTGTCTATAATGCGCTGCCTTCGCCGGAGGCGGCGGCAGCCGTGCTGTCAGATGCCGATGAGGCGAAGATCGCGCGCATCAAGGCGCGGGCGCTGTATGGCACCAAGGCCAAGCTCGGCGCGCAATTGCGGGAACTGGCAGCACAGACGCAGGTCGATGAAATTGCCGTGCTGACCACGATGCACGACCCGGCAGCCCGGCTGCGGAGCTATCAGTTGCTCGCCGAGGAATTCGGGTTGGCGTGATCGCGCCTCAGCGGAAGTGCGATGTGCGCTGCGCTTGGCTGGCTTGCCAAATCCGGAAGCGCAGGATGCCATAAGCCAGCAGCCCAGCGCCGACGGCGATGGGGATGAGCACCATCGCGAACCAGAACGCGAAGGTCGCCAACACGCCTGCACCGGCGATAACGGCCAGCAGCAGCGCCACTTTCAGCACCTTGTTGCCCAGCGGTGAGCCCGGCGGCGAAATAAAATCGCCGTCTGGTGTCATGTCCAACTGCACGATCACGGTCTTTGTCCGATCCTGTTCCATGATGAGAGTGTGGTCCCTGCCCTCTGTTGGTTCAATGCGCGTGCGGGTTAAGCTGTTTTCACAATGGCCGAAGCAAAGCCAAAACAGAAGGAAATGCCGATGATCACCGGAGCCAAAACCCACCTTCCCGTCGATCTCACCGGTCTGCGCGTGGCAATCACCGGGGCTGCCGGTGGAATCGGCCGCGTGATGGCGGATAGCTTTGCCGCCTGCGGGGCGCATGTGTTCATTTCTGACGTCGATCAGGCCGCCCTGCACGAAGGCCCGCATAAGGGCATCATCGCCGATGCGGGCGACTCGGCGGCGATGGAAGGCTTTGTCGATACCGCCATCGCCGAACTCGGCGGGCTGGATGTGCTGATCAACAATGCGGGCATCGCGGGGCCGACCAAGCGGGTGGAAGATTGCACACCGGAGGAGGTGGAGGAGACGTTGCGCGTCGATCTCGCCTCGATGTTCAGCACGGCACGGCGTGCCATTCCGGCGCTGCGGGCGTCGGGCGGTGGCGCGATCATCAATTTGTCCTCGGCTGCGGGCCGCTTCGGCTTTCAGCTGCGCTCGCCCTATGCGGCAGCGAAATGGGGGGTGATCGGCTTCACCAAGACGCTGGCCATTGAACTCGGGCCGGACAGCATTCGCGTCAACGCCATCCTGCCCGGTCTGGTCGATGGCCCGCGCATTCGCCGGGTGATCAAGGCCAAGGCGGATGCGGCGGGGATTGGCGAGAACGCGCAAACCGAAAAAGCCGTCGCCACCGCCTCGCTGCGCTGCTTCGTGACGCAAAACGACATCAGCAACATGGCGCTGTATCTGTGCAGCCCATTCGGCGCGACGATCAGCGGGCAGGCAATGGCGGTGGATGGCGATTTGCAGGTGCTGATTTAAACCTCGGCGCCGCAGCTTTTTCGCAGGGCGGACAAGCCAAGCGTCATCCGCCATGGCCCAGCTTGCGGCTGAAGCGGCGGATGACGGCTTCGCCTCTTCCGCCCGACGGGTCCATTCGCACTCAAAAAAACACAGGAAACAAAGACATGATCACCGGCGCCACAACCCATCTCCCTGTTGACCTGACCGGATTGCGCGTGGCGATCACTGGGGCTGCGGGTGGCATTGGCCGTGTGATGGCGGATAGCTTCGCTGCGTGCGGGGCCACCGTGTTCGTCTCCGACATCAGCGAAGCAGCACTTGCCGAATGTCCGCATCAGGGCATGCTGGCGGACGCGGGCAATGCGGCGCAGATGGAGGGTTTCGTCGATGCGGCGGTCGATTACCTCGGCGGGCTTGACGTGTTGATCAACAATGCGGGCATCGCCGGGCCGACCAAGCGGGTGGAAGACGTCACCCCGGACGAACTCGATCCGGTGTTGCAGGTTGATCTGGCGGCGATGTTCCATACCTGCCGCCGAGCGATTCCGGCGCTGCGGGCATCGGGTGGTGGCTCGATCATCAATCTGTCGTCATCGGCCGGGAAATTCGGCTTCCCGCTGCGCTCGCCCTATGCGGCGGCGAAATGGGGGGTGATTGGGTTCACCAAAACGCTGGCCATCGAACTCGGACCTGACAGCATTCGCGTCAACGCGCTGTTGCCGGGGGCGGTGGATGGGCCGCGCATTCGTCGGGTGATCGCCGCCAAAGCGCTGGCCGGTGGCGTGGGGGAGAATGCGCAGACCGATAAATTGCTCAGCGTCTCCTCGCTGCGCTGTTTCGTCACGCAACACGACATCACCAACATGGCGCTGTACCTGGCAAGCCCGTTTGGCGCGACGATCAGCGGTCAGGCGATCTCGATTGATGCGGATAAGCAGCAATTGGTCTAACCCGGAAGCACGCGCATGCGCCCGCTGCATCTGGTGTTGGCCCTGGTGTTGATATTCATCTGGGGCTTCAACTTCGTCGTCATTCATGAAGGCTTGCACGAGATTCCGCCGATTACGCTGTGCGTGATCCGTTTCATTCTGGCGGCATTTCCGGCGGTGTTTTTTGTCCGCAAGCCGGATGTGCCGTGGCGGATGATTATCCTCTACGGCATGACGATGTTCGTGCTGCAATTCGCCTTCCTGTTCGGTGGCATGTCGCTGGGAATCTCGCCGGGGCTGTCCTCCATTGCGCTGCAATTGCATGTCTTCGTGACGATGATCCTGGCCGTGCTGCTGCTCGGCGAGCGGCCAACCGCCGCGCAGATTGCCGGGGCGTTGCTCGCTTTGGGCGGCATGGCGCTGATTGGGCTGCATCTGGGCGGCGAGGTGTCATTGCCCGGATTGGCGGGCGTGCTGCTGGCGGCAGCAGCCTGGGGGGCGGCGAATGTGATGGTCAAGCGGATGGGGCGGATCGACATGTTTGCCCTGGTGGTCTGGGGCAGCCTCATCGCCCCACTGCCGCTCTTCGCGCTGGCTTTGGTGGTGGAAGGCCCGCACCGGATGCTCGCAGCGGTGACGGGGATGACGTGGCTGGGCGCTGGGGCGGTGGCTTATATCGTCTATCCGGTGACGTTGTTCGGCTTCTCATTCTGGGGCTGGCTGCTGGCGCGCTATCCGGCGGCGACCGTGGTGCCGTTGACGCTGCTGGTGCCGATTGTGGGGATCGGCTCGTCTGTGCTGGTGCTGGGAGAGCAGTTGCAGGGCTGGAAGATTATCGCAGCCCTGCTGGTGATGGCCGGGCTGTGCATCAACATGTTCGGCCCGAAATTGGCCGCGCGGTTCAGTGGGGCGCGTGGCTGAGCGGGTTTCGGCGGACATGATCGCGCACGGACGCAGACAGCAAAAAGCCCGGCAAGGTTTCCCAGCCGGGCTTTTTTGCGTCTCAGCGTTTCAGCCGGAGATCACTGGCCGGCGAAGCCACGGCGCGGCTTGAATTCCGGGTCGAACACCTGGGCAAGCTCAGCGCGCTGCAGGCCGATATCGGCGAGTTCGCGGTCGGACATGTCGTTGAGTTCCATCAGAACCGCATGACGTTCCGGCAGTTCGGCAACCCAACGCAGGGCAGCGCGCAGTTTGGTGAAGAAGCCATTGCTCGTCGATTCCACCGCAAAGCGGGGCTCATCGGCATAGTGCGAAAGGCTGGTCGGCATCAGGAGAGAAATCTCTTCCTTGGCAACGCGCATGTTCATCGTTCAAGCTCCAAATTCGGAACAATAGGGGGGGAACCGTGTTGGGCGCTGGAAGTCTGAAGGCGTCGCGCGGCTCTTGTGCAATGCAACATATGCTCAAGCTTGGGCATGTGAACCACGCGGTTCACCGGTCCAGCCATGCGACGAGAGCATGCTTATCATTTCAATTGATCGCCAATGACGCGCAATAAAGGCAATGGATTAATGGCTTTTTCGGCAAAGATTGCTGCCCTGCGAACGCTGCTGGGCGAATGGTCTCTGGATGGCGTTATTGTTCCGCGTGCTGACGAGCATTTGGGCGAGTATGTGCCGCCCTCTGCGGAGCGACTCTCCTGGCTGACTGGTTTCACCGGCAGCGCCGGATTGGCCGCCGTTACCAGTCGAAAAGCGGCGGTGTTTTCTGATGGTCGCTACACGCTGCAACTGCAAACCGAGACCGATGGCAGCCTGTGGGAACGTCGGCATCTGACCGAGGAGCCCGCCGCGCGCTGGCTGGTGGAGGCTGGGGCCAAGCGGATTGGCTATGATCCCTGGCTGATCTCGGAGGAGGCGCTGCGCCCCTATGCGCAAGCGGGGCTTGAGATGGTGGCATTGGAGGCCAACCCGGTCGATGCAATCTGGTCCGACCGCCCTGCCCCGCCTGCCGGTGTGGCGGTGCTGCATCCGTTGGAATTCGCGGGCAAGCCATCGGTTGAGAAGCGCCAGGAACTCGCCGCCACGTTGCGGGCTGCCGGGCTGAAGGCTGCGGTGATTTCCGATCCGGCCTCGGTGGCTTGGCTGTTCAACATTCGCGGCCAGGATGTGGGCTTCACGCCGTTCCTGCTTGGCTTTGCACTTCTCTATGATGATGCAAGCGCCACGCTGTTCACCACACCGGCGAAAATCCCTGCTGCTATTCATGATTGGCTGGGTGCCGAGGTGACAGTGGCCGACCGCCCCGCCCTCGCCCCGGCTTTGGCTGCCTTGGCCGGGCAGAAGGTGCGGGTGGACACCCAAGGCTCGCCCGCCTGGTTCGCGCAGACGCTCACCGCCGCGGGCGCGCAGGTGGAATCCGGGCTTGATCCCTGCCTGCTGCCCAAAGCCTGCAAGAACCCCACCGAGCAGCAAGGCAGCCGCGACGCCCATCTGCGCGACGCCATCGCCATGACCCGGTTTTTATATTGGCTCGACACCAGCCTCGCGTCAGGGGCCGCGCTGACTGAGCTGAGCGTGGCGGCGAAGCTGCTCGCCTTGCGGCACGAGATGGCGGGCTTTCAGGGCGAGAGCTTCCCGGCGATCACCGCGGCGGGCGAGCATGGGGCCATCGTGCATTACCGAGCGAGTGCTGAGTCCGACCGCGCGTTGCAGCGCAACGAGGTCTATCTGATCGACAGTGGCGGCCAATATCTTTGCGGCACCACCGACATCACCCGCACCATCTGGACCGGCCCGGACGTCGCCCCCGCCGCATTGCGCGCGCGCTACACCCGCGTGTTGCGCGGCCATAGTGCCATCGCCCGGCTGATCTTCCCGCCCGGTGTGACAGGGGCGCATATTGACGGCTTCGCCCGTGCGGCGTTGTGGCAAATGGGGTTGGATTACGATCACGGCACCGGCCATGGCGTGGGCAGCTATCTGTCGGTGCATGAAGGCCCGGTCAGCATCTCGCGCGCCGCCCGACCGATTGCTTTGCAGCCCGGCATGATCCTGTCCAACGAGCCGGGCTATTACGAGCCTGATGCTTACGGCATTCGGTTGGAAAATCTGGTGCTGGTGCAGAAAGCCAATCTGGCGGGGGCGACTCGCAGTTTCCTCAGCTTCGAAACCCTCTCACTCGCCCCATTCGACCCGCGTTTGATCGACTGGGACGGCCTGAACGCGGAAGAGCGCGACTGGCTGAATGCCTACCATTTGCGGGTGATCGACACGCTGGCCCCATATCTTGATGCGCCATGCCGCGAATGGCTGCAGAAAGCAGGCCCGCGTTAACCCTTTGAGTCTCGGCAAAATATATAATCAGGCAGCGAATCGGGGATATGTCATGCCCAGTACTGCCGAACTCAAACACCTCACCCGCTGGTGCACCGCGCGCAGGCTGCATTGGCAGCCCGCCCGCACCGAAAGCGGCGCCCCCGCCATTCTGTTGCGCGGCAACGGCATGCGGGTGGCGTGGCATGACATGATGCTGACCGAAGAGGAAGACGGCGTGGGTCTGCGCGATGCACGCGGCGCATTGCTCGCCGATGCCTCGGAAATCCCGGCCCTGCTCGACGCGCTCGACACCGGTCTGATCACCCGTCCGCAGCTGCCAGCACTGCCCTGGGTGCCTTATGCGGGGTCTGCCTCGGAGGTCAGCTGGAACAGGCTTGGGGTGGAAATCACATAGCCCTGACGGCGCACGGAGAGGATCACCCGCTCCCCACAGCCGATTTCACCCAGCTTGCGGCGCAGCTTCATCACCAGCTGATCCACACTGCGATCTTCGTCATGCAGTTTGCGGCGCAAGGCGAGCAGGCTGATATCCTCGCGGGAGACCGGCTGAGCATTGGCCTGCAACAGCGCCGCCATCGTCAGCATCTCAGCTTCGGTCAACGCCGTGTTCTGGCCATCCGGCATCGTGACCAGACGTTGCGTCGGATCGACGGCAATACGCAGCGAGCCGACGGGCTTCGCACGGCCTTGCAGGCGGCGATGCACCGCGCGGATGCGGGCGGAGAGTTCGTTGACCAGAACCGGCTTGACCATATAGTCATCCGCGCCGGTATCCAGCGCCGTCACCCGCGCCTCTTCTTCGGCACTGGCAGTGACGACAATCACTCCGGCACCGCCTTGCGTGAAGCCGTGCACCAGATCCAGGCCGTTGACATCGGGCAGCGAGAGATCAAGCAGCACCATCTCCGGCTGGAACGACCCACTCGCCTGTTGGGCGTCCGCACCGGTGGGGGCACACAGCACCTCCATGCCTTCTGCACGAAGGGCGGCAGCAATTCTGGCTGCAACAGTGGCAACATCTTCTACAACCAAGACGCGCACCCGATACCCCCTTGCCGCTTTCTGCTATCGTTGCCGATCAGCAGATTTGGCTCAATTTGGTCGCATTGCATCAATTTCGCGCAATGCTGGCATTATCAAAGCAAATTCACACATTGCAATGCCATGACATTCGACGACGCTTCACGTCTGCGCGCGAAAATGTCATTCCGCACAACCGGCGGCGAGCAGTGTCTCGCGCACCATCTCAGGCGGAGTGTCGCTGGTGGTATGGCATTGTCCGATTCCTGTCGGCAAAATCAGGTGAATCTTGCCGTCGCGCATCTTTTTGTCGCGGCTCATGTGATGAATCAGCCGCGATGCCGACAGCCTGCGATTGAGCAGCGACATTTCACCCGGCAGGCCAACGGAGTTCAGATGTGCGATCACCCGGTCAGTGTCGGCTTGGCTGACCTGCCCGAGTCGGGTGGCGAGTTGGAAGGCCAGACCGATGCCGGTCGCCACCGCCTCGCCATGCAGCACCACGCCGTAACCGCATTCGGCCTCAATGGCGTGGCCGAATGTGTGGCCGAGATTGAGCAGGGCACGCCCGTTATTCGGCTTCTCCTCACGCTCATCGTCACCGACGACCTGCGCCTTGAACGCACAGGCGCGCAGCACCGCCTCGGCCTGCATCTGCCGATTGCCGCCGACGACTTCGTGGCCATGTGCCTCGCACCAATGGAAGAACGCCAGATCGCCGATGATCCCGGCCTTGACGATCTCGGCATAGCCCGCCCGCAACTCACGCGGCGGCAGGGTGGCCAGCGTGCCAGTGTCGGCGAGCACCATGCGCGGCTGATAGAACGCACCCACCAAATTCTTGCCGTGCTGGGTGTTGATGCCGGTCTTGCCGCCCACCGAGGAATCCACCTGGCTGAGCAGCGTGGTGGGAATCTGCACAAAGGGCACGCCGCGCATCAGGGTTGCCGCCGCAAAGCCCGCCAAATCGCCCACCACACCTCCACCGAGTGCGATGACGGCGGTGCGGCGTTCGGCGCGGGCTTCGAGCATCTCGTCCATCACACGGCCATATTCGCCCAAACTCTTCGCCCGCTCGCCCTGCGGCACGATGATGGCGTGGCATTCAAAGCCCGCCGCCATCAGGCCGCGCCGCAGCGTGTCCAGATGCAGACCAGCCACTTCGGTGTCAGTGACGATCATGCAGCGCTTCTGCGGCAGCACCGGGGCGAGCAGCCCGCCTGCACGCTCCAGCAGCCCTTCACCGACCACCACGTCATAACTGCCGGTGGACAGTGCCAGCGACAGGCGGCGCGGGGCGTGGAAATTGACCAGCGCCTCCAGCACGCGCGAGGTGGTGTTGTCTGGGCTTTCGTCGGTGCAATCAACGACGATATCGGCTTCGGCATAGACCGGATGACGCTTTTCCATCAGGCCTTGTAGAATCGACGCCGGATCACCGCCAGCCAACAGTGGCCGATGCGTGCGCTGGGCCACACGGCGAACCAGCGTGGGCAGCGAGGCGCGCAGCCACAGGCTGACAGCCTCGCGCCGAATGCAGGCCCGTGTATCGGCATCCATGAACGCTCCGCCGCCAGTGGCCAGCACCATCGGCTCACCAGCCAACAGACGACGGATCACCCGGCGTTCACCGGCGCGGAACTCCGCCTCGCCGAAGCGGGCAAAGAGTTCGGCGATCGTGCAGCCCGCGGCCAGCTCGATTTCCATATCGGCATCATGGAAAGGCAGCCCCAGCCTGGCGGCCAATCGGCGGCCGATAGAGGTCTTGCCGGCCCCCATCAGACCGACGAGCACAATTGAACGCCCGGAGAGGCTGGGAGGGAGGGCGACCGATTCTTCCTGGAGCGGACCGGGCTTGATCGGAGGGGGGGCGGAGTTGCGTGTCATGGCGCGGCACGGTAGCACGACCCGCAACGCCCCCGCCAACCGGGGGTGAGGCCCGGATCGCATCTTTATTGCCGGGATTGGGGGTTTGATGGTTCGCTGGCTCTTGTTGGCGGTTCTGCTGGTCATTCTGGCAGCCGCTGTCGGCTTTCTCGCTCTCGGTGCCTTTCCGCCCGAACCGCATCCGGTCAGCATCCATAAAGTGATGCCCAATGATCGCGTGGGACAGGCGCCGTGACCGCAACGGTCAGTTAAAGTCAGAAAAACCCCCGATGGACCGGCATATCGAGGCATTTTTGGAGATGAAGGCCGCCGAACGTGGTGCGGCCCGCAACACTCTGCTTGCCTACTCTGCCGACCTCGAAGACGCCGCCATTCACACGGGCGGGCTGGCGCAGGCGAGCGAACAAGCTCTGCGTTCCTATCTGGCCAGCATTGCCGAGGCTGGGATGTCACCGCGCACGCAGGCGCGTCGTCTGTCCTGCCTGCGACAGTTCTTTCGCTTCCTTCTGCGCGATGGCGTGCGGGCGGACGATCCGACGCACCAGCTCGATTCGCCGCGCATGCGGGCCGCGTTGCCGAAATATCTGTCCGAGGCCGAGGTGGACGCCCTGCTGGCTGCCGCCGAATTACATCCGCGCGCGGAGATGATGACGGCGGCGTTGGAAATTCTCTACGCAACCGGGCTTCGGGTGAGCGAATTGCTCGCCCTGCCGCGTCGTGCTTTGACCGGTGATGCCGAATTGCTGCTCATTCGCGGCAAAGGCGACAAGGAACGCATCGTGCCGCTCTCCGATGCCGCCCGAGACGCTGCGCGCCCATTGCTGGCGGTCGGTGGACGCTGGCTCTTCCCTGGGCGCGACCCGAAAGCCGCGATCACCCGACAGGCGTTCTGGCGCTTACTGAAAGAGGTGGCGATGGGGGCCGGAATCGCGCCTGAGCGCGTTAGCCCGCACGTGCTGCGCCACTCCTTCGCCAGCCATATGTTGGCGCGCGGTGCCGATTTGCGCAGTCTGCAGGTGCTGCTCGGCCATGCCGACATCGCAACAACGCAAATCTACACGCATGTTCTTGCTGAGCGATTGCAACAGCTTGTGCAGGCGCATCATCCATTGGCAAATACCCCCGTTGCACTGCGGAACAAGAGGCACTAGAGCGACGCCATGCGTCATTTTCTCGACTTCGAAAAACCGCTCGCCGAGCTCGATGCCAAGATCGCCGAACTGCATGCCATGCAGCAGACGGACGGGCTGAACATTGCCGACGAGATCGCACGTCTGACCGACAAGGCAGACAAGCAATTGCGCGCGACCTATTCGAAGCTCACCCCCTGGCAAAAGACTCTCGTCGCCCGCCATCCGGGCCGCCCGAAGGCGCGCGACTATATTGCCGGGCTGATCACCGACTACACCCCACTGGCGGGCGACCGCGCCTTTGCCGAGGATGCGGCGATCATCGGCGGTCTGGGTCGGTTCAATGGGCAGTCTGTGATGGTGCTCGGCACCGAGAAGGGCCACGACACCGAAAGCCGCGTGAAGCATAATTTCGGCATGGCCAAGCCAGAGGGCTACCGCAAGGCGCGCCGTTTGATTGAGATGGCCGGGCATTTCGGCCTGCCGGTTCTGACTTTCGTTGACACCTCCGGCGCATTCCCCGGCATTGATGCCGAAGCGCGCGGTCAGGCCGAGGCGATTGCCCGCTCGATTGAAGCCTGCATTGATCTGCGCACCCCGCTGATTGCCACCATCATCGGCGAAGGCGGCTCAGGCGGTGCGATTGCGTTGGCGTCGGGTGACGTGGTGCTGATGCTGGAACACGCGATCTATTCGGTGATCTCTCCCGAAGGCTGCGCCTCGATCCTGTGGCGCGATGCGGCCAAGGCGCCGGAAGCGGCGGAAGCGTTGAAGCTGACGGCGCAGGATCTCAACCGCCTGAAGCTGATCGACACCATCGTGCCGGAACCGCTGGGCGGCGCGCATCGTGAGCCTGAGATGGCAGTGGCCAGTGTTGGCCGCGCCATTCAGTCGGCCCTAGAGCCGCTGCTGAAGCTGGACGCCTCTGTTCTGGTGGCAAAACGGCGCGAGAAATTCCTCGCTATGGGTCGGGACGTGGTGGGCTCGTTTTAGCGTCATTGCGAGCGCTGAACCCGCCCATGCACGGCCACGGCTAGGAGCACGGTGCGACCGATTGGCATCAATCGGTCAGACGGTCGTGCTCTAGAAAAATATGATCGTAGAGCGGGATGCCCTGATCCGAGTGGCCAACCGCGTGCCTATCAACGACGCCGCCGCGCTGTTTTTGTTGCGATCGGGCTGCCGACACCCCTAAAACGACAATATAATTCGTTATCGAAGCACTTTGCACCGTTTTTTTGCGAGCGCTCAGGCAAACATTCAGTCTATTGTGCCTATCGAAGCATGTATCAATCTCACCATTTTGATACATTATTCGCCAACGCCAACGATACGATGAACAAAAAATTGTCCAATCAACAAGTTCCAGCATCATCCGTTTTAGAAGCGTTAGATTCCCTTGGGATTGGCGCTTATATGCTTGATGAAAATGAATGTTCCATACTATGGAACAAGACATTTTTAAATATTTTTCCGGAACATAACGGACAGATTTACGTTGGTGAGCCTTACCACGACAATTTGCGCCGCTTCTATCGCGCGCGACTTGATCCGTTGGAACAAGAGCACATCGAAAACTACATCATCCACGGGATCAACCGGCATCGCAATCAATTCAAGCCGTTTGAATTCCTGCATAGCGGCCAATGGCTGCGGGTTGCCTCGATGGCAGTGCCGGGGAGTGGCCAGATGCGCATCTGGACCCGGATCACACCGCCCGCGCTCGATTCCGACGCGCTGGCCGACAGCATGGCCGCGCATGGTAAGGCACCATCACTCAGCCTGATCGACGATATCGCCGATGGTCTGATGGTGCGCGATACCAATGGTGAGATCCTGTTCGCAAATCGTCGCTTTTGCCAGATGTATGGCTTGAAAACCGAAGCCAATTCCGTGGGCAAAAGCCTGGAATGGGTGGTCCGCCAATGCTGGGCGGGTGCGCCGGGCAGCGAGGTGGCCGTGGCGATGCTGGCGGATAATCTGCATTTCGCCGAAGCGCCCTTCGAGATCGCTCTGCCGGATGATCGCTGGATCAGGGTGAGCGAACACCGCGCGCTGGATGACAGCGGCATCAGCACCCACACCGACATCACCGACCTCCATCGCATGCAGCGCAAAACCGTGGAGGCGCAGAACAATGCCGAGGCACTCGCCGCCTCACTGCGGCAATTGATCGATGAACGCGACCAAGCCGAAGCCATCATGCGACAGACGCAGCGCGCGGAAGCGGTGGGCCAACTGACGAGCGGCTTGGCGCATGATTTCAACAATTTGCTGTCTGTGATGCTGGCCAATTTGGAGCGGCTGGATGCGCATGAAGGCGACCCAATCCGTCGGCATCGCCTGTCGGTGATCCGCAGCGCGGTTGATCGGGGGGCGTCATTGACCAACAAATTGCTCGCCTTCGCCCGTCGCCAGCCATTGCAGCCCAGCGCCGTCGGGCTGGCCGAATTGATCGCCGATATGCTGCCTTTGCTGCGCAGTGCCTGTGGCAGCAGCATTGTGGTCAATGTGGAGGTAGCAGACGGCATTCCTGCGGCACTGGTGGACACCAGCCAATTGGAGTTGGTGATCCTCAATCTGGTCATCAATGCACGCGACGCCATGCCCGATGGCGGCACGCTGACCATCACAGCCTGGCAGAGAACGCTGACCGCCAGCCTTGATCCGGATGCGCCAGCGGCTGGCGATTACGTTGTGCTCGATGTCACCGACACCGGCACCGGCATGTCGGAGGCGGTGCAAGCGCGGGCGGTGGAGCCATTTTTCACCACCAAACCACCCGGCAGCGGTTCGGGTCTTGGTTTGAGCCAAGCCTATGGTCTGGCGCGGCAATCCGGCGGCACGGTTCAGATCGAATCAACCCTTGGCAAGGGCAGTTCAGTGCGCATGCTGCTGCCGGTTGCAGCCCAGCCAGCCGCCCCCTGCCCGCGCCCGCAGCCCTCCGCTGACGACGACATGCTCGCCCGCATTCTGCTGGTGGATGATGAGCCGAGCGTGCTGGAAGTGATGGGCGAATTGCTCGACACTATGGGCTATCAGGTGACGTCCATGCCGGGCGGACGGCCAGCGATGCAGGCGTTGGAAGCTGGGCTGGAGGTGGACATTCTCGTCACCGATGTCCGCATGCCCGATATCAGCGGCCCAGACCTCGCGCGGTGGCTGCTGGAGCGTAAGCCCGGCTTCCCGGTGATGTTCGTCTCGGGCTTCTCCGACCCCAAGCTGCTCGATGGTTTTGGCGATAATTGCCAATTGCTGCGCAAGCCCTCGCCGTCGAAAGAGATTCAGGCGGCGATTGCTGCGCTGTTGCAACGCGGGCGTGAGATGGCCAAGGCGGGGTAGCGATTTTACATACTGTGCAGCTTCACCGACGCCGCATTCTGCCGTGCGATCAGGGCGGCGACGTCAAAGCCTGGAATTTGGCCGTCAATCACCCGCCATGTGCCGGCCACCATCACCCGATCCGCGCGTGAGGCACCGGAGAGCACCAGCGCCTGCAATTTGTCGATGGCACC
>Ga0316222_1003496_pt1 | contig 15335 bp, 12 predicted proteins | sample TBH18011metaG_FD_206008 | JGI IMG/M metagenome (GOLD analysis project Ga0316222, IMG submission 206008) | Freshwater microbial communities from Trout Bog Lake, Wisconsin, USA - TBH18011 | ecosystem: Environmental > Aquatic > Freshwater > Lake > Hypolimnion/Profundal zone | place: USA: Wisconsin...
TGGCGCCGATGATCTCGATCGTGCCGTTCGACATGACTTTAAGGTCAACCTTACAGAGGACTTTAAGGTCAGCAGCTTCGGCACGTCTCGCGCGGTCAAAGCAAGGCGGGGATCACCGGACGCTTACGTTCGGCACGCTCTCGGTCGCCTTCTTCGACACCACATCGCTGTATTTCGAAGGTCACGGCGGCGCCACACTCGGCCAGCGCGGCCATTCCAAGGACTTCCGCCCGCAACTGCCGCAGGTGGTGCTGGGGATCGTGCTGGACGAGCGGGACCGGCCGATCGCCTCGTTCCTGTCGCCGGGCAATACCGCCGATGTCACGTCCCTGCTGCCGGTGGTCCAGCGGCTGCGCAGCCGCTTCGGGCTGGAGCGGGCCTGTGTCGTCGCCGACCGCGGTATGATCATTGCTGCATTGGACGCTCAGAAGATCGACTACATCCTGGGCGCGCGCGAGCGGCCCACCAACGAGGTGCGCGAGACGGTGCTGCACGACGATGGCGCGACAGTGCCGCTGACCATCCCGCGCCAGAAGAGCGAGACCGATCTGGCGGTGAAGGAGATCAAGATCCAGGGCCGCCGCTATATCGTCTGCCGCAATGACGAAGAGGCGCGCAAGGACGCCGAAGCCCGCGCCAGGCTGCCGGAGGGACTGCAACGCAAACTGGCCACCGGCGCCAAGAGCCTGGTGTCTAACCCCAGCTTCCCTCTTGCCGTTACTATGAACCCGGCAGACGTCCTGGAGACTCGGCGGTAAGCATCACCAAAACGTAGCCATGTAATCGCGTGTTTGTGATTTGTACCAAGGGGCCGAATCGAGTCCCATGCCGCCATGTATATCGAAGCCGTCCCGAATCGGAACTCACCCCCCGCCATCCTGCTGCGCGAGAGCTATCGGCACGCCGGCAAAGTCCGCAAGCGCACGTTGTGCAACCTCTCCGACTGGTCCACGACCCACATCGAGGGCCTTCGGGGGGTGCTCAAAGGCGGCACCGTCATCCCCGCCGGACAGGACGCCTTGACGGTCACGCGCTCGCTCCCGCACGGGCATGTCGCCGCGACCCTCGGCCCCGCCCGGAAGATCGGCCTCGACCGCATTCTCGGCCCCGATGGCAATCGCTGCCGCGACCTCGTCCTGGCGATGCTGGTTGGCCGCATCCTCGAACCTGTCTCCAAGCTCGCCACCGCACGGGCACTGTCACCCGCCACGGCGTCCTCCAGCCTTGGTGAAGTGCTCGGCCTCGGCGAGGTCGATGATGACGAGCTCTACACCGCCCTCGACTGGCTGTTGGCGCGCCAACCCGCCATCGAAACCAGCTTGGCCAGGCGCCATCTCACCAACGGTACCCTCGTGCTCTACGACGTCTCGTCGAGCTACATGGAGGGGCGGTGCTGTCCCCTCGCCAAACCTGGATACAGCCGTGATGGCAAGAAGGGTACGCTTCAGATCGTCTACGGCCTGCTCTGCGCACCGGACGGCTGTCCCGTGGCGATCGAGGTCTTTGATGGCAACACCGGCGACCCGACGACGCTGACGCCACAGATCGAGAAACTCAAGCAGCGCTTCGGCCTCAGCCATGTGGTGCTGGTCGGCGACCGCGGCATGATCACCCAAGCCCGCCTCACCAACGACATCAAATCCGCCGGCCTGGACTGGATCACCGCGCTGCGCGGGCCGGCGATCAAGGACCTGCTGAACAGCGGCACGCTGCAACTGACGCTGTTCGACCAGCGCGACATGGCCTCCATCACATCACCGGACTTCCCCGGCGAACGGTTGGTGGTCTGCCGCAACCCCGATCTCGCCGCCGAACGCGCCCGCAAACGCGAGGATATGCTGGCGGCAACCGAGAAGGATCTCGCCGCCATCAAGGCCAGGGTTGGCCGCAAGCGCGATCCGCTGCGCGCCACCGCCGACATCGCGCTGGGGGTCGGTGAGGTGCTCAACACCTACAGAATGAAAAAGCATTTCGACCTGACGATCACGGACGACGCCTTCAGCTTTGCCAGAAAGACCGCCGAGATTACCGCTGAGGCGGCAACGGACGGGCTTTATGTCGTGCGCACCAGCCTGACCGAAGCGACGCTCGGCGACGCCGATACCGTGCGCAGCTACAAATCCCTGGCCCGGGTGGAGCGGGCGTTCCGCTGCATCAAGACCGTCGATCTGCATGTCCGTCCGGTTTACCACTGGCTCGAGGATCGGGTGCGCGCGCACGTTTTTCTGTGCATGCTGGCCTATTACCTCGAATGGCATCTGCGTCAGCGCCTGGCACCGATGCTGTTCGATGATGCCGACAAGGAGGAGGCCGAAGCATCGCGCAGCAGTGTGGTGGCACAAGCCCCCCGATCAAACGCCGCCATCAAGAAGCAGACGACCGGACTGACACCGGATGGGCTGCCGGTGCATAGCTTCCGCTCGCTGCTGGCCGATCTGGCGACCATGGCCCGCAACACCATCATCACCGCGATCACACCGAACCATTCACTGACCGTGGTCACCCGGCCGACCGCGGTTCAGCAGAAGGCGTTCGATCTGCTCGGCCTCCCGGTGTAGCCAGTAGCCGATGGCTGAAACGCCATAATTTTCAATATAATCAAGAAATTACTCAATTATAAAGAAGTACGCTGGGGCTAAATAGGGTCTACGTCTAATTTATTGTTATTTTTCGCACCACATTGTCCATGCATGTCTTAAGACAGCTCCAAGATTATTTCCAAAACAAGACACATCGCATAGCGGACTACATCGCATTTTTTCTCTCAAGGTCGCTCTTAGTTCCGCTAACCGCAGCAGGTCACCGGCACGCGCGACCGCCATACCGATGTAGGCTTCGACAGAGCCGGTTACCCAGCTGGACAGGCCAACATTGCTCATGTGGCTTCCCGAATGTCGAGATGCAAAGATCTCTCCGGGCAATGTAATGGTGGGTACGCCCATCCATAGCGCCTCACATGTGGTCAAGCCGCCGGAATACGGAAACGGGTCAAGTACAATATCGATGTCACCATATTCGCTCATAACGACGCGATGGCCGGACGAACCACGCATTTCCACCCGATTGTCGCTGATACCAAGCGTTGCAAAATCAGCTTGGAAGCCCTGGGCGGTAGGCGAATGAGATAACTGATGGGTCTTCAGGACTAACCGGGCGTTTGGAACCTGTCGTAGAATTTCCGCCCAGGTTTCGATAACAAGTGGTGTGATCTTCGCGAGATTGTTAAAACAGCCGAAGGTGATGAAACCGTTCGCCAACGCTGGCAATGCAACCACATCAGGTGCATGAGGCGGCGAGGTATAGCATATGTATCCATTAGGGAGACATAGCAACTTCTCGCTATAGAAGGGTTCGAACCCCTCTGGCGTCTCCCATCGGTCTGTCAGGAACCAGTCCATTTCGGTTAGGCCGGAACTGTGCGCCTGCATTCCGACCCATTTGATCTGAACAGGTGCCAGCCGATTGGCACATGCTGACATCCGAGCAGCATCACCGTTTCCGCCGAGGTCGATCAAGATGTCGATTCCTCGTTCCCTGGACAAGGCGGTCAGTGCTTCGTCATCGAGATTGTCCGTTTCGATCCAATCGTGTGCAATGGCCAGAAAACGCCCAGCCATCGGGTCTTCTGGTATGGAATTTTGAACCAAACACACTACCTGAAACTGCTCAGGGTCGAGCGATTCGATCCCCGCAACTGTAAGCCATCCCACCGGGTGCGAACGCAACGTTCCCGACAACAAGCCAATTACCAGTGGGCGATCCGAATCGGCGACGTTCTGTAGCAGTGGCTGGATATTGCGTGACAACGTGTTCGAGTAGTCGCGCATCGCAGTAAGCAGCATCTTACCGGTCGTACCCTCGCGGTACGGTAGCGCGTTACACAGGGCGCGTCGCGGGAGCGCTGCGGCTGGATCAAGCTCAATCGCCCGACGCGCTAACACCACCGCCTGATCTTGTTCGCCGACGCAGACAGTGGCATTGGCGAGATTGCACAATATGGAGGCATGGGGACCATGGCGATGCGGTACACCTTGCAAAATGGTCCTGGCCTCGGCGTGCCGGTGTAATCGCATCAGCACCGTAGCGTAATCGTTCCACGCCTGGGGGTCGTCCAGATCCATAGCCCTGAGGCGGCGTAGTACATGCTCCGCCTGACCAACTTTGCCGGAACGGGCAAGTACGCCAGCGAACAATCGTAGTGGCAACAACTGATCGGGTGCCAATTCCGTAGCGCCTTCCAGTGCATCGACCGCCTCCGAGCGGCGACCGAGACGTTCCAGTAACATTCCCAGGCCGATTAGCGGCACTGAGTTCAAAGGGTCCTGTTCCGCGAGACGGCCGAGACGGATTGACTCTGCTTCGCAGGCGCCGGCATCCAAAGTGACTTCGACGCCATTCAGAACATCGGCCATATAGTGCGGCCGGAGTTGCTGTGCAGTGATAAATGCGACCAATGCCGAGCGGGCCTCGCCGAGCCCGTGTAGGGCAAATCCTAACGTGCACCATGCTTCGGCGTTGGTTGGGACGAGACGGCAACACTCGACCAGGAAATCCCGCGCTGATTTTGGCTGTCCACCCATGAGCAACAAAACGGCTAGAGCGATCAGCGCCTCCGGACGGCCAGGATTCACCTGGAGGACTTGCCGGTAGGCTTCTTCCGCGGCATTGATTTCTCCTGCGGCCCTGAAGCTCTCGGCAAGGCGTAGTAAGGGTTCGTCCAAATCGGGCCGGCAAACCGCCAATTGCTGCATCAGCCGCCGGGCACGCCCTCGATCTCCGGCGTGATCTTCAACGATTGCGATATTTAGCCGAGTCGCGAGCGATTCATCGCCGTTGGCGAGAGCAAGATGTAATGGCGCCAACGTGGCCTCGAAGCGCCCGGAGGCGAGGAGATCCACGACCCAGACCCGGGTAGGAACATCAACGGTCATGACGGACGCGCTCGAGCACCAGCAGAAGACCAGTAACATCGGCACTTGCCTCTTGCCGGATGGTTGGCCTATCGATCCGCTCAATGCGAAATCCGGCATTGCAGGAAGCTTCATAGACGTAGTGTTCTGCATGGGCATAGCGACCTCGCCGCTGTAAGGCCCAGTTCCAGTTTCCTGGGACAACCCGATGATAGTCAGGTTGCAGGCTTTCAACAGCGAACAACAACCATCCGCTCGGCTTCAGCCGTTGATAAACCAGCGCCAACAGGTCCTCCAGGGCACCAAAAAAACAAAATACATCGGCCGCAATGATTAACGGCCAGCGTTGTTCGTATAGTGTGAGATCGGAGACAATGACACCTTGGCGAAGAGTTTTATATAGGCACTTCGCACGGGCATCGTCGAGCATTTGAGGCGACAAATCCACCCCGGTAAACGGACCAAGCGGAAGACCCTCAATTGCTACTGCAATCAGTCCCGTACCGCAGCCAAGGTCCAGTACCGCACCGACTGTTTCGTCAGCGACAATCTTCGGATTGGAATAAACGATCATGCGGATCCCGCCGGGGATGCGGTAACTCAACTGATTCAAATGAACCTCGAAGCGGTCTGCGTAGTCATCAAATACAGTTCGGAGATAATTTTCCGACGCACGCAATGATTCTGTCGTTGAATCAGAAGCCATGACGAGGTGACCTACAAGGGCATCCTCCGGACTTAGCTTCAGGGCGTCCTGATAAGCGATAGCGGCTTGGTCATGCTGTCCCAGACTGGAAAGCACATGACCTAGCAGGCCGAATATCCCGAAATCGGCGATACCAAGAGAACATGCCTCCTGCCCAAGACGTATCCCCAGACGAAAGTCGCGGCGGCGCATGCAAAATAAGATAGTTTTATTGCGAATCGCAACATTGGTTGGGGATATGGCAATGCCGCCGATTAAAATCGTCTGGGATCCATCGAGGTCGCCGCTCCTTTCTATGGCTGTGGCCAAAGCGTGACGGAAATCGAGGTTAGACGGTGCGCCAGTTAGTGCTTCGGCCATGCAATCGGCTGCTTCGGCTGGACGCTGCAGTTCCAACATTACCGCACCGAGAATGGCCTTTGCCTCCGAATCGGCAGGGTCAAGAATGATTGCTTCGGCAGCATCGCATGCCGCTCCACCGAGGTCGCCAATTCTCCGGCGAATGTCTGCGCGGCACTGACGCAAGCCGACGTGAGCCGGAGTTGCTGCGATACCGTGATCCATTTCCTCAAGAGCCTGTGCTGACGCGCCACTTGCTAACGCTAGGCGAGCACCAATCAGGGTCAACCCCTCCGACGGGGCCGCCAGCGCTCTGGCGACGGCCAGCACCGGGCGGCCAGCACCTATTCTACCAAGAGGAATAAGCTCAGAAGCACGGTTAATTAGAGCATTAGCACCGGCCGTGACGTGAAGATTTTCCATGTGGTGCCTCTTTTGGAATGAATAAGAAACAATAATATGAAATATTGCACCTACGCTCCCACAACGTTATAGGATGTAGTTGTCAGAAAATCCCTCCGCCTCGTTTCGAGGTCGCTTGTTTGGATAAATTCGGTGTCGGGGAGATATTCGAAGGTGGCGTCGTGGCGCCGAGAGCTGTGCCCACGTAATTACGGCTCACCAGAAAGGCCTGCCGCGATATTTTCGTTCACAAATATAAGGAACTCGAAGTTTGGAAATTCCTGGTCCATTTCCTTTTGGAACGCCAGGCCAACCGAAAGGATCGATGCTTTCAATGGTTCTGGAAGCCCATTGTTAGGGTTGCGCAGCCGGTCGTTAATCGCCATCCAAAGGCGGCGATTGTCCGACAGTGCAAGAATTTGTTGGATCGAACTCGCATTCCTGGCTTCATTCAACGCTGAAAGTGCCTGGCGAAACACATCGGCTTCGTGGTCGCGCTGGGATCCATACCGGGATACGTCCTTATAGGCCTGGATAGCATGACTTTCGGGGAGCATGGCGATTACTACTATCTGTTAGAATTGGTAAGGTGGGTGTCGTCCTGAGTAAGGTGTCTTCGAGGAAGATAATGCGATGCACGCATTTAAGGGTCTGATAGCCGTCGTCTTCCTCGACCGCGACCAGTGCTGGGATCAGGAGCATCCGAACAATATTCGATATCCTGTCGTTTTGAAAATCGGCGGTGTAGTCCAGGCTGCCTTCACTCCAACTATCCGCTCGCTTTCGTTACTAATAAAGGGTATAGCGGACCAAAATTGATGCGGTGTAATGATCTGATCCGGTCGCGTTATCTGGTTATAATCAAAAGACCAAGATTCAATTGTAAATTCGGCACCAAATCTCGGCAAAGATGCGAATATTGCGTCGTTGATGAAGACAACTTATTCCTATAGTATTCATGAAACGATAAACAGAACGCGACTTTCTATGCCGAAATTTTTTTGATAAACCCTCAGCCGAAACCGACCCAAATTTGAACCAATTGGAGGCTAGTTGATAATCACTTGAACAGACTTAGAAATGATTGGGGCGTCTGATTCGCCAATGAGAGCGCTTGCGTTCCGAGATGCTGACGGATTTGCAAGGCAATAAGTTGGGCAGATTCTTTAGCCAGGTCTGCGCCGACAAGCGATCCAAGTCCGCCATTCAACGCGTCGATCTTGTCGCTGTTATAGGTCGTCTGATTATTGAGGTAGTTGACCGAGCTGCCGATCGTGTTGAGTTCTTTGCTGAGCGCGTTCTTTCGATTCTTGACAGTTCCGGATACTGTGATGAGCGCCGCGACGGTGGAAGCGCCACCAAGCTGTGTCGTGGTGAAGCTAAGGGATCCAATGAGCGCGGGACCACTGAAAGTGGAAATACCATAGGTCGAGCCGCTTTCATTGCGTGTCACCGCCACCCGGCCAAAGGTTCCGGAGCTGCCAGTCAGGCCGCCGATCAATGTTTGGCCGTTTTAGTCGGCGTCCTGGACGAACGTCTGTCTTTACGTTGGCCAGCATTGATGTGTATTGCTGTTCGCGATTTGGGTGGCCATTGCCTTGCACCATACTATCGGAAAATTTGACAAGTACATATCGCTTGCTGCCTATCATTGTCGATATATTGTTCAGGCTGGATTGTGTCGTTAAAAGTAATCCCTGCACACTCTCGATCTGTTGGTTCGCGCTGGTCCGCGCCCCAACGCTTGCCCTGATGCCTTGCGCAATAGCATACGCAGCGCCATCATCGGAAGCATCGGCGACACGATATCCGGTGGTTTTCTGTTTATGCGTTACAGCGAGCTGTTGTTGTGTCGTTTCCAGGGTCTGGAGCGCGACCATTGCGCCCATCTTGGTATTCACTGAGTTGAGGGACATAACGTATCACCTTTCGCGTCTAAACTTAAGTGCGCACTTTTCGCGAGATAGAAGGAGATCATGACGAACAAAAGTTAACGTTCTATGAAAAAAGAGTTAATTTATGGGCGACGGAGAAAATTTATGAGGGAAAGACTGTTCGTGGTGGTGATCAGCCGATAGGACTCCTGCAACTGCGTTTGCATCGCGGTCAGATCGGACAGTGTGTCAGCCATATGAACGTCCTGAGCGGATGAAACTTGGCCGCTAAACGCCGTGGCCGTAGTGGTCAGTTGCGATTGCGTTGCGGTCAGGCTGGCCTGGCTATTGCCCAGCACGCCCACATCGGTCGCCATCGCGTTGACCGCGCCAGTCAGGCTTGTGCCGGTATCTCGCACCAGTGCTGCGAAATTCGGATCGTTCACCTGCAAACTGGACAGCGACTCGAGCGTCGCCAGGGTCCGCATCAGGTCACGCATATATGACCCGGTGGTGGACGTGCCTGTGGATATAGCGGTAACGTTTGCACTGGCCAGCAATCCCGTTTGGACCGTAATGCCGTCCCCGGTTTGCACCTGCGATGTGCTCAGTGCGGTGCCGGGCTGGGACATATAGGTGGAAAATGATGATGTACCGGAGGTATTTGATTCACCCACCGCAATGGTCGTAGCGATTGTTGCCGCGGCACCATTGGTCGATAGAGACGACACCGCCGTGTTGATCTGCGTATAGAATCCCGATGACAGGATATTGTCAGGTGCTGGCACAGGCGGATTGGCGGTGTCCTGCCCGCCGAACACGTACGAATTCCCGTTTGTGGTATCCAGCAGGCCGGCCACTTGCGTTAATGCCGCGCGGGCGTTGCTGGCAATACTATCGACCTTTGAGGCATTCAAGTCATTCAGGTTGGGTATATCCGCCACGAAAGTAGAGGCAACCTGCTGAATCTGAGTCATCGCCGTTTGCGTAACCTGCATGCTGCCGAGCGCCTGGCCGATATTGGTCTGATAAGTTTGCAGCGCGCTGATCTGCGGATTGAGATTCAACGAGACGCTGGATTGGCCACCGAGACCGGCATAGGTTTGCGCGACCAAACCAGTGCTCGCTTGTTCGGTGAGCGTGTCGAGCTGCTGACGTACCATCGTGCTGTTGGCGATTACGGTTGGCATGATGCCGTATCCCGTGCCAATGGTCGCGCTCATTGCACGCTTTGAAGCAGTTGGGTAAACATTGACTGCACGGTCGAAATAACCCTGGCGTTCGCGCTGTATGCATTTTGCAAAGCCAGCATTTGCGACATCTCCGCGTCCATATTCACGCCACTGATCGATGCGACCCGAGTGGTCAGGCTTGTTTGCAGGGCTTGTTCAGTCGTCAGATCGCTGGTGGTGGACGCACTTTGTTGGGCCTGGGACGACACCAGGTTCGTCGCGAAATCCGATAGCGAGTTGCCCGCGGAATTGAACGGCGCGGTCAGAGTCCCCGACGGTCCCAGGCCGTTGTCATTCATGGCGGGCTGCGCGATGCCGCTCTGAGACTGGGTTCCAAACGTGAAATTGACAATATTGGTTATCAGCGCGGTGAAACCGGCGGGACCGCCCGGCGGGTTGGGCGTGAACCCGGTACTCGCTACGGCCGCGGTGCCATCGCGCACCAGCGACGGTGTGGCAACGACGGCGGGGTTGACCTGAATCGATCCGGCATAGCCGACATAACCAGCCTGAGCCGGAGTACCCCCGCCCGACGGTACGGTGCCGGAATCATCCGTAAAAAGGGTCAGGCCCTGCCCGGCAAACCGGCTGGAAAGCCCTTGGGCGAACTCATCCAATTCCGCCTGGTCGGTCGGTAATGTCGCGTCGCGGAGGGCAATATTAGCTCCGATCTGACCGCCAACCATTTGGCTGGTGACATCCACCTCGCCGAGTGTGATGCCGGGTAAGCCGCCACCGGGGTAGTAGGTCCCTGCCGGCGTGGCTCCCCCCGCGAAGAAAAAGGGTCCGCCACCGCCGCTGGTTGGCAATGTCAATCCGTTTGCAGTGAAAACCGACAGATCCCCGTTGGGCTGCTCGACGGGTTTGACGTTCAGCAGTTGCGATACCGTTTGTACCGCGGCATTGCGTTGATTCTCCAGATCAGCCGTACTTTGACCGGTGGGCTTAAGGGCGATAATTTGATCGCTCAATTGTCCTATCGTTGCTAAGGTGGAATTCAGGGTGTTGACTTCCCTACCCATTCCATCCTGAGCGGCCTGGCGCTGCGCGATGTAGGCAGCGCTGAGGGAGTTAATGCCCTGTGCCAGCGTCGTAGCCGCCGCTACGACCGCGATCTGCCGGGTCTGGTTGCCTGGGTCCGTGAGCAGCGTTGCAAAGCCATTCTGCAAATTGCCCAGAAGGCTGCCCAGATCATTGCCAGAACCAGGCGTGCCCAGCACACTGTCGATCGCCTGCAATGATGTTTGCGTGGTTTGCAAGCCTGAAACAGTCGCTGATTCCTGTGTAACCGAAGCCTGCAACGCCTGATCGATTTGGACAGTCGCAGGCATGGTGCGCACCCCCATGCCAACCCCGTTGACGGTGATCGCTTCCTGCGACCCGACCTCCACCGCGTAGCCCGGCGTCCCGGCGTTCGCGACGTTCTGCGAGATCAACGCAAATTGGGCGTTGATGTTCGCCAAACCGCCGGTGGCGACCGAAAGGACGGAATCGAGACTCATTGATCAGGTCAGACGATCATCTGTAACGTGGATTGCAGCATCTGGCTGGCGGTCGTGACGACCTTCGCGTTTGATGAATAGGCCTGCTGCGCCACGATCAGGTTTGAGAACTCCGTTGCGATATCCACGTTGGAACCTTCGACCGAACCCGTCACGAGACTGCCGGCTCCATTCGTTCCGACAGCCTCGGCGAGTGGAGTCCCGCTTGACGCAGTGCCGGTAAACGCCTGGCCATTCTGCCCCTGCAACCCATTGGGGTCGTTGAACGTCACCAACGGAATTTGGGCGATGGTCCGTGTCTGGCCATTATTGTAGTTGACTGTAACGTCGCCGTTGGCCTGAGTTGTAACGCCCGAGAAACTACCGGGTGGAACGCCATCCTGTGTAAGCCCGGAAAGACTATAGGCCGTGCCGGCATATTGGGTCACGCCCGTGGTGCCGCCATAGGTTCCCAGATCGAGATTGATCACCTGGTTACCGGAACCGAAGTTTGTCGTGAAGGCAAGACTGGCGGGTTGTCCGGAGGTGAAGCCGGCCGTGGTGACTGTCCCCGGATCACTGGTGGACGCCGAAACCTGCCCGATCGTACCTTCCGCTACTCCGTTGCCACTCAGGGCGCCGAACTGGACGTCCGCCGACCCGGCATCGGTGTTGCCGGTGGTGGAATCCGGAACGCTGACCTGAACTGTCCAATCGTTCGCCGCGTTTTGCGTCCAGTTCAAGGTGACGGCATGGGCAGTACCGAGGGAATCATACACCGTAATCTGCGAGGAAACCGGTGAGGCAGCGGTCGCCGTTCCTGTTGCCGGCGTCGCGGGGAGATTAGCCGCCAGGGTCACCGTCGATGTCGCAACCGGGTTATATGCGGACTGGTTAACCTGGATCGGAACCAACGCATTCTGGTTGGCCACCTTTGTGGCCGGGTCAACCGTCCAGCCGTTGAGGTATTGGCCCGCACTGTTTACCAGGTAGCCGTTGGCATTCATCTGAAAGTCGCCTGCCCGGGTATACCTTTGTTGTGAATTGAATGTCGCGACGTTGTTGACCTGTCCCGTCGCCTGCGAAACCGCGAAGAACCCCTGCCCGGCTATCGCCATCCCCAAAGGGTTATCGGTTTGGGTGATCGCGCCCTGGACGTTGTTGATATAATCCGGCCGGGCGACCACCGCGCCTGGTTCGTTCTCATCCGGTGTACTCGTCGTCAGATAATCGACGAAGCTTGTGTCGATCCGTTTGAATCCGGTGGTCTGGCTGTTGGCCACGTCCTCACTGATATTGCCGAATGCCGTGGACTGCGCCGTAAGGCCGCTGACCGCCGTATTGACCGCACTGAACAAGGACATTGCTTCAACACTCCTGAGCTTACAGTTTGCCGCAATCAGCAGGAACTGTGCCAAGCGTGAAGCGGCGGGTTTTGTTTGGTTTCAGCCCCTGCTCGGTCGGCACATTTTGCCGGTCGGCATAATTGCACCCACGTTTTCTGCCTGTTGGATCCCTGCACATGGCGGCTTCGCGCTTATTTGCCGTGGCCCGAAAATTGCGCTGAGCCCCCCCGACGAAGGAAGTGGTAGGAGAGAGAGATTTGCCAGCCGCCCTCATGGCAGCGCCTGCGAACATAACGGCCACCGTTACGACGGGTTCCGCGAACGCACCCGTGAAACCGGATGCCGGGGATACGTTTCACAACATCCTCCATACGGTGCGGATGCCAGATCGTGATGTGGGCTCATCCGGAGAACCCGCAACACCTGCCATTCCCGTTATCGCGCGGCCTTCAGAGACACTCCCTCCAGAAACGCGTGCTTCATCGGCGATGCCCAAGCTGAGGGGACCAGTGCCGCTTGGCGCCGGGGTGGCCTCGAAGCCCTCTTGTCCCGGGAAAGACGTCCATCATGCGGCCATCCCAACAAACGTTGGCTCCCAAGAGACCCCACCGGACACATTGCCGGCCCAATTGATCCCACACATCGCGGCCGCGCTCGACCCGGGCCGAACGCCGATGCCCAACGTTGCATCTGCTTCCCCGCATTCTGTCGCCTTCGCATCGATAAGCGATCCCTCCACCATGCCTGACGCAACCCCTGAGGAGGTCCGTGACACTGCTCTCGATCCGGAAACATCCCGAGCGGACGACGCGCGAGGTCACATGGTTGCGGTAGCAGTTACACGGATGGATTTCAGCGTTGCCGACCTGCGCTCGGCGGGGAAACGTGCGACGAGCATCAAGCAGGGGTTGCGCCTGTTGGCCATTGCGATGGTGCTTGACGGACACAGCCGGGAGGCGGCTGCTGAGGCCTGCGGCATGGATCGCCAGACGCTCCGCGATTGGGTTCATCGCTACAACGAGGCCGGTATCGACGGACTAACCGACCGCAAACGCAGCGGGCGTCCGGGGTGTTTAAGCCAGATCGAGCAGGCGAAGGTCGCCGGGTGGGTGGAGCAAGGCGCCAATCTCGCCAAGGACGGGGTCGTGCGCTTTCGACGCGTTGACCTTCGCGATCGGGTCGCCGGCCGGTTCGGCGTCTACTTGCATGAGGGCAGCGTCGGCAGGCCACTGCGCGGCTTAGGTTATCGCCGTCTGTCCGTACGGACCATTCATCCAAAAACCGACCTGGAGGCGCAGGAGACTTTTAAAAAACGGGCTCGGATCGGCGGCCCGCCTGTAGCGGTAGAAACGGGCCGCGCTATAGTGGCGCGGAGTGGAGCGGCCGAATGCTTTTTGGTGGATCAGTCCCCGTCTAAAAACGTGGTCCATGGGCGGTTGCGGACTTGCATGTGGTGACGCTTCCGGGCGATCCCGATTAGGAAATTGATTGTTCTCCGTCGCCCAGCCCCTCTTTTGCTATTTCCAACAGGAGGCTTGGAGGCATGTCTCAGAAGAAGAAGTCTCGCACGGCGCGGCATTGGTCACCGGTTCATCCTTCCGCGGCTGCGATCGATATCGGCGCTACCATGCATGTCGCGGCCGTCGGTCCGGATTGCGACGAACAACCGGTTCGGACATTCCGAACTTTTACTGATGACCTGGAACGGCTGGCAGACTGGTTTGCCGGCTGCGGGATCAAGACGATCGCCATGGAGTCGACCGGGGTCTATTGGATCCCCGTCTTCGAGATCCTGCAACAACGCGGTTTCGAGGTCATTGTGGTCAATGCCCGGGACGCCAAGCACGTGCCTGGACGCAAGACCGACGTCAGCGATGCACGATGGCTACAGCGGTTGCACGAATACGGTTTGCTGCGCGCCAGCTTCCGGCCGCAGGCCGAGATTGCAGGACTGCGTGCTTATCTTCGCCAGCGGGAGCGGCTGTTGGATTACGCAGCGTCGCACATCCAGCACATGCAAAAAGCACTGATGCAGATGAACCTGCAATTGCATCATGTCGTAACCGACATCACCGGCGTGACCGGCATGGCGATTATCCGCGCAATCGTCGCCGGTGAGCGCGACCCGGCCGTGCTGGCCTCGCATCGCGATCGGCGGTGTCACGCGACTGTCGAGACGGTATGTCAGGCGCTGGTCGGCAACTATCGGGGGGAACACATCTTCGCCCTGACACAGGCGCTGGAACTCTACGACGTCTATCAGACGAAGGTGGCAGCCTGCGACAAGCAGATCGAGGACATCCTCATGCGGCTGAGGCAGACCGCCGCGCCGCCCGCAACCAAGCTTCTTCCCGCCAGGCAACGGACACGCCAGCCGAACGCGCCGGCCTTCGACGCCCGCGGGGCGCTTCATGCCATCCTCGGTATGGATCTGACCCAAATCGACGGCTTGGGGCCGTCTCTGGCGCTGAAGTTGGTCGGAGAATGCGGGACCAGCCTCGCGGCTTGGCCGACAGCAAAGCACTTCACGTCATGGTTGGCGCTCGCGCCGCATAACAAAATCTCAGGCGGCAGGGTGTTGTCGTCACGAACGCGACGCACCAGCAATCGGGCTGCATCTCTGCTGCGGTTGGCGGCTGGCACGGTAGGCCGCACCGACACTGCGCTGGGTGCATTCTATCGACGGTTGTCGGCGCGCATAGGCAAGGCCAAGGCAATCACCGCCACCGCGCGCAAGATTGCCGTTCTGTTCTACAACACGCTGCGGCATGGGATGGCCTACACCGATCCCGGCGCGACATATTACGAAGACCGTTACCGCCAGCGTGTCCTGCACAACCTTCAGCGCCGGGCAAAGTCATTGGGGTTCGTCCTCGAACCGCTCGATCCCGAAGCGGTCCAGGCGGGTGTTTCTTAGGAAAACCGACCTGGAGGCGCAGGAGACTTTTAAAAAACGGGCTCGGATCGGCGGCCCGCCTGTAGCGGTAGAAACGGGCCGCGCTATAGTGGCGCGGAGTGGAGCGGCCGAATGCTTTTTGGTGGATC
>Ga0316222_1003498_pt1 | contig 15327 bp, 14 predicted proteins | sample TBH18011metaG_FD_206008 | JGI IMG/M metagenome (GOLD analysis project Ga0316222, IMG submission 206008) | Freshwater microbial communities from Trout Bog Lake, Wisconsin, USA - TBH18011 | ecosystem: Environmental > Aquatic > Freshwater > Lake > Hypolimnion/Profundal zone | place: USA: Wisconsin...
GCATTAGTAGGAATAGCAAACGCAGGAAATACAGCAGGATAACTACCAGTTGCAGTAGCAGTTCCACCGTTTTGATAAGTTCCTGGATTTGTTGATAATGTATATGTAACTGTAGTTGCTGAGCCACCGGCTCCTACTGTAAATGTTCCGTTAAACGCACTTGGAGTTTGTCCTGACGATACAATGCCAGTAACAACAATGGTAGAACCTTGGGCGAATGCCGCTGTCGGACTACCACTTGGGCTACCATTTGATAATGTTAGTGTAGCAGTATTAGTACCGCTATTCCAAGTTGCTGACACTACATTTAAACTTGAATTAAAATAAATTGTTGAAGAAGATGTACCGGCTGCTACAGCAAGATATCCTGTATATGTTTCAGCAGTTGGAGTTATACTACTGCCTTGTACTACTGAATAATTTATTCCAGATAGTTGAATAACATTTTCAACTACAACAATAATGTTTTGTCCACCGACAGTTGCACCGTTAGCATTGTTGCCAGGATTATAATATGTACTATTCAACGGGCCAAAAAATAAATTTTGACTGTCGCCTGCGCCTAAATTTTGTTGGATGATTGGACCTTGTTCTGCAAATCTTAACCCTCTCCAACGGCCTGCTGAATAAACTTCTAAGCGGCCAGTGCCACCGTTAAATGATACATCATTATTATAACGCATCATACCATTAATACCTGCAGGCTGATTAGCATTTGAACCGTTAGGCACAACAAGTGCGCCGCCGCCAGACGGTTTCATATTAAGGATAATATTTCCTAGTGCGTCCCACGAAGTGTATAACGTTGTATCGTTTGCAATTCTGCGACTAAGAGTTTGTTGTCTAAGGTATCTCATTATACTGGTAATGTGCTAATAGTTATTGACAATGTTGTAGCAACGCTACTAAATGCTTGGATCGAATCGTATGGGCCTAATACTAATTTTTCTTGATCGAAACTTACTGTTTCGTTTGGAGGAATTGGTAAAGCATTTACAATCATATTTGCGTTAGCGGCTGTTCCGATAGAAGTACCAGCCCCGCCACTACTAGGAACAGCATACAAAGTTAAGTTAGCAGTAGTACTGCTTGATGTATTGCAAACCATTATAGTAGTAATTGCAGTTCCTATTTGAGAACCTGAAGTAGTACATGTATAAATTGCCGACGCTGGGCTTGTGCCAATTTGTGTTGTTAATGCTAATGCCATATTCTTTCCTTATAATAAAATGCTCAACAAGACTGCTCTATTTCTACTTATCAACTCATCTGGAGTCTGGCTTGCACTATTTGTAAAATATATTCCAGTTTTACCCGGACCATAAGAAACTCCGCCACTAGTACCATAAGAATATAGTTTAGTTGCACCATTAGTATAACTAGGCGTTGAGTTTTGATTATCTAATTCTGTGACAGCATTTACTTCTACAACACCGTTAACTGATGTCAATATTAAATTGTGTGGAGATCCGGCAGTGTTTGTAATTGTGTCAGGTGTCGAAGTACCGCCTACCGATATGTTGCCAGATTGGAATCCTGTACTACTAATTGTAGCAATAGTATTTTGAGCAACTTGAAAAATAATGTTAGTCGATGTTGCTTGAACTGATGACTGCGCAGATCCTACGGAAACTGTGACTGGATATTGAATGTAAGGAACAACCGCAGATCCTTGCGTTCCTGGGCTTAACGAACTCCAACTACTTGATACATAATTTTGTACCCATTGTACTGTAGGAATATCGTTTGCATTTGTTACACGCAAATAATAATTTGTACTATTAGCAACACGCAGTACTGGAGTGCCACCTTGTAAATCAAAAACAAGATCAGCTAAGCCATCATTGGCGATTGTTCGCACTTGCAAGCCACCAAGAATACCTGCTGAAGTAGTTAACTTCCAAGTTCCTGTAGGATTTAATCCAGTTGTGGCATCATAATGAGTAACTAATTCGCTGAATAAAAATTGTGATGGAGACAAAGAACCTCGTTCTATTTCTATACCAGCAGTTTGTGGGCCGCTTCCGTTGCCTACACCTGTTCCAGTTTGTCCATAGTTTAACTGAAGTATGTTATCGCTAATTTGTGTGTTGGTGCTTTCTATATAAGTTAATGCACCTTTGACATCAAGATTACCGTGTACCGTGACTTGTCCAGCACTACTTTGGGTGTCTAAGGTAATACTATTACCCGACGTAACCTGAAGTATATAATCACCGTTTACTTTTAATATTCTTGACATTTAAAAAATCCTGTAAGGTTAATGGGAGGAGTTGCCTCCTCCCTAATTAACTATTAAGCGTTATCTAATGTTACTGAGTAACCAGAAACTGCACTTGTTAAATTCCAAGCCGCTGCCTGGCCAGCAGTCCATTGAGTACCAGTAATAGGAGTTAAGTATGCCTTACGGTTTGTTAACTTCTGAACTGCATAGATACCACCAGCACTATCAGTAGCAATGATACACATTTGACCTGAAGTCAAACTGCCTTCACTAACTGCTGTTAGTTTACACAATGTGCCAGGGTACGATCCACCTTGTTGAATAACACGGTAAGTATGACTGCTTTCTTGTTTGATAATGTCACAATCAGTATATAATGTTCCACCAATGTTAGCATTAACAAGAATTTGTTCGTAACGTCCTGTGTAACCACTTGATACCTGAGCTGCCAATGTAGCTGTAGCTGTAGCTGAACCAGAACTTAATGTTACAACTGGTGTGTAACCAGCGATTGTAACTGCATCTTTAACAGTGTAAGTGAATACTAAACCTGTTGATGTTGAACCACCAACTGTAATACTGTTAGTACCTGCAATAGCGTGTGCGTATGTATCAGCAAGTGTAACTGCTGTAGTTGTTGGAGCAACTGCTGAACTAACATAGTATGTTGTGCCAGTTGTTACGCCTGTCAAGTTACCAGTTAGTGTTCCTGTCACTGCAATCGCTGTTCCAACTGGAAGAGCTGTTGTAGTTGCTGTGAATGTTAATTGTCCAGCTGTTTGGCTAACTGCGGCTAATACTGCTGAGTTAGGTTGAGCTGTAGTTGTTTGTAATGTACCAACACCTGCGCCTGTTACTGAAGCACTCAATGTGATAACATCGGTCGCTGTGTTAACAGATTTAATATAGTATCCAGTACCGCCTGTTAATCCACCAATTGACTGGCTTGGTGTAAATTTCGCACCAACAACCATTTCATCGACAGAACTAACTGTAACGTTACCGCTACCATCAGTAGATAAAATGCTCATTGATTTTGTATCTGTGGCATCAATATAACCATCACCACCATTGTTAGTTAATGAATAACTTGTAATTGTAAATGATGTTAATGTGAATGTAGCGGCCGCTGTAAATGTGCTACCAACTGCTGTTAATGCTGAAGCACTAGAAGTTGCGCCAGTCCATGTACCACCTGAAGTAACGCTGTTAACTGTTGTAATAACACCTGAACTGTTTGTTGAAACGTTCAATAATGCTGTACCACCACCTTGTACTGATGTGCCTGTTACAGAAACTGTAAATGTACTTGAAACTGGATAACCTGTACCACCAGATGTTATGCTTGCGGCTGCGGCTGTTAATACTGCAACGGCTGTAGCTTGTACGCCATTAGCTACACGTGGACCAAAGATGCTTACACTTGGAGCACCAGATGTGTAACCAGTTAGTGTACCGCCTGTTGCAAGACTTGCGATAGTTGAACCACCAATGCCAGCATCAGTTGCTAAAGCACGGTTATATGTACCTGTTACACCGGCATTGCGGGCACCAAAGTACTTTTTATTTAAGGGACGTCCCATTTTGATTTCTCCTTACGAAAACACGGCGTTCTAGGCCGTACGCAGTTGGATTTCTGCATAAAATCCACCCCATGTGGATCGTACTATGTATTTATGCGTAGGTGATTCTTAAGCTAGCTTGATTAACATAGCAAATATCTCTATGCGGATATATGATATTACTACGAAAACTAATAACAACACCAAATGTAGGATCAGCTATGTTAGCTGATGTTAGTGTTGTGCCCCACAGATCTGCAGAACCTCCATATATGTTGATGTCGCCTACAGGAGTTGGAGTTGTTAAATCGCCAGTATACATGTCGCTTTGTACAGGATTTACAGTGCTTGCATAATTATTTCCAATTAGTTCACCACCGAGTGTTAACTGTATTAATAAATCTTCTATGCGTGAAGCACGTTGCATACCAAGTTGAAATTCTATTCCTAAAACAGTACGTCCTGTATTTGAGAAATTATAACCTGTACACCATAATTGGCTAGTATTGCTTAAGAATTTTTCCATCCACAAACCACTAATTGTGTATAAAGATTTACTGCTAACTGCTTCTGCTCCTAGAGCAATAGTAGTAGGATTAAAATTCCAATCAATACTAGGATTCATTGGTACTACATCGTTCGGAATTGACACGTTAGCAATAGTTGATGGAGAAGTAAATGTAGTGGTTGTCATCATTTATTTACCGAAAAAAAAGTCCACCGAAGTGGACTTTTTAGATTTACAAACTCTAGGTTTGAATTAGCTGAACTTAACGTTAGCTGAAGTAATACCAACTAGACCTAGATAGTCAGCGGCGTTACCTAGAGAAGATGCAGTATTTGACAACTCAACATAACCATAACGTGTCATGAATGAAACGACTGGTTCGAATGTTGATGGGTCAAGAACAACACCACTGCTCATCAATGGAATGTATGGGCAATAGAATGCTGGAGCATCTGATTCTGAAGCACCTTTGTATCCGATTAGGATTGAAGATGAATCTGAAGCGTAGCTGTTAACATAAATCTTCATAGCACCGTTCAATGTACCAACAAACTTAGTGTTTGTAGGAGCTTCGAATGTACCTTCTGTTGTACGAGCAAAAGCTGAAGTAGTAGCAGATTGTAGAATTGTTAAAGCAAATGGTGATACAACAGCGTAGTTACCAGCACCACGACGTGTACGTTGAGCGATCAAGTTGCTTACGCGATTGATCTGAACTGCCAAGGCAGCATGCTCATCACCAACGAATGTAGCTGTACCAGAAACTTGTGATTGATCATAAGTTTGTGTAGCTGTACCAGCTAATGAAGTCAACGAAGCGATAATTTCTTGGTCGATTTCAGCAGTAATTTCTTGCGCTAACGCTGCCATTACTTCTGCTTCAACGTCGATACCTTGTTGAGCTTGTGCATCTTGAGCTGATTCAAATGTCCAACGAGCAGACAATTTACGTGTCTTCGCTTCAACAGTTTGTTTCAAGATTTGGATGCTCATTCTGTTACCAGCTTGGCCTTCTAAAGTAGCTGTAGAAGCTGCCTTAGCGGCTGAGTCATTGGCATTACCAGAATAAGAAGCCGCAATCTTGAATGGGCTCAATGCTTCTTCACCAGCTAATACGCCAGCACCGCTTGATGTATCGCTGTAGCGAACACGTAGAGTGTGGATTTGACCAACTGGGCCAGTCATTGGTTGTACACCTACTAACTCGTTAGCAATAACGGTAGGCATAACACGGCGGATTACTGGAAGAATCACGCGATTTAAAGTTGCAACGTTACCAGCAGAAGTGGCACCAGCAGTTGGAGATTCCATCAAATACTTGCGAGTATTTTCAAGGGTTACACCCATTACTGATTTTTTTGTGCCTTGTAAGCCTTCTAATAGGGCTTCCTTAGTTTCTGCCCAACGTCCGTTTAATAGTTCTGACATTTAAATTTCTCCTTAAAATTTTAGTCCGGCAAGTTTACGGATATCGATGATATCTGCAGACTCACTGCTATTTGGGTTGTTGGAAATCTTATTTCCGGTTATTTCTTTAGCCTCTACTAGTGCCTGTTTCTTCTGCGGAGCTTTTCCAGCTATTACGGCTGGGAGATATTTGTCAAAACTTTCGTTCAGACGTTCTGTTTTCACAGTCTCCATCAATTCACCCATAATTGAACGTTGTTCTGCGTTAAGCGGAGCAAGTAATTCACTTATGATTGCTTTTCTTTCTTGGCTCTCTTTAAGAGCACGGATTTCAGCTTGTTTACTTTCTAATATTTGTTCAGCTCTGACAATTGCCTGTGCGGCTTCTTGCATTGCTTGGTCTTTCAAGTCTATGACTTTGAGTAATTTTGCTGTTTCCGATTTTTCATTTAGATAACTAGACGAATATTCTGCGGCAAAAGCCTCGAATAGTTTACGTCCAAAGTCAGCGCGACGAGCGGCTTCGATGTCTTCTTTCAATGTTGTAATTTCAGAACGTAGTTCTTTAGTTACAACACCTTCAACCATCTTAGCGGCACGTTGAACAAACTCTTGTTTTACCTTCTTGATTTCTTCACGACCTTCGCGAACTAAGCGTACCTTAGTTTCAGCTAGATCCTTTTTATCTTGCATAAACTCTGTAATTTCTTGAGCTAGAGCCTCAACTACGAAAGTTTCTAATTTGCCAAATTTACTTGCCATTGCTACTTGATCTTCGTGCAATTCACGAACTTCAGAAGCTAGTTGACGTGTAACAAATTCCTTCATTACACCAGCCATCTTCTTCTTTTCTTGAACTAGCTTAACTTTCATTTCAGCTAGTTGACTACGATCATCGGCAAACTCAACAATCTCAGCCGCTAATTGTTCAGAGATCATGCGATCTACTGCTTCAATCATGGTGTTTTTGTCGTGTTCGTATTTTTGTGCGAATTCTTCGCGTAATTGTGTAGCAACTTGTGTACGAGCTTCGTTGATACGATTCTCGAAAGCGGCTTCAATTGACTCTTTGATCTCTTCTGAAATCACATTGTTTTCAAATAAAGATTTTAGTGCATCCAACATGTGATTCTCCTTATTATTGGAGTTTGCTTATTATATTCAATAAGCTCTCTTTGAGATATTTCTGTGCCTTAGGATCACCTTTCACCTCTTGCGCTATACGCAAGGCACTTAATCCACCGCGATTATTCATCAGGTGTTCATAAATTGGTGTAGGATAAGCTCCAGGAGCACTAGGTTGAGCTACCATATCTACTGTGATAATCTCAAAATCTGATACTTCACCGGATCCGTCATCTCTGACGTTTCCAGATCCGCGACTTGAAACACCTAACTTAACTCCGCTTTCCAGCATTGTACGAATTAGTTGTCCCATAGGGGTTGGTAAAATTTTCAGTTTACCGTAACCATTAGGACCGTCCATCCACATATTAACTATCATGTGAGACACACGGTCCAGGTTAATTTTTAGATCATCTGGATGATCTACTTCTCCGAGAACTGAATAACCGTTTTGAATCTGATCGTTTAGGGTTTTGACAGCCTTGCCAATCTCATTCACAGGGTAAACACGCTGGTTAGCGTTACGAATACCGCCCTGGATGCAAATCCCGGACATGTATAAGTTTTTCCCATCTTTGTCATCAGACTCAACGATCATTTTTGCTTCGTTGAAACTGAGATTCTCTCGGAGGTATAGTGACATATTTTAGTATAGTCTCTGTTTATCTATTAACGTACACGCTTGCTAATTGTAGATTTAGCGTTTACTTCTTTCTCAGCAACGCCTTTCTTCTCAGCACCGTGACCTGGTTGTTGCTTTTTAAATGCTGATTTACCAGCATCGCTACCAGGACGATTGTGTACATTCATACCAGCTGTTAGGTCGCCTGTTTTAGGACTAGCTAAACCACCTGCTGTGCCAGCTTTTGCTTCAGTATGAGTTTGAGCAATGTTAGCTGTTGTGCCACCCATGTCATTCTTCATGTTATCAATTGTTGACTTGGTGTTTGTACCGTTGTCGCCATGCTTTGGTAGTGGAACTTTGTTAACATACTCATTTACATGATGATGAACGTGGTGCATAATGCCTTCCTCTTCTTCCTCTTCATGCTCTGGGCCACTAAGTTCAGCTTCTAAATCATGCATAGGCATGCCGTCACCGTGGATTCCTGGCTCGTTTTCTTCTTCGTGTTCTTCGCCTGACAATAGTTGTTCAAACTCTGCCTTTAGGTCTTCTAATGCATCTTCTAGATCCATTACGCGATCTTCGATGTCTTCGTCATCGCTTTCGCTGTCTTCAGCATCTTTTTCGATTTCTTCAGCGTCATCTTCTGCATCTTCGATGTCATCTTCTGCATCATCTAATTCGCTTGGTTCATCTTCTTCGCCGTCGTCACCATCGTCACCTTCTTCGCTGTCGTCGCCGTCATCTTCGCCGTCGTCTTTACCGTAAGGGTTACCTTGGTCTTTGCTAAAATCTGATTCTAGTAATTCTTCGTAGATTTCGCGGCTTTTGCCTACTACGATATTGTGGAAAATCTCTTTTGCTGATTCCTGATCTTCATTAATCAAGGCTTCAAGCATTGCTTCAAATTGAGCGCGGTCAGTCATGTTTAGTCTCCTGTGAATTTTGTGTTACAAGGCTGTAGTATATTTACACTAATATTAAAAAACTAGTGCAATATAGACGAAAAATAGTCAGTTTTGACTATTTTTGTAAATTTATCCGGCAGGAGCTGGTGGAGGAGCTGAATACATGGAGTGAATAAAATCTAATTCACTTTCTTGTTCTAGTATATGAGCTTCACTACTCTTGCGTAATTCGTTAATTTGTCTAAGAGTTAATCTTGTTTTTCTTGTATCATCTCTGTGCAACATAGTATCATCGCGACTTGGTTCATAACGCAAATCGTTAGCTACGTGACGTGTGTCAGGATCGATATAAAATAATTCTCTTAAAATCATATTGTATTTATGCTCCCGGTGCTGGAGCTCCGCCTGGAGGTGCGGCTGCCGGAGGTGCGCCTGGTGCGGCTCCTTCGCCTTCTGTACCACTTGTATCCATATCTTCTGGAGCTGACATATCGCCTGCGGCACTAGCATCTGCTTCTAATCCGCTAGCACTAATACCTGCACTACGCAATTCTCCAGCGGCATCAGTACTAGATGGCTGTCCTTTACCATTTTCTTCTGCCCACATACGTTCATTTTCTGCAATTTCTTCAGCTGTTAAGCCTAAGAAACGCTTCATAGCAAAGCGTTTTGACACAAATGGTATTGCTTGTACTGTGTTGAATGTGTTAATCCGTTCAGTATCTATAGCGGCTTGGCGTGAACTAGCAAAGTTCATTGGAGGATTGAATACTAATTCAAACAAACTACTGTCAATGTTTAAACCTTTACTGTGCAAGAACATTTTAAATTCTTCATCAAAGGTACTTGTTAGTAAGTATTGTAGTCTTTCGCAGTATTTGTTAAAGCGTAACTCTTGAATATAAGCAGTTCCTACGCGACCATCATTAAAATTGCTTTGAGAATCATCAGATCCTGTGGGCAAATAACTACTTGGAATACGTAATCCACGGAATAACTTGTTAGTAAAGTACTTTAAGTCATCAATTTCGCCAATATTCTTACCGCCTTCTAGCATTGTGACGTCTGATCCTTTGCCGTCTGCTGTTTTAGGGAAGAAATAATCTTCATTAATGCTTAGAGGGTTGTATGCAGAGTCTATGACGTTCTGTCCGCCTCCTGATTGTGACGGAATACGGCGTTGGTGGATTTCATTTTTAACACGTTCTACAAATGCCATAGCCAAATGACTTGGCATATTGCCCACGTCGATGTGGAAAACACGTCGTTCTGGAGCACGTTGTATACGATAGATAAGGATTGCGTCTTCTAAAAGTTCTTTTTGCTTGTAAACTTTATAGATATTTTCTAATAAACTGTTACCAAATGGAAAATTTTGATCTAAACCTTCGCTTAAACTTAGATGAACCATGTGTTTAGCATCAATTGCATTTTCTTTATACTGTAATCCAAAGCGATTGCTACCGCCAGCACCACTAGCACCACCTTGACTTGCACCTAAATAGCCACTTGCAGGTTGTGGACCAGCTTGTCCACCACCCATTCTTGGACTAATGTTAGTGGTAATTTGTGTAGCAACTAGACTTTCAAAGTTAGGAGCAAGATCTTTTACAACATATTGTTCAGGTTTTTTACCTTCTGATTCGTTTACAATAACTTTTACAATGTGTTGTGCGTCTACATAACTCCATTTTTGATTTTCTGGATCACGAATAAAGAATGCATCACCATATTTGAATACATTACGCACAATACGGAAAATACGTGTGTCAAACTTTTGTAATTTATTCCACTGCTGTAAGTATTCACCTAAGATTTTAATTTCGCTGTTAGTAGCTTTGTGTCTCCATTTAACATCAAATGGGCTATTTGAATCTTTTAATTTTTGTGTACAAAATTCTGCTAAAATATCTAAGGCCGCGTTAACTTCAGGATCTGAATCCATTACTTCATACTGTTGATATCGTTCAATACGATTTGGACTACCAGTATAAACGTCTGGTAAGTAACTGCTGTAATTTGTTCTTGCTGGACCCGGTCTGGTTCCAGAATTTAAACCGCTAATTGGGCTTAAAGAACCGCCGTTTACTTCTACAGGGGTAAAATATTTTTTCCAACTCATGTATCGATGTCCTTAATTGAACTTGTTGCCTGTCAAACTCTTAGTGGCTTTAACTTGTCTATGCGCGGCATCGGCAGTATCGGCACTGTGGCTAACTAGTCTATCTATACTTCTATTTAAGTGAACTAGCTGTTCCTTAAGGTCTTTCATGGTTACATCTGCTACTTTAGCACTGGCTTTTTGTTGTTCGCCTTCATGATGTTCGGCTGGGTTATAAGTAGGTTTCTTTTCTTCTGGTTTTGGAGCAGGCGGTGGAGGCGGAGTTATTTTTGGAATATCCGGCATTTTAGGAGCACTAGCGTTAGGTAATTGTATACGCTCCATTGGTTGCATATTTCCAACTTGTTTTACTGCTTTTGATAACTCTTCAGGCGACATGTTAGCTTGATTTTGTTTAATCCACGCAATCATGTCGTCTTGAGTTTTAGGAGCACCATTTAATCCCTGTGCGCCTCCCATGCCTTTCATCATATCGCTGACGTTTGGCATACCTTTCATCATAGGACTTATTTGTTTTTGCATCTGATCAATCATTGGAGTCATTTGCTTTTGCATATCACCCATCATTGGAGTCATTTGCTTTTGCATGTCTTCGAACATAGGAGTCATTTGCTTTTGCATTTGATCCATCATTGGAGTCATTTGCTTTTGCATGTCCTGTGTTGTCTTTTGAAGAATTTTTTGCATTTGATCTTTAGTAGCAACTGTTTCTTCACCGTGTAGTGTTGCAGGCATAGCACTACCAAAGTTTTCAAACATACTGTTAAAATTGCCGCCTGATAAGAACCCGTCAATGCCAGGAGATCCATCTTTACGTTTAATTCCAGTGTTAGGATCGTATCCTTTAGGTGCTGATGATTCAGTTTTAGCTCGGTCTAATCCAGTAGCTTCTTTAATACCAGTTGCAATTCCGCCAGGTTGATTTATTTTAGCAGTAGTATCAGTAATTGCTTTTTGAAATTGTCCCATCGCAGGCAATAGTTGCTTGCCTACGTCTTCATTTACTTGCACTAAATTTTTATTAATAGCGGCAGTAGCAGTTCCTAGCGCATTTTCTGCTTTATTAATAGCTGTAAAAGGCGCGGCGCCTTCTTGACCTTTTTGCGTCGTTGGCTTTTTAGCTTCAGATGCAACCATGGCCATGATTTCTGCTTCAGATTTGCCTTTATATTTTTCAAATTCTTTATCGCCAGCATTAGCTTTTGCTTTAATGTTGGCTGCTTCCATCTGCGAATTATATTCTTTGTTTTGGCTGACCATATCGCGTTGAGCATCGCCGACTGGTCCTGTTAAATTGTTTACACTTTCAACAAATTCCTTAGTACTTTGATACTGAGATATTTCAGCTTTAACACGATCCATGTTAGCTTGTGCGGCGGCCTTTTCACTTTCAGTTCTTGCACTTTGTTGTTGTCTAACGGCAGCTTCAAAATCTTTACCTGCTGGCCCTAAAGCTGCCATTGCGGCCATGCCTTCTTTAGTTCTTACACCACCAGTAGAAATTTCACCAGCCAAGTCCATAACTCTTGGACCTAAGGTGTTTAATTGTGTTTGTGTTTTAATGAATTGCTCACGACCTGTTTCGTCCATGGTACGTAATGTAGCCATGACGTTAGCTTTATTCAATTGCTTTTCAATGTCGTCTTGTTGCTGTTGTTTACTCTTACCAGTTAATCTGGCCAGACTATCCATTTCATCTGCTAATTGAATAGTAGACTGAAGTGCCATGTCACGAGATGCCTTGTCTTGCATAGTACCAGCTCTCATGTTCATAGTAGAAAGTCTAGTTACATCTGCAAAATCTTGCTGACTCATGCCAGCATCTTTTAATACTTGTACAGTTTGATCATTACTATTTTGAATGTCAGCAGTAAAATTTAAAAATGCTTTAGCGCCTTTATCCATGCCCATGCCCATGCCGCTAATTTGCGTTGAGCTCTTCTCGAGCATTTTACTCCAACTATCAAGATTTAATCTAGCACCAAAAATAGCATCACGAGCTTCGCCCATGTTACCGCCAAAGGTAACACCCATCTTGCCAGTTTGTTGTAAGTTAGCCGCAGTATCTGTAGCAATACCAGACATAGTAGTAAAGGCTTTACCTAACGTACCACCGGCAACTGGAATAACACCACCAATAGTGTCTCCCATTAGATTTACAGCATCTTTAACTTTGAATGTGCCATTGGTCAACTGACCCATAGCATCAATGCCTTTATTAACTACGCCAGCAGTGTCTGGACCGCCGCTAGAAGACTTAGCCGCAGAATTTCCACCGCTTGATCCGGCAGAAGATTTTCTATAACCTTCCATCAGCGTATTAAATTCTTCTTGATCCATTATTTTTTCCTAGAAATATGCGCATATAAATACTACATATTATATTTATCTGGAGTAAAATATGCCCCAAAATCCCTTACAACAATATTTTAGACAACCTAAAATCTTTGTTAAATTGCCTAGCCAAGGTGTTTATAACCAGCCAGGTGCAATAACAGGCGATGTAAACAATATGCCAGTATTTGGTATGACTGGCATGGACGAAATTCTAATGAGGACTCCAGATGCGTTACTATCCGGAGAAAGTAGCGTTAAAATTGTACAAAGCTGTTGCCCCGGTATTAAAGATGCCTGGGACATGTCTATATTAGATTCGGACATGATGTTTACAGCTATTAGAATTGCTACTTACGGCAATTTAATTGATGTTACACACAAATGCGAACACTGCTCTGCAGAAAATGACTATGAATTAGACATTACTAAATTTATAGAACATTTTAGCAAATGTGTATACGATAACAAATTAGTATTAACAGACTTGGTCATTCACACACGCCCGTTAACTTATCGTCAAAGCAATGATATGAATTTGAAAAACTTTCAACTTAGACAAAAGTTAAGTCAAGTCGAAGGCATAACAGATGACGAACAGCGCAAACGTGTATTCGAAGAAATTGCTATCGAGCTTGGTAGCATACAAAATGAAATTGTGTTAATGACTATTGAATCTGTAGAAGTAGGTAAAACAAATGTAACAGAACGTAGTTACATTGCAGAATGGTTAGTTAACTGCGATAGAGATATTTTTAGTAAAATCAAAGATCACATAGACACTAACAAAGAAAAATGGACATTGCCTACATTTCCTGTAGAATGTGCAGAATGTCATCAAGCAACCAATCTTAATATTTCTATGGATCAATCGAATTTTTTCGTTCGAGCCTAATCGGATTACCAGCCTCAGAAATTGAAGAAAAACTGGTTAGGCTTGATAAGGAAGTAACACAATTCAAAACAGAACTAGCAAGAATAAGTTGGTACATGAGAGGTGGTGTCAGCTATAATGATTTAATGGATCGTTATAGTCATGATGACCGTGTAGTTATGCAGGCCATTATAGCCGACAACATGGAAACTACTAAAAATACCGGAATGCCGTTACTTTAATTTTTATATCTACGCTGTCCAGTGACAGAGTTATATTCTTTAGTAGGATCTCCGGGAAGATCTAACCATTGTCCAACACCTGATGCAGTCATAGTTGGATCACTACCGCTTCTTGTTGGATCTCCGGGCTGTGTAGCTGGAGTAGTAGCTGGTTGACTAGTGGAGTCAACAGCAGTATTTGTTTTAGCATCGGACTGCTTGGTAGGTTCGTCTACTTGCATGCCCATTTGTTTCTTGATAACATTAGAAATGTTAACACCAGCTGTACCAATTACTTGGTCAACAGTTCCTTCTAATCCCCAAAATTTTAGTATAGGACCAATAACAGGAATACTTGTTAGGTCGTATAGTGCGGCACCTACTAGATATTTGTTACCTGATGTAGCTAGCCAAGTTAAAAATGCGGCACTAGCAACTTTGTCTAAAGTGTATAATGGTTTAACTAGCGTACCTAGTAATGGAACTTTAGTAAAGAATTTTAGTAAACCCATTTTACCAGCTAGAATACTAGTGCTGGCCAAGTCAGCACCAAGAGATACAATTAGTATGCTCATTTCTTTTTGATGCACATAATCAAAATTGTCTTTAGTCCATTCACCTGACTCTAACTTGTCGTGTGCTTGGCTCATGGTGGTAAAATATCTATACAAAGGACGAATAGCGCCAGCAGTAAATCCAAATACTAATAATGCATCTACAGCCAAGCCTGCTAGTTTTGTAGCTTTACCGGCTAGTTTACCAATAGCATCTGCGCTTTTGGTCAAGGCATTAGCTCCCTTAACAGCACTTGCGGCAATTCCACTACGATTCTTAGCGGCTGCTCTAACTACTTGTTTAGAACCTGTCTTAAATAGTTTTCCAAAAGCACTAGCAACAGGAGCAGGAACTCCTAACTCATTTATTGTTGTAGTTTCTTTAGAGATTACTTCGTAAACTTTCATATCTATCCTTAGTGATGTATTTATTCGGGTTTAAAGAAGAACTACGTTCTTCTGTTCTTCGCTTACAGCTCGAACTTATTTGTTTTTTTTAAGAACTATTATAAACGCGAAGCGTTAAGATATTATCTAGATTGTTCAGTCACACTTTGCCCTGGCGGGCAAAATGAGGACATTATCTGAGTTGAACAATATCACCCTTACGTTTAAGCATTACAGAGGCGGTCATCCGGTACCTCGAGCTTAGTCTTTATATGACGGCAGTCTTTACAACAACGTAAAACGCTGTAAAAACCCGTAGTTTTTCTCTACTCTTTTAGCCTTATTCTCCTACTTACACATTAAACCAGTTATAGGCATATCTGATCATCGTCCGGTTAAGGATAGTAATGTATAACTCTGTCACCAAGCAGAACTACCTTACCGCCACACATCAGAGCGGATTTTGGGCACAATAT
>Ga0316222_1003500_pt1 | contig 15324 bp, 14 predicted proteins | sample TBH18011metaG_FD_206008 | JGI IMG/M metagenome (GOLD analysis project Ga0316222, IMG submission 206008) | Freshwater microbial communities from Trout Bog Lake, Wisconsin, USA - TBH18011 | ecosystem: Environmental > Aquatic > Freshwater > Lake > Hypolimnion/Profundal zone | place: USA: Wisconsin...
GCAGACCATTCAAGTTCCAAAAGGTATTATGATGCGGTGCGCCTGAAAGACAGTTTGCCAAACCAGCCACGGACGGCTGCCCGTTCCTCTTTGCTGCAAAAAGCACTGTACACAATAAGCAATGTCAAAAGGCCATAAGCCGCAGCCAATGGCAACAACAACACCAGTGATTGCCACCTATCCAACCCTGCCAGCGGACAATAAATCGAGGTGGCACGTTCTATCAATACGCCAATCAGGTAAGGCAGCATCCCCACCAATAACACCTTTTTAAAATACTCGAATTGACCGACCCCCATCAACCAGTTGCCGTAAATGATAACCACAATGCTACTGGCAATACGTGCCGACATAGCCACTTGCACCAGCATCAACAAGCTTTGCTGGTTATGCCAAAACACCCAGGCCAAACCCGCGACCAATAGCACGGTCTGCGGGATTACAAAGGTGTATAAACTACGCCCTGGGCGGGCAATGGCTTGAAAGTATCCAGTGACAGGGCTGGTCAAGGTTTGCACATGGGAGCCAATGGCGGTGTAAACCAAAATAAGTGCCGCAGCATGGAAGTCAATGCCCTTGCCAATCCATGAAGTGATCAACACCTCGGCGAACGGCACCATAAAGCCCATGGCCAAAGCATTAAGCAAACTCAGATAGCGTGCAGTGCGCAGATACATGTCCGCCACTTCCTGTTGATGCCCTAGACTGTGCAAATGGGTAATAGCCGATAAGAAACTATTGGCGGCGGCATTGAATAATTGGGAGGCCATCAATGGAAATTTCTGCCCAATATCGAGCAAGCCGACCGCCCCCACGCCCTTGGTGACATAACCCGCCATAGCCCGTTCGCTGGTCGACAACAAGGTGCTGGCAATGCCGATCAGTTGCAACACGCCACCATAGCGTACAAATAGCCGCCATTGCTCATTGCCTAGTCCGAACAAATAAATTTTAAAGCCTGGCAAGATACGCTTGAACCACACTAACAAAACCAGCAAGGCAAACACCGAACGCAGCACAAACGCCAACATCAGCCCCGGCAACCCCATCCCCTGCAAAAGAAATACGACGATAAGCACCGTTTCCAACAGATAACTGAGCGTCCAGATAGTGGTTTGTTCGGCGTTGCGTTGGATACCCTGAAGCACATAGGCGTAGGGGAACATCAAATCGAGCAGCATGGCGCCAACCACACCCAAGATCAGAATAACTGCTGTGTCTTGATGGTCGACATCGATATGAAACCAGCGGAAAACCCATGGCATGGCAAGCCAGAGACCGCCTAACACCACACTGCTGAAGCCGACTGTCAACCAGATACCGGCACCGAGCAAGCGACCAATCTTATCCAATTGCCCTCTGGCAAAATATTCAGCTGAATAGCGGATATAGACACCGGCAATCCCAAAAGTACCCATGCTGATATAACTGACCAACAGGAAACAAGTTGACCAAATGCCGTATTCTTGTATCGAAATATGGTGCAGGATAAACGGCGGCAAACCCAATCGGGTTATCATGTACAAGCCTTTGCCACCAATTTGTGATAACGCATTGCGCAGCAAACGGCGGTGGGCATTACGGGAATCTTCAGTCATGCGGGATATTTCCTGATACTTTGGCGGATTGGCGGCGGCTACCCAAGCGCCTTATGAGATGCTTGACTGCCCGCAAGACATCGAAGGCCAGCGCTAAGGGCAAACCCGTCAAAGCAGGCTGGCCCAAACCAATGCGGTGACCCCATACTACAATAGGGCTGGCAGGTTGCAACCAATCGACTGTCTCATCAAGCTGCTGCTGGTAGCGACGGGCCTGCGCCATATAGGGTGACAGATGGATATACAAAGCTTGTAGCCAATGCTTTAAGCCGCTGCCAGAGCGGAACTTAGCCCTTTCAGTCCAAGGTTTCCAGCCTTGGCAATGCACAAACGCCGGCAAGCCGTGGCGGATAGCCAGCCACCGTTCATGCAAGGTAAAAGCGGAAAAACCAAAGTATTGAATGATGCCGCTACCTCGACGGAGGATATGCAAGGGAATGGCTGCAAATTCAGCGGAACTGACCAAGGCAGCCAACACATCTTGGTCACCAGTAAGATGCGCTGGCCGTTGTGTCCACGATTGCTGCTGCGCTTGGCGGTAAAGCGGATGCTCCAGTAGTTCGCACCAGCGCTGTAATAACAGCCGATGCTGTTGGGTGACCCGTAACACGGCACTGTTCAGGGTAAACGGCAAACGTCTGCCCACTGCCAGCCCCCAAGCTTCAGTACGCATACCGTTATCGGTGTAGGCACCATACAGCGCTTCTTCACAAACCACCAGTGCGCCAGCGGGTACGCCTTGCGCCAAAAGCCGGAAGTCGGCTGTCACCAACACATCAGAATCCAGCCACCAAACTTCATCATGACCTTCATCCAACATAGCCAATAACAAATACGGTTTGATGTTCCACGAATGGCCTGCATTGACCGAACTACGTAACTGGATTTGTGGCTTGCCCTGCAACCAACCGGCAAACGCATCATCCATGGGCGGGTAACTCAGGTCAATCTGCACATCCGGACAATGTGCCAATAAACTGGTGATGAGTAATTTGACGGCAACACGTTCACTGGGGCGATCCTCGGCAATACAAATGAGCATAGCGGCTATATCCTTCTTGGATGGCTAGATAATTTGATGGTCATCATGTATATTAACATAATAAATCCTTCGGTAAATTCGCTTGATGGACAAGAAAGCCGCTATTTTCCACCCCACATTGTAGGTTTTGCCATGCGCTTCATGGATTATTTCGCCCGCTGCCAAATTATCAACCTGCCTTACCGCAAAGACAGGGCGGCCATGATGGCCAAGGAACTGCAACAAGCGGACATGCCAATAGACGGCAAACACGTCATGTTGTTTCCGGGCATCCGTCCGACTGCTGCCGAGCCTTTCCCCAGCATTGGCGCACATGGTTGTTTCATGAGCCACTTAGGGGTGCTGCGTCAAGCCTATGCCGATGGTTTGGCTAATATAGTGGTTATGGAGGATGATTTGGCACTGCCGACAAACTTTACTGAAGTGGCGGAAGGTTTGGTCGCCGAATTGGCCGATACTGACTGGGATTTTGTCTATTTTGGGCATATCCTTGAACTTGACAGAAATGACGGCAAGCCTCGCTTGCAAGCTTATCAGGGTAAAATCATGACGGCTTACTTCTTCGCGGTCAATGGCAAAGTGTTGGGGCGTTTGCTGGCTTTTTTAGATGAGCTGTTGCAGCGGCCACCCGGACATCCCGATGGCAGCCCGATGCATGTTGATGGCGCTTATTCGACCTTCCGCCTACAAAACCCCGATGTGGTCACACTGGTTGCCAATCCCTGCCTAGGCTGGCAACGTAGCTCCAGAAGCGATATTTATCCGAACCAGTGGTTTGACCGCTGGCCTGTCACGCGCGAATTGGCGGGCTTGGCCCGGCGCATCAAAACGCTGCTGCGTGACCGCTGACCGGTCGGCCTACTCTAGCGAACCACCGATCACGCCTTGGTTGTCCACCCAAATATGGGGCAGTCCCAGTTCATCTAGCCATTGCCCCCCGTCCTGTTCCTTGAGCATCCCGATAGTCGAGGCGCTGCCCGCCACCAAACAAAAATTGGCCACCACGCTGACCGCTGCCATATATTTGACCGGCCAACCTGTTTTGGGGTTGATGATATGGCTATAGCGTTGCCCATCTATAACAACACAACGCGCATAGTCACCACTACTGGCCATGCCGCCGTGATACAAATTCAAGTTTTTTAACACCCCCCCGTGTATACGGGGATGCTGGATACCCACAATCCATGGGCGACCATCGGGCATCGGGCCAATCACGCGGATATCGCCGCCTAAATTCACCAAGCCGTGATGAACACCCGCTTCCTGACAAATGACGGCGGCGCGGTCAGCGGCATATTCCTTGACTACACCGCCAAAATCTATTTCCATGCCCGCCATCGGAAAATGCAATGTTGGCGGAGACCAGACCAATTTGTGCCAGCCAACCGTTTGCAACAGCCCATCAATTAATCCCGAATCAGGCAATTCGCTGCGCTCAAACCGCCAAGCCCGCCGCAACACTCCGGAAGTGATGTCAAACAAGCCATCGCTTTGTTGGTGACAGGTTGCGGCATAATCCAACAACCCCGTGGTTTCTTCATCCATCACCATCGTGCCGCCACGGGCTGCCAGCCGATTAATATCGGACAACAGGCTATCGTCACGGTAACGGGAATATTTTTGCTCCAAGCGCAGCACATCGGCTTGGACACTATCGGCGACTTGTTTGCCTTGTTTTTCGTTAGGCACATAAATTTGCAGCTCACAGGGTGAACCCATGGCTTTAAAATGGCATTTGAATAATTTTAGCGCCTTGGGCCGGCGTTGCGGTTGCTTCGACATGGGGGCGGTTAAGCCAACGCGCCACAGTGGCTGGCAGATAAGGGAAACAAAGCTAAAACTTATAGCCCCAACTGGCTGACAAGGCCCCTGTCCTATCCAGTTGATAGCCATTGAAATCGGTGCTGACCGGCTGTAGCCATTCGAAACCGAAAGCATGGCCAGCCAAACTACCATAAGGTACTGAAGCGGTGAAACCAAAACCCACATCGGCAAAACTGCCACCATAATTGCCGGGCATATCCTCAGGCATCCACATATTTTGTACGTTGCCTTGATTTTGGAAATGGTTGCCGGAAATAGTGCCTTGATTAGTATAAACGCCGCGCACTGTGGAGCTTAACCAATGGGTGAACTGGTAGCCGCCCCAAGCAGTGGTCTGGACAATGTCGCCCAGACGGTAGTCGCTGCTATTGGCATATTGTAAACGGTGGGTGCCGCTCAACTGCCCCCCCCAAAACCAATTGTCCATTTTACCCGTATAAGTCAGGCTGGGTTTGTAGTCCCATGTGCCGCTGCCTAGCTGCATGCCGTAGGAATAGACAACATCGGTGGTACCCGGGAATTCGGTCATGACATTGATCGACCCCGTTGGGATACTGATTCCTTGTGTCAATATGATTTTTTGGTCGTTGTCGTCCCATAATTTGAACATGGCGTAGGCGCCGGTATCACCAAAACCACCATTAGTCTGATAAGTGCGCCAGCCCGATACGTCCATACCCCCGCCAATGGCGTTCATATCCATAGCAACGGGCATCACCATATTCATATCCATCGACATGAACTGCGGCATCAGCATCAGGGTCATCCAGTCGGTGGGTGCGTACATCAAATCCAGCATGTGCATATTCATGCTCATGGCGGTGGAAGCCATGTAACATTGGCTAACCGGCTGGCAAGCGGTGCCAGTTGGCGATACCAGTTGATCGGTGCTGACCGGCTGGCTGCCGTTCAGATAACTGCCGCCTTGGGTGTTACGCATATAACGGTAACCAAGCATAAAGTCGCCCGCTTTGTCCAACATGTGCGAGAACATCACCCCTGCCGGGGCGGCGCCGTGATGATGACGGTGACGGGCATGGGCATCAACAGGCGGCTTGGCACCATCACCCAACAGACTGCCGAGCCAGTCGGTCATGCCATAGCTGTTGTAACTGCCGCCCGCACTGGCTAAAACGCTCAAATTGGCCCTTAGGGTGGCATTGGCGACAAAATAATGGTAGTCGGCATAATCGGGCGTACCCGCACCCAATGCCAAGCCGCCCTTGTGGGTATAATATTCATAGCCCAGCTCCATGCTCAGCCCCTTGACCAGTTGCTTACCCAATGTGACACCGCCACTAATGGCCCCGTAGGCGGACAAACGCTGGTCACTGGAAAAATATTGGCTGGCCAAGGAAGAAAAGTCATTCCAATTGGACATATCGGGGAGCATCGATGTCAACACATAAGGCGTATAGAAAGAAGCTGCCGATTGCGCGTAATAACGCGCATAAGGGGTCAGCGTCCAATGCCCAGGCAAGGCTTGCCGCCATTCCCCGTCAAAAGTATGGGCATTGATGCCCCAGTCATCGTGGAAAAAATTGTAATTGATTTTTGCGGCTGCATTTAACGGTTCGACATAATAGCGGTAACCCAGATCAAAGGTCAGTTGGTTTCTAAGGTGTGGCCTTTGTTCTTTGAGCACGGCGGACGCAACCGAGTATTGCACACCCGGAAAGGCGTTGACCGGCAACACATAGCCGTTAGGGCCATAGCCATCGGTGCGCCAATTGGGATCCAGTTGCATCGCCATCACATCTTTGTAAGGATTGCTTAAATAGCCGCTGCTGCGCGTGTAACCCACGCCAGCACTAAGCACGCTATTTTTGTTCAACACTTGGCTAAGTGCCAGCGTGATTGCACCATCCTGCCGGTTACCCTTGATAACCTCCTGATTGATGACTGAGCCATCAATCATGGTCATGGTGGGCAGCTGAGTGACTGAGACGGTGGGATCCAAAACCGTACCACCGTAAATGCTTTCGCCGGTGTTCAGGGTGGCGTAGGTGTCGCTATTGGTATAACCCAAACCGACATTAAGCGTGGTGCGCTTTTGGTTGAAGTCCATACGTCCGGCCAAATTGCCAAAGCGTGACAGATAATCGTGTTCAATGGACACGCCGCCGCCCACATCAAGTGAGGCATTATCCCAATCGTAACCGACTTTAGCATCTATCTGATTGCGCATTTCCGGTGAAGCATAGCCCATTACATGCTGGATACGGCTTTGGCCCAAGGTCAAAGGCAAGCCCGGTGTGCCGGTATTGCCGTAATCGGACAACGACACGGAAGATGCCTGATAGAGCGGGCTGCCGTGGGCATCGAAAAACTGACCGACACCGGCACCATTGGCTTGGTAACTCGCGCCGGTGACGGATTGCGGATTCGCCACCATAAAATTACCCGCTGGTGCGGTGAACCAAGGGGTGGCCCCGGACCATACGTCTTGGGTGTAATTAAAAGCGAAGCGCACCCTATCGCTCAGACGAAACCGGGTATAGCCATGTTCGCTGTCTACGGTGATGGGTTTTAAGTTGTTTTGGAATTTATAAGGGCCGGTGGAGTTTACCGTGTAGTTGTTATCAACAGCGGGGGCAATATCCCATAAATTACGCTTGGCCTCTTCATAATGGCTGTATTGGTAGCCCGCATCATCATCGTCGGCACTTTCAACGGCATTGTCATCAAAACTTTCAATCGGCGTTTGGCTGGCGTTATTAAGGTTGGCCTGGCCATTGGCAGTGCTGCTGGCACCGGTTGGGTTTGGGTTAAGCAGGTCACTGCCCGCTTGGACCGTGGCAACCATGCCGGGCAAAGCCATTGCCGACAAGCATAACGCCTGAAAAGCGCTACTTTTTATAGTGGTTTTATGGATGGGGGGCTTAATTGCAGCCACAACCGCCTCCGTTTGCCCCTGAGCTGGCGGCACCGGCTGCTTCCCTACTAGCGTAATTGTGTTGGCGCATTGATGATTGTAATGGCGACGGGTCTGCCGCCATGATAGGCTTGGCCAGATTACCACGTTGCCAAGGTTTAACCTCGGCGCAGGCGACCATTAACAGGCAACAGGCCAAGCCAGCGGCAATCGGTTTTAAATGCATAGTGACCTTGTTTGGCGGGGTTCATTGACCGCCAAAAAAATTAAAAAGTATTTGGTTTGCCCCCCTTGATGGTTGGCTTGTCCATTTCCTGTTGGGCTTGGTCAGCCGGTACGATAGCGACCAATTCCAAATCATAAACCAGCACCTGATTGGGCCTGATCAGACCATCCGGTGTGCCATTCGCGCCAAAAGCCAGCTCCGGCGGTATATACACTTGCCATTTGTCGCCTTCTTTCATAAGTAGCAATGCTTCCTGCAAACCCGGAAAAATAGCGTTCAAGAGCAATTTTTGGGTGCTGGCATCGGCGGGCGAAGCCATTAATGCCTTGCCCTTGCTATCGGTCAAACGGTAGCGGACAGCCACCCCATCGGTGATGCGGGGTTTACGTCCGGTAGATGCCATTTTCAGTACCTTGTATTGCAAACCACTCGGTAGCTGGGTAATGCCGAAGCGGGACTTATTGTCCAATAAAAACGCCTTGCTTTCAATCAAGGCTTGTTCATTGAGATGCTGCCGTTGCCTGAGCCGTTTAACGACAAAATAATCCAAGGCCTTCCTTTGCCCTTCGGCACCTAAACGGTTGTCATGCCCGGCCTGCACATCGCGGATGCCTTGCAAAAACGCCTCATTATCCAATGCCAACTGGTCTTGCTGCAAGCCATTCATATAGTCAACACCCAACGCGTAACTTGATTTGCGCTCGTCATTGTCCAGCTTGAACGGGCTTGCTTGTGCCGTAGCCAAACTCAACAGCAGTAGTGGCATTGATAAGTAAGCACTGTTTTTCATGATGTTGTCCGTTATTTAATCATTGCTTAAGCGGGCGTGGCAAGCCATCGCACATTACCACACCCGCCAAAACACAGAAAATCCTTTTCCAGCCGAACTTACTGATCCTTACTGATCGATCAATTGATCGTAGTCGAAGCTTGGCGCAATATAATTTTTGGTCAACACGAAATCAGCACCTTGACCCGTGTGGATAGCATTGGTGGCACCAGAAGGGGCGTTGGTGCAATGGCCTATGAAGTCATAGTTGGTTGCCACAGTAGAGGCGTGGCTAACGACAATCACATATTCGCCGTTGCCAGCACCGGCTGTAGCGCTATCCAAATAACCTGATGTGCCGAATGGGATAGGGGAAGTACCAGACGTGTTGAACTCCGGGCTGGTGCCGTTTACATTCCAAGCCGGACCAACGGTAGTGTCACTGATAGTCAGTGTCATAGGAGCGGGGGAGGCAGGCAACACGTTGTTGCCTACATTGTTGCCATTAACGTTACCTTTAGGGGTAAAGCCAATGGTTGCAGTCACTGTAGAACCTGCCGTCAAGCTGATGGCCGCTTTAAAGCCACGGGCACCGGTAGTCGCTTCGCCTTTAGGTGTTGGGCCATAGACATGGGTGGTGTTGGGAACAGTGGCGCCCCATTGAAAGCAAGTGGTGCGGAACACATCCACGGCATTTTGGCTGGCACCCAAAGAACCGCCCAGCAAATCATGTGCAGAAGCGGTGCCCGCTGCACCCATTGTCAACAAAGAAACAGTAATGGCTTGGGCTAATTTAATTTTTTTCATAGTTTATAGGTTTGGTTAGGTGAAATGAAACAAGAAAATATAACTCTACTCGAGATTATTTCCTCAATTTTTGTTGTTGCTGTTGTTCAATTTGTTCAGGCTAATTTCAGCCAACATCCGCACTTGTGCATCACTGTCATTTTGTGCCTGCTGCAGCACAACCGGATCATTGTAGGCGGCAACCACTGTGGACAATCTGACCGCCGCCTCTTTGTCCGCCAACATTTGTAACAGCTGTGGCCTGGCATTGGCACTATCCACGCGACTTAAACTAGCAATGGCTTTGGCGCGTATCTCGGGATTGCCATCGTTGAGCGCTTCCGCAAGCACTTTTTTTGCCAACACCGGGTCTTTAAGTTCCGACACCGCCATATTGGCTATGGCTTGGCTACGCTGAAGCGGGTCTTTGGACTGTGCCAGTTCCAATAAATCTTCGCCTTCTTCATAGCCACCCACATCCGACGGCTCGATATCGACTAATGAACTGCCCGCCACGCTTGACTCGACACCATTAATATCCAGCAACCAGACTTCTGCCGCCTTACCCTGTGCGCTATAACGCGCCACCATATTGACTGGTGACCTGAGCAGGCAACTGAGCAACGCATTGAGTGCCGCCCCTTCGCAATCGCCAGTGACCAATAGGTTTGCGGAACCGCTGAGGTAATGCAGGCTGATACCGCTGGTGGTCGCCAAACGTTTCATGACACTGGCCAAAGGCACTTGCTCGGCTTGGATGTGAATGCCAGTGGCTTGTTCGGTAATTTTAAGCTGAGGTTGCAATTGACCCGCCCACAACAGGCAAGGTGACAACAACGGCCAAATTAGGGCTGTTATGATCGGATACGGGGTTTTCAACACGTTTTTGGCAACATTGGCATCAATGAACGGCATCTTTGCAATAGGGTTGGCCTTAATTGCCTTCAGGATTAAGCATTATGTATGCCAATAACAATTGGCTGGCCATGCCCAAATGTTTGGCATTTGCCATTAAATTGCCCCGACAGTGCCGCATTGTTACCCGCCCCGCCAGAAAAAACCACCCTTTAACCCCGTGTTACGCCAGGCATTAGCCAAAAAGTGTGTGATATGACCTATAAGCCTAATTTTTAGTGCTTATAAAACCCTTTTGATTCAATGTGGTTTATTAAAACTGTGTGATATGACACAGCAGTGTGTCATATCACACAGTTTTAGCCCATCCTCTGCCGCCCTACCCGCTTGAACCTGTCTTTACCTTAGTCCTTAAGCAAGCCTTTTGCAGCCATTACCCTACTATTTTTGCTTTATTTCTTAGCAAGTTGTGGCTATTATTTATTAACTGGACAATTACCGGCCAGCTCACTATTATGCCCAATGACGCTTGCGCAGGGCACTGCGTCCACCTGCCACGACTTGGCCATTTATGAGGAGATTTTATGCTAGAAAAACAACAATATGCACCCATGTTCAGAGCCTTCAACCAAAACAACGAGATGGTCAGTTTGGCTGACTATGCTGGGGAAAACAATATCGTCCTGTATTTTTACCCTAAAGATGACACCCCAGGCTGTACAATAGAAGCCAATGACTTCACCCGTCTGGCTGATGACTTTGCCGCTTTAGACACCGTCGTTATTGGCGTAAGCAAAGACAGTTGCGCCAGCCATGCCGACTTTATCAGCAAATACGGCCTAAAGCTTAACCTGCTTGCCGACACCAGCGGCGCATTATGCGAAAGTTATGGCGTGTGGCGCGAACGCGAAAAAAATGGCATCAAAAGCATGGCCATATTACGTTCAACATTTATTATTGACAAAGCGGGCATGCTGGCGGAAGTTTGTTATGGCGTCAACCATGAAGGCCATGCCGAAGCCGTGCTGGCGTTAGTCAAACAAATGGTCAACCCAGAACCGGCGACTGAAGAACTGCCCGGACAAGAACAGCCCGAATAGGCAAGGGATGTGCCGCCCCTGCCACACTTGATTGCAACACCACAGAGTAACCATGAAAATATCAGGAATTAACCATATCAATATCGTTGTCACAGAAGCGCAACTGGCTAGCGAAGTAGCGTTTTATGAACAGGTTATCGGTTTGACCCAAGGATTGCGTGCGCCTTCGCGACGAAACGGCGCGTGGTTATATTGTGATGACCAACCGATCATCCATTTGTCTGTTGTTGAAGAAGAGCTGCACAGGGGTGGCGACACCCATTTTAACCATGTTGCCTTGGGCTGCTCCGGGCTTGATGGATTGCTTGCCGCATTAGCCGAACGCAATATCCCTTATGAAATTGACTACCGCTCCCCACCCGAAATGACCCAAGTTTTTCTGTTGGATCCGGTCGGCGTTAAAGTGGAGCTAAATTTTCCGGGTGAGAAACCCGCCACCCAGCAGAGTTACCGTTATGATACCCGAGCAATCGCTTAACCTGACCGGCAAGGTCGCCTTAATCAGTGGTGCCGCCGTTGGCATCGGCCGTGCTTGCGCTTTGGCTTTAGGCAAAGCTGGGGCCACCCTTGGCTTGCATTATTATTCCAGCGCCCAAGCGGCTGAAACGTTATTGGCGGAACTGTCCGCATTGGGCATCAAGGCTGTACTGTTACAGGCGGACTTGAGCAACGAGGCACAAGCCAATGCCGTAGTGGACAAGCTGCTTGCCGAAACCGGCCGTCTGGATATTCTGGTCAATAACAGCGGCGGTCTGGTGAAACGGGCAAAAATTGAAGACTGCACCTTAGCGGACTGGAACAAATCACTGGACATCAATCTGACCAGTGCGTTTTTGTTGACCAAACACGCCATTCCCTCTCTTCGCGCCACGGAAAGTGGCCGTATTATCAATATTCTGTCTTTATCTGTGCAAACCGGCGGTGCCAATGGCGGCGGTTCTTATGCAGCGGCTAAGGGGGGCCTGATGGTGTTTACCCACACCTTGGCAAAAGAACTGGCCCCTTATGTGCGTACCAATTCAGTCATGCCCGGCACGGTGGAAACCCAGCACCACGAAATCCATTCCACCCCAGAAATGATGGAAAACTACCGTAAACAGACCCCATTGGGCCGCAACACCTTTGCCGAAGAAGTGGCCAGTTCGGTGCTGTTTTTAGCCAGCGATATGTCCTCACATATTAACGGGGCGTTGCTTGATATTAGCGGCGGGCGGTTTTTGCGGTGATGGTTGGCTTAGCGGGTTAAAACAGCCCTTGCCCTGGTATCGGCGGCGGATGGCAATGCCCTATCCGGTTGGGCTATCCACGCGGCAATATCCTGCCACACCGTAGGGGCTTGCAAATCCCTGAGCAGCATGTGGTAACCATTGGCATAGATGGCGGCTGTCCTATCCGCTGTTGCCCCAGTGGTTTTATCAGAGGACAAATAGCCCTGCAAAAACTGATGCATTGGCTTTTTAGGTATCAGATCATCTTTTTCGCCATATAACAGCAAGCTTTTGCCGGGTAAATTTTGGCTATTGGCAAACGCCTTGTCCATCAAATCAGACAAACCTGACAGCGCATCCACGCGGGTGGCTTTAATCACCAAAGGGTCGCGCCCCAAGGCGCGCAGCATAGCGATGTTATCGGAAGGCTTGACCCGCACACCGCGCCCCGTCAACCTCAGCTTAGGGGCGGTGTTATCCAATAACCATAACAAGCCGCTTTGATACCACGGCATAGTGCTACGCGCCCAAACCGCCGGTGCTGACAAGATGCTGCCCTGCACTTCCGGTAACGGGGCCTGGGCGGTTGCGCTGATAATCACCGCCCCGCCCATGCTTTCCCCGAGCAAATAAAGCGGCGTGTGGGGGTATTGCTGTTTTATCAACCTGACCAAGCCGCGCAAATCGTCACCGTACACCTCAGCACCCGCCCATTGCCCACGCAAGGGGGCCATGCCAAAACCGCGTTGGTCATAAGCAAAACAGGCAATACCTTGGTTGCTAAGGTAGCGGGCGGGCTGCTCAAAAAAATGGCTGTAGTCGTTAAAACCATGCAAGGCAATCAACACCGCCTTGGTTTGGCTTACCGGCAACCAGCGGCGTAACGGCAACACCGCACCATCGACTGTTTGGTAATAGCTTTCCCTGAGTAAAGCAGGCTGTGCAGCGGCCTGTTTAGCCATAGCAGCAGGAGGCATGGGCTTTATAACAGGTGTGCAAGCGGTGGAAAAGATAAATAATAATAAGATTGATAAGGCTAATTTCATGATTGAAACAGACTGGCAGCAGACAACGTGCGCCAATATGAGGCGATAAAATGTTACCCGTCATCAAGTATAGGCACACTTAAAGGGAGCATGGAAGAACATGCCCGAATTGGTATTTTTAACGGTTCATTCGTTTTAAACCGGAGTGACCTCTGCTGCTAAAAAACAAATGCCCAAGCGTTAAGCCACAATTACACTGATATGCGCTTTTGAATGTTCAAGTGGTTTATCTCTGACAACAATTTCGACATCTTGGCCTAGCGACATTAAGCATCTTAGTAGGCGATCCGTTGAAAAGCCAGATAGCCGCCCTCGCACCAACGCAGATACCTTAGGTTGATCGAGCCCCATGAGTTCGGCTGCTTCTGATTGCTTTAACCCTTTCCGATCAATGAGTTCTGCAATTTGTTGGGCTAGGCGGACACGCGCAAGGGCTTCTTCAGCATCAGGCCGCCCCAAATCGGCAAAAATATTGCCACTACTGGCTTGAACGGGTATTTCTCTGTATTCTGTGTTGCTCATGGCAATCTCCGCTGTGTTATAGCATTCCATGCTTTCATTGTAATTTCATTATCCACAACATGCTATTTATGGCATTTTTTGCTGATTGTACAGCGGAAAAGGGGAATTTTGTTAAGTTTGAAAAATATTTTTTAGGTACACGAAACAGTACCCAAGTATATCAAGAAAGAGAAAACTCCTATTTTTTGCCACTACCAGCTAATTAGATTGACTAATATGTCCAATGCTATGGCACTAAGCCCATTAAGCAAGCGCAGGAATTAGGCGGTCATGCCAGAAGAAGATGCCATCAAAATTCATCTGGCCTTACCCAGGTAACCCAAGACATTGTTTGGCAAACAAGGTTTGGCAAGCCCTAAAATCCTGTAAAATGCCTGATTTTTAAACTTCAGCAGAAAACCCATGCGTACTAGCCAATTCCCTTTAAACACCGTTAAAGAAACCCCCGCCGATGCCGAAATTGCCAGCCATCAGCTGATGATCCGTGCCGGACTTATCCGCAAGCTTGCCGCCGGACTGTACACATGGTTGCCGTTGGGGCTACGCGTATTGCGTAAAGTGGAAAACATCACCCGTGCCGAAATGGCAAGGGCCGGGACATTGGAAGTGCTGATGCCCACTCTGCAACCTGCCGAACTGTGGCAGGAGACCGGACGCTGGGAACAATACGGCCCGGAACTGGCACGGCTAAAAGACCGCCACGAGCGGGACTTTTGCCTGGGCCCCACGCACGAGGAAATCATCACCGACTTGGCGCGTAACGAGTTGAAAAGTTACAAGCAACTGCCGATCACTTATTACCAGATACAAACCAAAATCCGTGACGAAATCCGCCCGCGTTTTGGCGTGATGCGCTCGCGTGAGTTTATTATGAAAGACGCTTACTCGTTCCATTTGGACCAAGCCTCTTTGCAAGAGACTTACGAAGTGATGTACCGCGCTTATACCAACATCTTCAACCAATTTGGCCTTAAATTCCGTGCCGTGATTGCCGATTCCGGCTCTATTGGCGGGGCGGTATCACACGAATTCCACGTGTTGGCGGATTCCGGCGAAGATGCCATTGCCTTTTCTGATAGCAGTGACTATGCCGCCAATGTGGAAAAAGCCGAGGCGGTCATGCCCACTGGTGAACGGCCTGAACCAAGCCAAACACTGGCATTGGCGGAAACACCTAACCAACACAGTATTGAAGAAGTCAGCCAGTTTTTTGCCATCCCCGCCGACCAATGCCTAAAAACACTGATTGTAAAAGGCGAGGAAGAAGGCACGCTGGTGGCGTTTTTGCTGCGTGGCGACCACGAGCTGAACAAAATCAAGGCCGAAAAAATGGCGGGCGTGTTGTCGCCGTTACAATTGGCCAGTGAAGCGGAAATTATCGCGGCTTGCGGTTGCAAACCCGGCTCCATCGGCCCTATCGGTTTGGCTATGCCTATTATTGCCGACCGTAGCACCGTGTTAATGGCTGAT
>Ga0316222_1003501_pt1 | contig 15321 bp, 13 predicted proteins | sample TBH18011metaG_FD_206008 | JGI IMG/M metagenome (GOLD analysis project Ga0316222, IMG submission 206008) | Freshwater microbial communities from Trout Bog Lake, Wisconsin, USA - TBH18011 | ecosystem: Environmental > Aquatic > Freshwater > Lake > Hypolimnion/Profundal zone | place: USA: Wisconsin...
GGCGGTGCTGCTGGCCTTGGCACTGGGGATGTTCGTGGTGGCTTACATCTTGGGACGTGTGGAGAAAAGGAAACCGGCCATCCCCTGCCCCGCGCCGCCCGGCGCCGGTTGACGCGGAGGCCATCGGTTGGCAGGACGCGGCGGGTGGCGGCAATCCGCGCTCCGGGGGCGGGCGGATTCCTTCAATTTGCCCTTTTTCTTTGGGGCGGCGCAGTTTAATTTCCATGGACGCAAATGGCTCTGAACCTTTTCAACACGCTGACGCGCTCCGTGCAGGAGTTCGTGCCGCTCGACCCGACCAGAAAATCCGTGGGGATGTATTGCTGCGGGCCGACGGTCTATGACTACGCGCACATCGGCAATTGGCGGACGTTCGTCTTCGCCGACCTGGTGCGCCGCACGCTGGAATTCTCCGGCTACACGGTGCAGCACGTGATGAACATCACGGACGTGGAGGACAAGATCATCAAGCGCGTGCGCGAAAACGGGACGACGCTGCGGGAGTTCACGGGCAAGTTCGAGGCGGCGTTCCTGGAGGACCTGAAGACGCTGGGCTGCCGGGAACCGCACCAGAAGCCGCGGGCGACGGAGCACATGCCGGAGATCACGGGACTGATCGAGAAGCTGGTGGCGCGGGGCATCGCGTATCGCGCGGCGGACGGGTCCGTGTATTTCAGCATCGACAAATACCGGGGCTGCGGCTGCCAGTACGGGCAGTTGCTGAAACTGAATTTCGAGGAATTGCGCCCGGGCGAGCGGGTTTCGGCGGATGAATACGAGAAGGAATCCGTGGCGGATTTCGCGCTGTGGAAGGCGCGGGTGCCGGAGGATGGCGCAGTGTTCTGGCCGAGTCCGTTCGGCGAGGGCCGGCCGGGCTGGCACATCGAGTGCTCGGCGATGAGCATCAAGGCGCTGGGCGAGACGTTTGATCTGCACCTGGGCGGCGAGGACCTGAAATTCCCGCACCACGAGGATGAGATCGCGCAAAGCGAAGGCGCGACGGGCAAACCCTTTGTGAAACACTGGCTGCACGGCTCGCATCTGCTGGTGGAGGGCAAGAAGATGAGCAAGAGCCTGGGGAATTTCTTCACGCTGCGCGACCTGATGGCGAAAGGCTTCACGGGCCGGGAAATCCGGTATCTGCTGCTGACGGCGCATTACCGGGAGACGTTCAATTTCACGCTGGACGGTTTGAGCGGGGCGCGGACGGCGCTGGCGCGGATCGATGAATGCACGGGCAAGCTGCGCGAGCTGGCGGGAGCGGCCACGGCGGCGGCGGCGCCCGAACTGGTGAATCCGTTCCGGGCGGCGCTGGAGGATGACCTGAACATCTCGGCGGCGTGGGCGACGGTTTTCGAGTGGGTGCGCGAGACGAACAAGCGCATCGCGGGCAATGCCCTGACGCCGGCCGAAGCGGCGGCGGCGCTGGCGGCATGGGAATTGGCGGACGGCGTGCTGGGGGTGGGCCAGAAGGCGGATACCGAAGTGCCGGCGGAGATCGCGGCGCTGGGCGAAGCCCGCAACGCGGCGAAGAAGGCGAAGGATTTCAAAAAGGCGGACGCGCTCCGCGAGGAATTGAAGGCGAAGGGCTGGGTCATCGAGGACACGCCGAAGGGCATCAAGTTCAAGAAGGTTTAGCCGCCAGCATCATGAAAGGCTTGTTCATCACGTTCGAGGGCACGGAGGGCTGCGGGAAGTCCACGCAGGTGAAGCTGCTCACGGAGCGGCTGACGGCGCTGGGGCGGAAGGTGCGGACGTTGCGGGAGCCGGGCGGCACGCCGATCGGCGAGGAGATCCGGCACACGCTGAAGCACAGTCCGGACAATGGGGCGATGACGGCGGAGGCGGAGTTGCTGCTGATGAACGCGAGCCGCGCGCAACTGGTGCGCGAGGTGATCCGGCCGGCCCTCGCGGCGGGCGAAATCATCGTGAGCGACCGGTTCTACGATTCCACGACGGCTTATCAGGGACACGGCCGGGGGCTGGATTTGGCGCAGGTGCGGACGGTGATCGATTTTGCGGTGGGCGACACGCGGCCGGACCTCACGTTGCTGGTGCAGGTGCCGGCGGCGGTGAGCGCGGAGCGGCTGCAATCGCGGCAGGCGAATCTGCCGTTCGTGCGGGATCGCATCGAGGAGGCGGACCGGGCATTTTTCGAACGGGTGGCGCAGGGATATGACGCGCTGGCGCTGGCGGAGCCGGGGCGCGTGAAGATCGTGAACGGAGCGCAGGCGGTGGCGGCGGTGGCGGGGGAGATTTGGCGGCTGGTGGAGCCGCTGCTTTAGCCACAGATTTTCACGGATGGGCACCGCTAAAACCGGCGCACGATTAGCATGGTTTGCAGGGGACGGTTTCTGGTTATACGAGTGCGTTCGTGGCTGGCGACAGCGGCAGAGGACTGCCGCAGTCCACGACGCTGGCGCGCGGTTTGACAGGGCTGCATGGTGCTTCAACGTTTGGCGAGCGAGGGAATTATCACTTGCGCGGAACGGGCAATCCATGAAAACTGCGGGTCAGCATGTCACCCCTCCTCCATTCTTCGAACCCGGGACGGAAATCCATCCCCCCATCATGAGCTTCGGATTGCTGCTTTCACTGGTCGGGTTCAGCCTGGTGCTGATCGTGGTGCTCACCTCGGTCCTGAAATTCAACACGTTCATCTCCATGTTCGTCGTCTCGCTGCTGCTGGCGGGACTCACGTTGCCGGCGCACAACGTGGTGCCGGTGATCACGGAGGGATTCGGCAGTACGATGAAAACCATCGGGCTCATCATCATTCTGGGCGTGATGATCGGGGTGTTGCTGGAGCGGACGGGGGCAACGACCAGTCTGGGGCGCGCGCTGTTGCGGTTGACGGGGGAAAAGAAGGCGAGTCTGGCGGTGGGGCTGACGGGGGTGGTCGTGGGCATTCCCATTTTCTGCAATTCGGGTTTCATCGTGCTGAGCGGGTTGAACAAATCGTTGGTGCAGCGGACGGGGCGGCCGATGATCCAGATGGCGACGATGCTGGCGGCCGGTTTGTATTCGGTGCACTGCCTGATCCCGCCGCACCCGGGGGCGATGGCGGCGGCGGGGTTACTGAAGCCGAACATCGGAAGCCTGCTGCTGACGGGGTTGCTGGTGGCGCTGCCGGCGGCGGCGGCCGGTTTCGCCTGGACGCGGTTTTGCTGCCGCCATGAGCCGGTGGGACCGGGGGAAGCGGCGGGTACACTCACGCAGCCGGACGGGCAGGCGCTGCCCTCGGCGGGCCATGCCATCCTCCCCATCCTGGTGCCGCTGGTGCTGATGGCCGGGCGGTCGGTGATTTTGCTGCAACCGCGATTCACACCGGACCTGGGCTGGGTGAAAGCGGTGGATTTGCTGGGCAGCCCGGAGGTCGCGCTGTTGATCGGGGTGGCCTTGGCGGTGACCTTGCTGAAGAAAATCGAGATCAAGACGCTGGGCGAACTGTTTGAAAAGGCCATCGAACAGGCGGGGCCGACGCTGGCGCTGACGGCGGCGGGCGGGATGTTCGGGGCGGTGATCAAGGCGACGCAGGTGGGCGAACAGGCGGGCGTCTGGCTGGCGGCGAGCGGGCTGGGACTGTTCATCCCGTTCGTGGTCGCGGCGTTTCTGAAGACGGCGCAGGGGTCATCGACGGTGGCGACGATGACGGCGGCTTCCATCGTGGCGCCGATGCTGCCGGGGCTGCAGCTGGACACGGAGGCGGGCAAGGTGCTGGCGACGCTGGCGCTGGGCGCCGGGTCGATGGTGGTGTCGCACGCGAACGACTCGTATTTCTGGGTGGTGACAAAATTTTCGAATCTGGAGACGGGCAACGCGTTGCGCGTGTACACCACGGCCACGCTGGTGATGGGGCTGACGGCTTTCACGGTGGTGTGGGTGCTCTCCAAGTTCATGCTGTGAATCTCCAATGATGAACACCAACAACGCCACCTCAGCCAGGGAAGCAGCGGAGCAGATTTTTCGCGCCGGGGTGGAAAGCGTGAAGCCGGACAATTTGATCCGTCAGTTTGTGGCGGTGCGGGACGGGCGGCTGGTGATGGAGACGCTGAGCTGGCCGCTGGCCGGATTGAAGCACATCCATGTGATCGGCGCGGGCAAGGCGAGCGCGCTGATGGCGCAGAGCGTGGAGGCGGTGCTGGGCGGGCACATCACGGCGGGGCACATCGTGACGAAGCACGGCCATGGGGTGGCGCTCAAGCGGATCGGAACGACGGAGGCGGGGCATCCGGTGCCGGACGAACACGGCGTGCGCGGCACGGCGGCAGTGCTGGCGCTGGCGGAACAGGCGGCGGCGGGCGACCTGGTGCTGTGCCTGCTCTCGGGCGGCGGCTCGGCGTTGCTGGCGGATGTGCCGCCGGGCGGGTCGCTGGCGGACTTGAAAGCCTTGAATGATTTGCTGCTGCGCTGCGGGGCGGACATCCGCGAGATCAACGGCATCCGCAAACATCTCTCAAAGGTGAAAGGCGGGCAGCTGGCGCGGGCGGTGCAGCCGGCGACACTCGTGAGCCTGATCCTATCGGATGTGGTGGGCGATCCGCTGGATGTGATCGCGTCCGGGCCGACGGCGCCGGACCCGAGCACGTTCGCGGAGGCGCTGGCGGCGTTGGACAAATACGGGATTCGCGCGCAAGTGCCGCCGAGCCTGCGCATCCGACTGGAGGAAGGCGCGGCGGGTTTGCAGGCGGAGACGCCGAAGGCGGGGGAGGCGCTGTTTGAAAACGTTCACAATCTGGTGATCGGCACGAACCGGCTGGCGCTGGCGGCGGCACGGGAACGGGCGGTGGCGCTGGGATATGAGACGCGCGTGGTGACGTCGACGCTGGCGGGGGACACGGCGGACGCGGCCCGGATGATCGTGGCGGCGGCACGGGAGGCGCAGGCGGCGGGCGGCGGAAAGGTGTGCCTGCTCTTTGGCGGGGAACCGACGGTGAAGGTGGCGGGCCACGGCTTGGGCGGACGCAATCAGCACCTGGCCTTGCTGGCAGCGGGGCTGCTGGCAGAAATACCGGGAATCACGGTTTTATCCGCCGGCACAGATGGGAGTGACGGGCCGACGGACGCGGCGGGTGCGGTGGCGGATGCGGAGACATTGGTGCGGGCACGGGAACTGGGGCTGGATTGGAACGCGTACCGGGAGAATTGCGATTCGTATCATTTTTTTGCACAGACGGGCGGGCTGATCCGGACGGGGCCGACGCAGACGAATGTGATGGATTTGATGGTGGGGCTGGTCGAAGGGGGGCGGAGTCCAAGGTCCAAAGTCTAATGTCCAAAGTCGGGGAGACCGGCGCAGGCGCCGGGGGCCATGGTCTGGTGGAGCGCCCCGGCGGTCGCAGACCGCCGCTACAGCCGGTGCGGCTTGGGCTTGCCGAATCGGCGGCAAAGGGTAATGTTGAGGCAGACACATGATTGAAAATACCATCGGCGAGATTGAAGCGAAGATCAGCGGCGCGGATTCCGTGAGCCCGGCGCACAAGCAGGAGTTGCTGGCGTTGCTGGCGACACTGAAAACGGAGGTCGCGGGACTGTCCCGGACGAACAGCGAGGCGGCGGACAGCATCGCCGGATTCGCGCGACTCTCGGCGCAGGAAGCGATCCGGTCCCAGCCGGATGCGACCTTGCGGGAGCTGTCGCTGAAGGGACTGAGCTCATCGGCGGGCGGGTTCGAGCAAACGCATCCGAAGCTGGTGCAGATCGTGAACAACATCACGAAGACGCTGTCGGATTTGGGGATTTGACTTGGGAAAGAAGTCAGGAGTTGGAATTTAGGAGTTAGAAGGTGCGGACGGTTTAAATCCGGGAAGGCGGGTGGCAGGCGAAAGCGCATCGTGCCCTGCTCTGCCAGCAACGGGCCATCCGCAACGCCTCCGCGCTGGTCCGCGTTTTAACGTGCCTCTCCATGCTAACTCCTATCTTCTAACTCCTAACTTTCCACACCCCGTTTACTCTGAAGGCAATTGCAGGCTGGCGATGGCGGCCATGATTTCGTCGGCCACTTGCTGGTAGATCTCTTTCAGGCGGGCTTTATCGCAGGTTTTGGCTTCGGCGCGGAGGGTGGCGAAATCCAGCGGTTTGCCATAGCGCACGGCCACGCGATAGGGACGCGGGAGCTTGTGCTGGCGGCCGTAGGCTTCGAAGGTGCCGAAGACGCGGACGGGCACGACGGGGGCGGTGGATTTGATGACGGTGAGGCCGATGCCGGAACGCGCGGGCTGGAGCCGGCCATCCTTGGTGCGGGTGCCTTCGGGAAAGAGAATGATGGCATTGCCGGCGAGGAGACGGTCGAGAATGGTCTTCAGGCCGCGGGCGCCGCCGCCATCGCGATCCACAGGCACGGCGTTCCAGGAACGCAACAAGGCGCCGATGCCGGGGAAGCGGAAGAGGGATTCGCGCGCGAGGTAATTGATATCGCGCTTGAGGCCGGAGCCGACGAGCGGCGGATCGAGAAAACTGGAGTGGTTGGAGGCGAGGATGACGCCGCCATCGAGGGGAACGTTTTCGGCATCAAAAACACGCCAGCGGAAGTACGTGGCGTACATCACGCGGAAGCAGGTCCAGCCGATGCGATAGGACAGGTTCATGCGGGGTCAGGACGCAGGGAGCCGGGCGCGGATATCATCGAGCAGCAGCTTGCTGGTCTCGGCGGAAGTGAGGCTGGAGTTGTTGATGATGTGGGCGCCGAGGGCGATCATAAGGGGAGCCACGGCGCGTTCGCTATCACGGCGGTCGCGGGCGGCGAGGTTCTCATTCACACCGTCGGCGGTGCGGCGGGCGGTGCGCTCGGCGAGGGTGGCGTCGAGGTAGAATTTATAATCGGTCTCGGGAAAAACGTTGGTGCCGATATCGCGGCCTTCCATCACCAGGTTGCCGAACTGGACGCAATCGCGCTGGGTTTTCTTCATCCAGTCGCGGACCTTGGGGACGGCGGCCACGTGGGGGACGGCGGCGGCGGTCTCGGGGGTGCGGATCTCCTTCTCGGGAAAATATTCATCGACGAGGAGGCGCACGGAGCGGAGGCCGTCGTGATCCGCGCAGACGAGTTTGGTCTTCCACTTGCGGCAGGCGGCGCCGACGGCGCGGGCGTCGTTCACATCCACGCCTTTCTGGAGGCAATACCAGGCGAGGGTGCGATACATGGCGCCGGTATCGACGTAGGCGAAGCCGAGGCCGCGGGCGACGAGTTTGGAGTTGGTGCTTTTGCCGCTGGCGCTGGTGCCGTCGATGGCGATGACGATGGGGTGGTTCAAAAAAGGTTTAAGGTTGAAGGTTCAAGGTTGCAGGGCCGTGGATTTAATCCGCGAACAGGTCAGGGCCGGACAGCAATCGGGTGCGCTGGCCGTCTTTGATCTCCCAGATTTGCGCGCCCAAGCCGGCCGGCGGAGCGGCGGCGAGTTTCTGGAAAAAATTGGGGAAGGTCTTTTTCACACAGACGGGATTTTTAATCCGGATGCCGGGGACTTTCAAGGCCAAGGTGGCGAAACACATGGCCATGCGATGGTCATTGTAGGTTTCGATCTCGGCGCCGTGCAAGGCGGAGGGGTGGACGGTGAGGGTATCGCCCTCCTCGATCACTTTCGCGCCGCACTTGGTCAGTTCGGTACGGAGGGCGACGACACGCTCGCATTCCTGGACGCGGAGGCGACCGAGGTCGGTAAAGCGAAACGGAACAACCGAAAACGGTGCCAAGATGATGGCCGTCATAATACTGTCACCCAAATCGTCTTGACGGGAAATCGTTCGGCTAGCCAAGTAATCCGGAAGCGGGTTCCGATTCGAAAAAAAACCGGCGATTTTTTCCGGGGCCAGTTCACCCTTCCGCGCCAACTCGAGACCGATGGACAAGGTCGGCATGTTCAGCAAAACACGGGGAAATTCGCCGTCAATCTGCCAGCCAGACGTGGGCCAATGATTCACTTTGACCGGGTTCAGCAATTGAGTTCTGACCGGCATGTCAAATTGCTCCGAATACTCCATGAACTCGATCTGCTTGACGAAACATTCGGCGGCGACAAAATAACTCCCGCTCGAAGCATCCGGCTCGATCTGAAAATCCCCACCCTGTTTGGGAAAGGCGGCGACGAGCCGTTCGGTCATCACCACGTAAGGCAATTCATCGGTGTTCTCGCCATCCACTGCCACCTGCCATTGGCCGGTGCCGGCACTGAGCAGGAGGGCGGAAGCGAATTGCGAACTGGCGGCGACGGTGACGCGGCATTCCCCGGGCTTCGGACCTTCGCCGTGAATGCGGACGGGGAGTTTGTCGTTGCCGTTTTCGGATTCCACGCGGTAGCCGAGTTCGCGCAGGGCCTGGAAGAGCGCGGCCTGGGGGCGCTCATGCATGCGGGGAATGCCGCTGAGGCGATAGGTCCCCTGCCCCAGGCAGACGAAGGCGGCGAGGAAACGGGCGGCGGTGCCGGCATTGGCAACGAAAAGTTCCAGCGGCCTTTCCGAAGTGCCGCCGTTCGGGATTTTTCCGCCGAGGCCTTTGACGGTGATGGTGCGGTTGCAGGGTTCGGCGGGGTCGGCTTCCTGACGAATCTCAAAACCAAGCTTTTGCAGGCACTCGAACATGGCCTCGGTGTCTTCGCTCCAGAGCGCGCCCTTCAAGGTGACGGGGCCATCCGCGAGCGCGGCCAAAATCAGCGCACGGTTCGTGATGCTCTTGGAACCGGGCACGGTGATTTCCGCCTTCACCGGCTTTTCCAAAGGAACAATCTCTATTATTTCCGGGAGCACGTGACTTAGTTTTGAGTTTTGAGTTTTGAGTTTTGACGCTCGCCCTCACCCTGCCCTCTCCCCCAGGAGAGGGTTTTCACCTGGCACGCTTCAAAACATCCGTCCGCCCGTCCGACCAATCCAGCGACCAGATTTTCCCAAGAAGCGGCAACCATTTCTCCCTCTCCTGAGGGAGCGGGCCGGGGTGAGAGCGAGCGATGACACATACTCTTCAAATTTAAAAACGCGCCTTTGACAACCACTCATCGCGGCGTGTTTTCGCGACAGCGTAAAATTCCTGGATGGCCGCAGGATCGCCGGATTTGAGCACGGTTTGAAACCGGTTCAGCTCGGCGGTGAGGTCGGCGACGGCGCGGGAGACGTTTTTGCGGTTCGCCAGCACGATGTCGCGCCACATCTCGGTGGAACCGGAGGCAATGCGGGAGGTATCGCGGAAGCCGGTTGCGCACAGGGCGGCCTGGGATTTCGACAGGCGGGGATTGAGCACGACGCGGGCGAGCGAGGCGGCCAGGACGTGAGGCAGATGGCTGGAGCGGCTGACGAGGCGATCATGCTCGGCAGCGTCCATGCGCAGAATGCGGGCGCCGAGGGCGCGCCAGAATTTCTCGAGCTTGCGCAAAGAGGGCATGTGGGTCTTCTTTGTGGGAGTGATGATATTGACGGCACCGTCGTAGAGATCGGCGCGGGCGGCGGCCACACCGGCTTTTTCGCCGCCGGCCATGGGATGAGCACCGATGAAATGGCCGCCGGCCTTGGCGACCAAGGCTTCAAGGTCGCGGACCACCCCGGCTTTGACGCTGCCGACATCGGTGACGATGGCACCGCGTTTGAGGGCGGGGAGCAGTTGTTCGGTGAGCGGGCGCATCTGCGCGAGGGGGGTGCAGAGAATCACGAGGTCGGCATCTGACACGGCGGCGAGGAGGTCGGTGGTGCCGTAATCGAGGGCGCCGACGGCTTCACATTCGGTCAGGGTGGCGCTCCGGCGCACGTGACCGGCGACTTCGCCGGCAAGCTGGCGCTGCCGGGCGGCCAGGCCGAGGGAGCCGCCGAGGAGGCCGACGCCGATGATGGTGATTTTGCGAAATAGCACGGGGTGAAAGATAGCAACCGGGGACGCGGTTGGCAAACCTTGCGGTCACTGCGCGACGGCCACCAAGACAAGGATTTCAGACAGAATCAACAGAATTGACTGAAATAAAACGGGAAGGACGGATTACGCAAAACACACGAAAAATGAAGCCGCGACCACAAACCACCCTACGGTTGCCGGGCGGCGGCGAGGCAGGCGTCCATGACGAGCTGGGTTTTCCGGGACCACTCGGGCCAGTCTTCATTCAGGCGGCCGGTGGCGATCTGGTTGGCGAAGTGGCGATAGAGATTCACTTCGGGCGCGGTGGGATGGGTGTTGGCATGGCCAGGCACGGTGATGCGCCGGACGGACGGCAGCACGTTCGGGCCGTCCTGACCAATCTGGGTGACGGTGAAGCCGGTTTCACTGCCATGGAACGGGTTCACAAAGTCGTCGACCTGGAGATAGCCCTTGGTGCCGCTGAGGTTGGCCCACTGCTGGCGAAAGTTGATGAAGGAACAGTAGAAGCCGGCGGAGACGCCGCCATCGAAAATGAGTTCGCCGGAGAAATCGGTGGGAACGCCGGCGGGGTTGGCGGCGAGGATGCGGCCGGTGATGGCGCGGGGCATTTGCCAGTTCATGGCCCAGAGGCTGAAGCGGAGATTGTACCAGCCGAGGTCGCCGAGGCAGCCGGCGGGTTCGAGGGCGGGGTCGAGGCGGATATTGTGATCAAAAAAACCTTCGTGGCCGAGGAAGCTGAACTGGGAGGTGATGCGGCGGGGTTGGCCGATGCTGGTGCCATCGGCGAGAATGGCGCGGATGGCGGCGAGGCGCGGGGAATGCATGAACATGACGCCGTCGAGGAACTGAACGCGGTGCCGGCGGCAGGCGGCGAGCATTTCATCGAGATCGGCGAGGCTGACGGCGCAGGGTTTCTCGCAGACGATGTGCTTGCCGGCGGCGGCGGCGCGGAGGACCCATTCCTTGCGGAGGGCGGTGGGGAGCGGGAGGTACACGGCATCGACGTCCGGGGAGGCGAGGAGTTCGGCATAACTGCCGAAGGCGGCGGGGGCTGGGGTGAAAGAGGCTTCGCGCTGGAGGTCGGCGATGAACTGGCGGCTTTTGGCGACCTCGCGGGAGGCGACGGCGGTGAGGGTGCAGTTGCCGGAGTGCCAGATGGCTTTCCAGTTTTTGCGGGCGATGCCGGCGGTGCCGAGGATACCGAGGCGGAGTTGGCTCATGCGGCCATTAACATGCGGCAAAAAGGGCCGGCCCGCAAGGCGGCGGGCGGGGACAAATTGATATTGCTCGACACGATGTTTTATTTGGGCTTTAATCCGCGCTTTGCCGCCATGGATGCCATCACCAACCGTCATCGGGTACCGGATTTGCCGGCACTGACCGGCGTTCGATTTATCGCCGCGTTCGGGGTGTTTTTCGCCCACATCATGAGCTTTCCGGGGACGGAATGTTTTCCCCACCCGGCGTTTTTGGGGTCGCTCCGGGTGACCGCAATGTCGTGCGCGGTCTGGGGGGTGGGGTTTTTCTTTGTGCTGAGCGGATTCATTCTGACGTACAATTATCTGGGGGTGTTCACCGCCGGGGTGAGCCGGGCGACCTTTGGCCGGTTTGTTTGGGACCGGCTTGCGAAAGTTTATCCGCTGTATTTGCTGACCTTGGTGATTTGCATTCCACGTCAACTGGCGGGCGGACGGCATGAGTGGAGCTGGGTGGCGACAGGGATGAATCTGACCCTGACCCAATGCATGGTGCCGATCCATCAGCTGCTATGGACGCAGCAGTTCAACGTTCCGGGGTGGAGCATCAGCGTGGAGATGTTTTTCTATTTGCTGGCGCCGCTGTTGATCTGGGGGCTGGCATGGCTGGCGGGCGCGGCGGGCCGGACGGGGCTGCTGCTGGCGGTGGTGGTCGCGGGGCTGGGCTTTGGTTGGGCAGCGGATGCGGTTTCAATCCGGACGGAGTTGATCTGGCCCTTCCGCTTCGCCCCGCTGCGGCTGATGGAATTCGTGTCGGGCGTGGCGGTTGCCATCTGCTACATGCGGTCACCGGCACCGCTCAAGCATGCGTGGGTGCTAACCGTATCCGGCCTGGTCTTGCTGGTGTTGGCGGAGATTTTCCAAGGCTGGCTGCCGCACTGCCTGGCGGCAGGCGGACAGAACGCCCCCGGGGCTGCGCTGATGATTTACGGGTTCGCACGGGACCGGGGGCGGCTGGCGCAGTTCTTCGGGCATCGCTGGATGGTGCTGCTGGGACTGAGCAGTTTCGCCCTGTATCTGGTGCATGACCCGGTCATCCGGGCATTCCGGGGGCTGGTCGCCTACACGCACTTGACGATCAAAGGTCCGGTGCCGGCGATTTTGGTAATCACGCTTATTTTTGTCGTTGCCCAGACGATCTCAATCTGGCTGATGAAAAAATTTGAAATGCCGGTCCAGAAATATCTGCGAGGGCTGATCCGCCGGAAGCCGGCCGCGGCCGGGCGGGAGGCGGGCCCGCTGCCGCCGACGGCTGTCTCTTGAGAAACGGACGGAACCGGATTGCCGGCACCGGCGGTTTCAACCCGGCGGGCGGGAGCCGGCGGCTTCGCGGACGCGCTCGAGAATGACATCGGCAAGGAGAGGTTCGGTGCCGACGGAGCGGGCATACCAAACAAGCTTGCCCTGTTTCTCGGTGGGGTTGCGCCAGGTGGGCTGGCCGGCGGCGTGGCGGTCTTTCACAATTTTCTCAGGTTCGCCGAGCAGCACGGGAATATCCTCGACGGCATGGAGTCCGTCGCTGATAAAGAAGGGGACAACGATGATGAACCTGGTGGCGGCGAGGGAGTAGACCTCGACGATGCGGGGATCTTCCTCCATGAAGACAGCGTGAACGGCGGCGTAAAGGTGCCGGGCGCGGATGAGCTCGACCTGACGGTCGATGGCGCGGCGGGAATTGGGGTTGCGGCCGGTGCCATGGCCGGCGATGCAGAGGGTGATGTCAGCAGGCCGGGGGGCGCGGGGAAAGGGGAATTGGCGGACGACCTCGGCGGCGCGGGCGAGGATGACGGCGGTCATGCTCTCGTGGGAGCCGACGGGGGCGCAGTAGTGGAGTTCGGCGGCGGCGGTTTGGATCCGGGCGGGCGGCGGGGCGAAGCCGAGTTCGCGCGGGATGACTTCGCTGGCGAAGTAGCCTTCGCTGATGAAGAGGGGGACGATGAAGACACGGGGGCAGCCGGCGGCGGCGAGTTCGGCGAGGACGGTCTGGATGCGGGGCTCCTGTTTCCAGAAGGCCTCGCGGACGTGGGCAAAAAGGCGGCGGCGGCGGAGTTCGCCGGCGTGCTGGCGGACGGGCGCGGCGGACTGGTCGTTCAAGACGGTGCCATGGCCGAGGACGACCAGGGCGGCGGTGGAAAAATCATCGCAATGCACGGGACCAAAGTGGCGCAGGCGGGGTCAGTTCGCAAGCCGGCGGATGTGGGAAAAAACACCGGCCCGGAAGCCGGTCCGGCGGCCTCAGGCGGTCACGGCCGTCCGGGCGCGGGCGAGCGGCGCCCGTTTCAGCAGAAACGGCAGGAGGCGATTCCAAGCCTGATCCACTGTCAAGCCGGTGAGGCAGCGGGGCTCGCTGAAATGGCAGTAATCCGAACAGGGGCGGAACGGACAGGCGGGGCCTTCAATATATTCGGCGTGGGGATGGAGCGGCAAAAACCATTCCGGCAGGGATGCCCCGAACAGCGTGAACGTAGGCAACCCCAATATGGCGGCCAGATGCCCGGGACCGGAGCAATTCCCGATGAACGCATCCCCCTGATCCAGTTCGTCGCACAATTTGGCGATGGAGCTGGGCTGCGCGACGGGCTCTCCCGCCTGTTGCCACCAGGCGAGCTGGTTGGAATCCGCCAAGACCTTGACCTGCCAACCGGCGGATCGCAGGCGGCCGGCCAGGGCGCGATAGTTTTCCAGAGGCCAAATGCGCGCCGGCAACCGGGCGCCGCTGTGCAGGATCACCCGGCCGTAAGCCGGCCGCGGGGCGGTGGGCAAGTTTTCCCGGGTCGGCAGGGCGATTCCCAGCCGGACCGCCAATTCCCGCCAATATTCATAGCGGTGGGCGGTTGCCTCCGGCCGGATCACGGGGTCGGTCAGCAGAAGTTTGCTGCCGGCCCGGGGGAAACCGAACCGTTGCCGGGATCCGGCCAGCTTGAGCAAAAGGTGGTCCCGGGGATCCCAGCGGGCCGAAACGGCGGCATCGAAATGCAGGCCGTTCAATTGGCGCCGCAACTTCCAGATCGCGCCCAATGGCCAGCGCCAGACATGGTATTTGCGACGGAACACCGTCCACGGGGCATCAAAGGGAATCACCGTTACGCCAGGCCAGAACCGGGGTTGCAAATCCAGGGCGAAGGGCTTGGCCAGCAACGTCACGGAATAGCGTTCGGCGGCCGCGCGAATAAACGGCGTGGCGATAACCAAGTCGCCCACGCCCCACAATTCAACAATCAACAACTTGGGTTTCACGAAAGATGAGCGGAGGACCAAGGGGCCGGCGCAGGAGCAGGCGAAGGGGCCGGCAAAACCCGTTTGTATCGGATGATCTGGGATAGCTCGGCCGCGGCTGATTGCGTGACACTCCGTTCACGACAGACGCCATGATTGATGGCAATGCTGAAGCCGACATAGGAGGTAAAAAAACACAGATCCGATGAAAAAGACCCGAATACGGTTATAAAAATCACAATTTTCACCAGAAAAAAGCTGAACAGAAAACGGTTCAGCGTCAGGTTTGCCCGGTCGCCAAACTTGTAATTCCGGTAGAGCACCCACACCGCAGCCCACATGAACCAACCGAAGGCAAGGAGGCCCCAAATACCGAAGGGCAGAATCACTGAGAGCGGACCATTATGATAATCCCCGGTCAACGCCAGCGTTTGCTGACTGCTGTCAATCTGACCATTAAAGGCGATGGCCGCCGTCGTCATTTCATTGAAGGTCTCGGCAGGTAGGGCCAGCCCCTTGCCAAGCAAGAGATGCTTGGGAACCTCCGGCAGCAACGCCATCCACATATCCAGCCGCCAATTTGAACTGTCCTGCGCCGAAGCCACCGCCTCCGGATTCAGCGTCAGGGGCAAAAACGCCAAGCTGCGCTGGATGACGAAAGGCAACCGGGAGGCAAAGGGGGCCATCGCCCCCGCCAACACAATCCCCCCCAGCAGAAACACAAACAACAGCGGCGTGCGATGCAGCCGTTCCAAAAAAAACAGAATCGCAAAGATCATCATCGCCTGCATGATGGCACTGCGATAGCCACCCAAGCCGATAATCACAAATGCAAGACAAAAAGTCAGCGTGCGCCACGGTCGCCAGACCATGAATATACCCCTTACGCCATTCCGGGCCAGCAGCCACATGAAAACCCCTAGGGCCGTCCCACCAAATCCGCCCATGCGGCTCACCCCAAGTTCAAGATCCGTATAGTTGCCCATGTCATCCATCCCGGCTTCACCCGGAGAGATA
>Ga0316222_1003502_pt1 | contig 15316 bp, 10 predicted proteins | sample TBH18011metaG_FD_206008 | JGI IMG/M metagenome (GOLD analysis project Ga0316222, IMG submission 206008) | Freshwater microbial communities from Trout Bog Lake, Wisconsin, USA - TBH18011 | ecosystem: Environmental > Aquatic > Freshwater > Lake > Hypolimnion/Profundal zone | place: USA: Wisconsin...
AGCCGGCGAAGTACAGCACCCGAGCCCCGGCCGCCCGCATGGCGGCACCGATCGAGAACAGCACCGCGTTACCCAAACCGCCGCCGGCCAACAGCACCGTCTCGCCGGGCGCGACCTCGGTGGCGGCGCCGGTCGGCCCCATCAACACCACCGGCTCGCCCGGCTGGAGGCGAGCGACCAGGTCGGACGAGCCGCCCATTTCGAGCACGATCAGCCCGACCAGCCCCTGCTCGGGATCGGTCCAGGCGCCGGTCAAAGCGAGCCCCTCCATCGCCAGCAAGGTGCCATCGACACGGGGCGCCAGGGTCTCGAAATTCTGCAACCGATAGAATTGTCCGGGCTGGAAATTGCGCGCCGCCAGCGGCGCCTCGATCATCACCTCGACGATGGTGGCGGTCAAACGATGGACACTGCGCACGTGCGCGCGCAGCCCGGCATCGAGGGCCGCGAACAGCTCGGGTCCGCTCACCGGACTGGCGGGGCGGGCGAGCAGCGCCCGGGTCACCACCGGGTGGCCCTGCTTGGCCGAGGCCATCGCCTTGACCACGTTGCCGGCATAGCTGGGATGGAGGTCGCCGAAGAAACTGGCGCGGACACCGAGCGCATCGACATGCATCAGCATCTGGGGGATCGCCGGCTTGGCCCGTCGTTCCGGCGTGACCAAGTGGCCGTCCTCGTCCACCGCCTGAAAATACTTGCCGTCCAAGGTGATAGCATCGGTTTCGCGGGCCAAGGTGGTGTTGGGCACGGTGCCGGCGGCGACCAGGATGGCGCGGGCCGGCAGCACCCGTTCGGCCCCGTCAGCGGCGACCACCCGCAACCCCGAGGCGGCACCGAAGCGGTCGGTTTCGACCGCGATCGGGGTCAGTTGCGGAGCGAAGCGGATGCCCTCCTCCAGCGCCTTGGCCACCTCCTCGTGATTTCGGTACGCCGGTGCGTCAATCAGCCGGCGGCGGTAGGCCACCGTCGCTCCGCCCCACTCGGCCAGCAGCTCGCGGATGCGGGCGGGGCGGTTTTCCCGCTGCGCAGTGGCGCGCTCTTTTCGCAGTGCGCGAGCGTGCGCCAAAAACTCGTCGGCGATGGTCGCGTCTTCCACCGACCACGAGGCTCGCACCGCCGCCTCGCCCTGCTCGGCGGCGAGGATCTCGAAGCGGGCAAGGAACTTTTCCACCTGGACCGGGTAATAGGCCAGCGCCTCGGTGCAGGTGTCGATGGCGGTCAGGCCGCCGCCGACCACCACCACCGGCAGCCGCAATTGCAGCCCGGCCAACGAGTCGGACTTCGCCGCCCCGGTCAATTGCAGCCCCATCAGGAAGTCCGAGGCCTGGCGGACGCCGCGGGCCAGCCCGCCGGGCAGCTCCAACAGGGTCGGCTTGCCGGCGCCGGTGGCCAGGGCGACGTGGTCGAAGCCCAGCTCGAAGGCCCGCTCGAAGGTCAGGGTGCCGCCGAAACGGACGCCGCCATAGAGCGCGAACTGGGCCCGGCGCTCCAGCAACAGCCTGATAACCTTGAGGAAATTCTTGTCCCAGCGCACCGTGATGCCGTATTCGGCGACGCCGCCGAAGCCGGCCATCACCCGGCTGCCGAGCTTCTCCCACAAGCTCCGGATGTCGCGGATCGGGCGAAATCCGGGGCCGACCAACTCGGCCGGCAACGGCTCGATCTTGAGCCCGTCCACCGCCGCTACCCAATGGCCGTCCTGCATCAGATGATGGGCCAAAGTGAACCCGGCCGGCCCGGTGCCGACCACCAGCACCTTGCGGCCCGAATCGGGACGCGGCAGCGGCCGGCGGAAATTCATCGGGTTCCAGCGGGTCAGCAGCGAATAGATCTCGAAGCCCCAGGGCAATTCGAGCACGTCCTTCAAGGTCCGGGTCTCGGCCTGGGGGATGTCGACCGGATCGCGGTTCTGACCCTGGTAGATGCAGGCTGCCATGCAGTCGTTGCAGATGCGGTGGCCGGTGGCGGCCAGCATCGGGTTGTCGACGGCGGCAATGGCCAGGGCCGACACCGCCAGGCCCTTGGCCTTGACCTCGTGCATCTCCGAGATCTTTTCTTCGAGCGGGCAGCCTTCCAGCAACACGCCCAAGGCGTTCCGGGCCAAGCCGCCGGCCTTCTTGTCGGGCAAGCCCTTGGAGCAGCTGTCCTTGCCCTGGTGGTGGCAGAGGATGCAGTAATTGACTTGGTCGAGCGCCCCCGCCAGGTCGGCGCCGGTATCGGTGAGGTCGAAGCCGTCGCGGCGGCGCAGCCATTGCTCGGGATAGGACAGCACGCCGTCATCGTCTTGGCTGACCGGCACCCGCGCCAGCGGATCGCGCTTGTCGGGGATGCGGAACAGCACCGTCGAGACGTGGGGCGAATGATGGGCCTCCAGCACCTTCCAGGCGGCCCAGCGGGCGGCCAGCTCCAGCGCGGCGCCATGGGCCGGCTCGTCGTCGAGCCAGGCCATCACTGCGCGGGCGAAGCTCAGCTCGTCGAGCGGGGCGGCAATCAGGGCGACCAGTTCAGCGGTCAAGGCGGCGCCATCGAAGCTTGCCGCCTGCTCGGGCGTCACCGACTTTAGGGCGCGGCGCTGCACAAACAGCCGCTTGGCGGCGAACAGCGGCGCCAACTCGTCGTGGCGGGCGCGAAGCTCGGTCAGCGGCGCCCGAATGCCGAACAGGGCGGCGGTGAAGTCGTCAAGCGCCGGGGCCAGCTCCACCATCAGCGCCGATTCATCCGCCCCCCCTGGCTCGGAGCGGGCGACGGCGAGGCGGTCGGCCAGCTCGGGCGGCAGCGTGGCGACGAAGGCGGCGTCGACCCGCTCGAGCCCGTTGCGGTGATAAAGATCGGCGAAAGCGATATCGAAGCCCAAGGCGGGGGTGGTCATATCTTGGCTCATGCGGCTGTCCGGCTTGCGAGTTTAAAAAGCTTCAGGGATATTCATGCGCGCGAAATGAAAAACAACGCCAACTTTCCTGAGGGTATTCGGCTGTTGGCCGTCTGGCTGTTCGGGCTGGCGGCAATGGTGGCGGCCATGGTGCTGCTGGGCGGCTTGACCCGGTTGACTGGGTCGGGGCTGTCGATGGTCGAGTGGAATCCCCAGCACCTGCTGCCGCCGCTATCGGCGGCCGAGTGGCGCGATGCCTTCGCCGGCTACCAAGCGACGCCGCAATACCGGCTGGTCAACCAGGACATGGATCTAGCCGGATTTCAACGTATCTTCTGGCTGGAATACCTGCATCGCCTATGGGGACGGCTGATCGGCGTAGCGGTGCTGCTGCCCCTGGCCGGCTTCGCCCGCAAGGGCATGATCGACCGCCGGCTCGCCTTTCGCCTGCTGGCGATCTTCGCCCTCGGCGGCCTCCAGGGCGGGCTGGGCTGGCTGATGGTGGCCAGCGGCCTGGTCGACCGCCCGGAGGTCAGCCATCTCCGCCTCGCCGCCCACCTGGTCACCGCCTTCGTCATCCTGGGGGCGCTGCTGTGGACGGCGCTGGAGGTTCGCGGGCCCAAAGGCGACGGACAGGGGCGCGCCGCCATCGCCGCCACCTTGGCGCTGGTGCTGCTCACCGTCACTTGGGGCGGCATGGTGGCCGGATTGAAGGCCGGGCTGGTCTACAACACCTTCCCGCTGATGGGCGGCGCACTCCTGCCCGGCGACGGCTTCGACATCGTCTCCAGCCATGGCGCCGTCCAATTCACCCACCGAATGCTGGCGATGACCACGGTGGCGACCCTGTCGGCGCTGGCACTCCGCACCCGCCAGCGGCCGCTAGTGCTGGCCGCCGGCTGGAGCTGGTGCCAGGCCGGGCTAGGGGTGGCCACCCTGGTCAATTTCGTGCCGCTGCCGCTGGCGGCGGCCCACCAGATGGGCGCCCTGGGGCTGTTCTCGCTGCTGGTGTGGGCGCTCTACCGGCAGAGGTCATAGGGAGGCGATGTCGATGACGAAGCGATATTTGACCTCGCCATTTTTCATGCGGTCATAGGCCGCGTCGATCTTGGCCGCCGGGATCATCTCGATATCGGCGACGATGCCTTTGGCGGCGCAGAAATTGAGCATCTCTTGGGTTTCGGCGATGCCGCCGATCAGCGAACCGGCGATCGAACGGCGCCCGAAGATTAAATTGAAGACCTCTGGCGACGGATGGGGGTGGTCGGGGGCGCCGACCAGGCAGAGGGTGCCGTCGCGCTTCAACAGCCTGGTATAGGCGTCGAGATTATGGCTGGCCGCCACCGTGTTGAGGATGAAGTCGAAGCTGCCGCCGTGCTTGGCCATCTCGTCGGCATTTTTCGACACCACCACCTCGTCGGCGCCCAGCGTCAGCGCGTCCTGGCGCTTGGCCTCGGAGGTAGTGAAGGCGACGGTATGGGCCCCCATGGCGTGGGCCAGCTTGATCCCCATATGGCCGAGCCCGCCGATGCCAACGATGCCGACCTTCTTGCCCGGCCCCGCCTTCCAGTGGCGCAGGGGCGAATAGGTGGTGATGCCGGCGCAGAGCAGCGGTGCCACAGCGGCGAGCTGCTCCTGGGGATGGCTGATCGCCAGCACGAACTTGTCGCTGACCACGATGCGCTGGGAGTAGCCGCCCAGAGTATGGCCGGGCGCGTCCGGAGTCGGATAATTGTAGGTGGCGGTGAAACCGTGCTCGCAGTACTGCTCCAGCCCCTCGGCGCAAGACGCGCAGTGCTGGCAGGAATCGACCAGGCAGCCGACCCCCACGATGTCGCCGAGCTTGAAGCGGGTGACATCGCTGCCTACCGCGCTGACATGGCCGACGATTTCGTGGCCGGGGACGCAGGGATACAGCGTACCGGGCCACTCGGACCGGACGGTGTGCAGGTCGGAGTGGCAGACCCCACAATAGGCAATGTCGATCTGAACATCCTGGGGGCCGGGCTGACGGCGCACGATGTCCATCGGTTCGAGCGGCGTATCGCTGGCATGGGCGCCATAGGCTTTGATGGGCATTGGGGTGTCCTTCTCAACGGCCGGTCATTTGTTCCAGCTTATCGGGGTAGCGGGCCCCGTGCACGGTGATCTTGGCGGCCGCGGCTTCGATCTCGCCGAGGTCGCCAGCGCTCAGCGCGATGGCGGCGGCGCCGAGATTCTCTTCGAGCCGCGCCAGCTTGGTGGTGCCGGGGATCGGCACGATCCACGGCTTTTGGGCCAGCAGCCAGGCCAAGGCGATCTGGGCCGGACTCGCCTTCTTGCCAGCGGCGATGGTGCTCAGCAGGTCGACCAGGGCTTGGTTGGCCTTGAGCGCCTCGGGGGTGAAGCGCGGCAAGGTGGCGCGGAAATCGTTGCTGGCGAAGGTGGTGCTTTCGCTCATCTTGCCGGTCAGGAAGCCCTTGCCCAAGGGCGAATAGGGGACGAAGCCGATGCCCAATTCCTCCAGCGTCGGCAGCACCTCGGCTTCCGGGCCGCGGGTCCACAGCGAGTATTCGCTCTGGACCGCCGACACCGGCTGGACCGCATGGGCGCGGCGAATCGTCGCGGCCGCCGCCTCGGACAGGCCGAAATGCTTGACCTTACCGGCTTGGATCAGCTCTTTAACCGCCCCCGCCACCTCTTCGATCGGCACATTGGGATCGACGCGGTGCTGATAGAACAGGTCGATGGCCTCGACCCTAAGGCGCTTCAGCGACGCTTCGGCCACCGCCTTGATGCGCTCGGGGCGGCTGTTCAGGCCGATCCAGCCCGGTCCACCCTTGGGGTCGAGGTCGAAGCCGAACTTGGTGGCGATCACCACCTGGCCCTTGAACGGGGCCAGGGCTTCGCCCACCAAATTCTCGTTGGTGAACGGCCCATAGACCTCGGCGGTATCGAAAAACGTGACGCCGCGTTCGACCGCCGCCCGCAGCAGGGCGATCATCTCACCGGTGTCGGCCGGGGGGCCGTAGCTGAAGCTCATCCCCATGCAGCCAAGGCCGATGGCCGACACCTCGAGGCCGCAGCGTCCCAGTTGGCGTTTTTGCATCGTGTTTCTCCGTGCGAAGGTGGGCCGGTGCCGACCTTGGTTGAGAAATAAGTAGCAGATGCGGTTTGCCGCGATTAGGTGGTAAGATTCGCATGGACTTATGAAAAGTGCTCATGAATGGCCCGTGCGAACCTGGACGACCTGCTGGCCTTCGTAGCGGTGGCGCGCGAGCGCAGCTTCACCAAGGCGGCAGCCAAGCTTGGGCTCTCCCAGTCGGCCCTCAGCCACACCATCCGGGGGCTGGAAACCCGGATCGGCATCCGGCTGTTGAACCGCTCGACCCGTAGCGTGGCGCCGACCCAGGCGGGCGAGCGCCTACTCCAATCCATCGGCCCCAAATTCGACGATATCGACGCCGAACTGGCGTCGTTGAGCGAATTGCGTGAAAAGCCCGCCGGCATGGTGCGCATCACCACCGCCGAGCACGCGGCCCAGACCATTCTGTGGCCAAAACTGGCGAGATTTCTTCCGGACTACCCCGATATCAAGGTGGAGATCGTCATCGATTACGGCCTGACCGACATCGTCGCCGAACGCTATGACGCCGGTGTGCGGTTGGGCGAGCAGGTGGCCAAAGACATGATCGCGGTGCGAATCGGCAACGACATGCGCATCGCCGTGGTCGGCGCCCCGTCCTATCTGGCCAGGCGCCCCGCCCCCATATCGCCGCAGGATCTGGTCGGCCACAGCTGCATCAATTTGCGCCTGCCCACCCATGGCGGGTTGCTGGCGTGGGAGTTCGAGAAAGCCGGGCGGGAGCTGAAGGTTCACGTCGACGGACAATTGGTGTTCAACGCCGGATCCCAGATTCTCAATGCCTGCCGGCTCGGCTTCGGCCTGGCCTATTTGCCCGACGACATGGTCGCACCCGATCTGATCGACGGAAGTTTGATCCAGGTGCTGGAGGATTGGTGCGCTCCGTTCCAGGGCTACCACCTCTATTACCCCAGCCGCCGCCAGTCATCGCCCGCCTTCAACCTGGTGGTCGAGGCGCTCCGCATCCGGGGGTGAGGCGCGGGCGGCCGGGATTTGTCCCTAAATCCCCGCATACCATTCGTAGCCGCGATCCTCCCAGAAGCCGCCCTTGCCGGCGCCAAACCCGGCCAGGCTGTCGACCAGTTCGATCGCCATCAGGTATTTGGCACTTTTGTAGCCGAGCTGGCGCTCGATCCGCACCCGCAAGGGGGCGCCGTGGGCGATCGGCAGCGGGGCGCCGTTGAGCTCGTAGGCCAGGATGGTTTGGGGGTGGGTGGCGTCGTCGAGGCCGACGCTTTCATAGTAGCGGTCCTCGCCCTCCTCCAGGGTGTCGGCGCAGTGGAACACGGCATAGCGGGCCTGGGGTCGCATTCCGGCTTGGGCCAGCAGCGCCGCCAGCGGCACCCCTGTCCATTTGCCGATGCAGCTCCAGCCCTCGACGCAGTCGTGGCGGGTGATCTGGGTGCGCGACGGCATCGCCCGCAGCTGATCAAGCGACAGCCTAAGCGGAGTCTCGACCAGGCCGCGGATATCGAGGCGCCAGTCGACGAAGTTGCCCTCGGCGAGGCGGCGGTAATCGGGATCACGCGGGTTGGTGCTGCCATTGGCCTTGAACACCAGCGAGACATCGGCCTCGCTGTACTCGCGGGCCAGCGCCCGATGGGGCAACAGGTCGCGCTGGGCCCAGTGGGTAAGCCGCTCGGCGCTCGCCAGAAGGCGCGTCAGCCAAGGACGGGCCGACAGCTCGTCGCAGCCGGCCAGCGGCAGCAGGCCCAGCGTCGCCGCCGCCCGCGTCAAGAACCGGCGGCGGTCACTGGGCGGAATCATCGTCGTCTCCCTCCTCATTGCCACCAACCTCGTCGAGGGCGTAGCGGCCGGTAATCATCGAGCGGATGTTGTTCCACAAGCCCGACAGCACCACCATCGCCACATGGATCCCCACGAAGCCCAGCAGCGCCGCCGCGCAGACGAAGTGGACGGTGCGGGCCGATTGGCGGCCACCGAACAGATCGAGCAGCTGCGGCACCAGGCTGTCCAATTGCGGCGACATGGTCATGCCGGCCAGCACGATGGCCGGCAGCAGCGCGAAAATCACCACGAGGTAGGCCAGCTTTTGCAGGATGTTGTAGTGGCGAGCCTCGTCGCCGGTGGGAAAACGCAGACGCAGATGGTCCCAGACGGTGTGGCCGATCGCCCGCCATTGCGCGCCGCTGGGCAGCAAGTCGCGGCGGAAATGGCCGCTGACGAATCCACTGACCAGGTAGACGGCGCCGTTGCCCACCAGCAGCCAGGCGAAGAAGAAATGCCAGCGCCGGCCCATCGCCAGCCATTGCTCCCCAGGCAGGGTGGCCCAGCCGGGAAACGGCGGCAGCACCACCAGCGGCCGGGCGAAGTCCGAGGCCAGGCCCCAATAGAGGGCGGGATGGGCGTTGAAGATCTGCAGGCCGCTCATCAGCAGCACCGCCAGACAGACAACGTTGACCCAATGGGTCAACCGCACCACCCGCGAATGGCGAAGAATCCAGATGCGCCGGCTGGAGGATGGCATGCCCGCGTCTCCCTTCCGCCTCCAAATTGGTGCCGCCGCCGGTTTGCCGCACCGGCGGCGGCGGCGACTTATTTGCCCTGGCCCATGGCGCCATCCATCGCCTTGGTGTCCTTGGACTTGTCGGCCATGGGAGTAGACGTTTTATCGTGATCGGCCATCGGCGTGGCCATCTTGGTCTTATCCATGGTGGCTTTGCCCATGCCGCCCTGGTCGGCCATTGGCGTCGCCATCTTACCTTTGTCGCCAGCCGTGCCGGTGGTGTCGGTGGTGTCGTCGGCGAAGGCGGCGCCCGACAACAGCAGCGCGGTTGCCAGCAGGAGCATGCGGGAGATATTCATGGAACGTCCTTTCCGGTTCGGCGACCGCCGGGCCGAGGAAGGCCGGGCGTGATCACTGTGGGACAAAGCCTACGCGCCTTGGCTGTGCGACGGGGCTATGGTTTCCATAGCCGCCGGGCATGACGACGCCGTCACCCTTGCGCCGGGCCAGCCAAATGGCTAAGTCAGCAAGCTGAGACAAGGGGGGACTCCCGGTGGAAATCCATCAAGCCCGCTACTTCCTGGCCCTGGCCGACAATCTGAACTTCACCCGCGCCGCCGAGGCCTGCGGCGTCACTCAGCCCAGCCTGACCAAGGCGATCCAGCGGCTGGAGGAGGAGTTGGGCGGGCCATTGTTCCACCGCGAACGCGGCCTCAGCCACCTCACCGATCTCGGCCGGCGGATGCGGCCCCATTGCGAGGCGCTGGTCCAGGCCGACGAGATGGCCCACCTGGAAGCGCAAAACTGGCGCCGCCTCGACTTGTCGCCGGTGCGGCTGGGGGTGATGTGCACCATCGGCCCGGCCCGGCTGATTCCATTCCTGCGGCGGCTACGGCGCGAGGCGCCGTCGCTGGACATCGCCATCACCGACGCCCCCGGGCGCGACCTGGTCCGGCTGATGCTGGAGGGCGAACTCGACGCCGCCTTCGTTGGCCTGCCGACGCTACCGGAACGCTTCGACCGGCATCCACTTTATAGCGAGCGCTACACCGTCGCCTTTTATCCCGGCCACCGCTTCGAGGCGATGGATGTGGTGCCGTTGCGGGAGCTGAATCGCGAGGATTACCTCAACCGGGTCAATTGCGAATACCCCGACCACTTCGCCGCGTTGGGCATCCCGGATCCAGCGGCCGAGTCCCGCGTCTGCTACGCCACCGAGCGCGAGGACTGGATTCAGGCGATGATCCTGTCGGGATTGGGCTGCGCCATCATGCCTGAATTCCTGCCGATCCTGCCCGGCATCGCCACCCGAATCGTGGTCGAGCCAGAGATTTCGCGCGACATCAAATTGGTCACGGTGGCGGGACGGCGGTTCTCGCCGGGACTGAAGGGCTTCATCGATTTGGCCCGTCGCCATCCTTGGGGGAACCGATGAAGATTTCGCTGGTGGCCATGCTGGCCGTGCTGCTGTCGGCCGGCGCCGCTCACGCCGAAGTGACGCTGGAGGGCCGTTGCGAGCAGGGCGGCCTGATGGTCGGACAGGCGCCGCCCGGCGCGGTGGTCAGCCTGGATGGACGGGCGGTGCCAAGCGATGCCGACGGCCGCTTCCTGCTTGGTTTCGGCCGCGAGGCGGCGCCGGTGGCGGTGCTGACCATCGACGGTGAAATCCGGCAACTGAGCGTGGCCAAGCGCGACTGGCCGGTCCAGCGCATCAATGGCCTGCCCCAGGACAAGGTCACCCCCGACCCGGCCCAACTGGCCCGGATCAAGGCGGAAAACGAGCTGGTCGCCGAGCGCCGGTCCCACGTCACCCTCGCCGCCCTGTTCCTGAGCGGGCTGATGGCACCCGCCGAGGGGCCGATTTCCGGGGTGTTCGGCAGCCAGCGCATTCTCAACGGCGAGCCGCGTGCCCCCCATTCCGGCACCGACATCGCGGCACCGGCGGGGGCTCCGGTGAAAAGCGTCGGCGACGGCGTGGTCGTCTTGGCCCATCCCGACCTGTTCTTCACCGGCCGCACGGTGATGATCGACCACGGACTGGGGCTGGTCAGCGTCTACGCCCACATGTCGCGCATCGACGTCGCCGAGGGCGAGCGAGTGGCCAAGGGCCAGGTTATCGGCGCGATCGGCGCCACCGGCCGGGTGACCGGGCCGCACCTGCATTGGGGCGCCAGCTGGCTGGACGTGCGGCTGGATCCGGTAACGGTGCTGGCGGTGTTGAAGTAGGATCAGGCGGCCTCCGCCACCTTCAAGCCGTCAAGCCGCTGCCTCAGACTCTGTTGGGTGGTGGCGTCGAGGGCGAACAGGATGCGGTCGTGGCCGTCGATGGCTTCGAGCATGCGGCCGCGCACCACCGGCCAGTTGGGTACCATCAATTCGACCGCCGAACCGGGAGCGACCCCAATGCTGCGGTCCAATTTGGCGCCGCCCAGCGAGATGTCGATCAGAGTGGCGTTCGGGTAGGCGGAGCCGAAGCGGATTTGGACCGCGAGCGACACGGCGATGCGCTCGAACTGGCGGCGGTCGACCGAGCTTTTGACCGCCTTGAGGAAGTCGGAGACCTCGGCGGTCAGTTCGTCAGCCTGCTCGATCAGGCTTTCCGCCGTCATCGACACCTTGATCGCCGTCGCCCCGGTCCGCAGCGCCCCCTGATTGACCAGGTCGATACCGGCGGTGACCTCCTGGGTTCCCTGGGCGGCCTGCTGGACATTGCGGGCGATCTCGTGGGTGGCGGCGGCCTGCTGCTCGACCGCCGAGGCGATGGCGGTGGCGGTTTCGCTGATTTCGCTGATGGTGTCGCCAATGCCGGCGATGGCCCCCACCGCCTCGTTGGTGGCGGCCTGGACGGCGGCGATCTGGCTGGCGATCTGCTCGGTGGCCTTGCCGGTTTGATTGGCCAGGCTTTTGACCTCGTTGGCCACCACCGCGAAGCCTTTTCCCGCGTCTCCCGCCCTGGCCGCCTCGATGGTGGCGTTCAGGGCCAGCAGGTTGGTCTGGCTGGCGATGTCGGTGATCAACCCGACCACGTCGCCGATCTGGCGGGTGGCCTCGGCAAGACCGGCGACCACGCCGGAGATATGGCGGGCGTCGCTGGCGGCGGTGCGGGCGACATCGGAGGAGCGTGCCACCTGGCGGGCGATTTCGGCTTCGGCGGCGTGGAGTTGTTCGGCCGCCGCCGCCACCGTCTGCACATTGGCGGCGGTTTGGTTGGCGGCGCTGGCGACCACCATCGACTGGTCGCTGTTCTCGCTGGCCACCGCGGTCATGGTGTCGGCGACCTCGCGCAGGTCGGTGGCCGAAGCGGCGACCATGCCCAGCACGGTGTGGACGCTTTGATTGAAATCGCGGGTCAGGCGTTCCATGGCTTCCTGGCGCCGCGCCTTGAGCTCGACGTCGCGGCGATGCTCGGCTTCCAGGACGCGGCGCTTCTCCTCGCCCTCGACGAACACCGCCAAGGCGCGCGACATGGCGCCGACCTCGTCGCGACGATCGCTTCCGGTCACCGCGAAATCGATGCTGCCCGTGGCCAGGTGATTCATGTTTTCGGTCAATAGCAGCAGCGGCTGGCTGAGCCGGCGGGCGATGACCAGTGACAGCCCGCACACCACCAGCGTGATGGCGCCGCCGATGGCGCTGAACAGCAGCATCTTGCGGAAGAAGGCGGCTTCGACGTCGTCGAGGTAGATGCCGGTGCCGATGACCCAGCCCCAGGGGGCGAAGCCCTTGACGTAGGACAGCTTGTCAACCGGGTCCTGAAACCCCGGCTTGGGCCACTGATAGAAGTAGAACCCCGCGCCCTGCCGCTTGACCAGGTCAACCATGTCAACGAACAGGCTGGCGCCGGCGGGGGTCTTCATGGCGTCGAGCGGCTTGCCCTCCAGCTCGGGCTTGAGCGGATGCATCACCATCACCGGCCCGAGGTCATTGACCCAGAAATAGTCGTCGTCGCCGGTGCGCATGGCACGCAGATCGGCCAGCGCCGCCCGCTTGGCGTCGTCCTCGCTCAGCCGTCCGGCCCGGGCCTCGGCCTCGTAGCGGGCGACCAGGGTATGCGCCGCCTGGACCATCTGCTCGACCTTGAGCTTGCGCCCGGCCAGCATTTCCGTGTTCAGGCTGGACAGCGAAATAGCCAGCAACAACGCCATGCCCAGAAAGGCGGCGGCGACGATCAGCAGGACCTTGGCCCGCAAACCCAGGTTGTCAAATCGCATGGCTGCCCCCCCTGTGGCCCCCGCCCGCGATTCGGCCGGGGACATTCGGTCGTCCGAAGATGCGGAAAACCGCTCCCGGTTAGACACGCTGGGGAGACTACCCTTTTTAGGGGGAAGATTGCATAACTTTTGTCATATTCGCGCTGGAAGCTCGGGGGCGAAATTAAGTGTAGCGTCCCCGTAACCGGGTCGATGTGCTGGTCCTTGACCATGAACGACATGATCTTCAGCGCATCGAAGATATCGGCGATCGCCATCATGCGGGCGAAACCCGTCGCCTACCCCGCGACCGCCTTCCAGCTCGTTCCAGGGTTAGCCCCCACCAGGGAGGCGCTGGATACGGTGGTGCCTTTCATCAGCCACACCGCAACCTGGCCGCTGCTGTTTTGCCATAAGATGTCGGCCATGCCGTCGCCGTTGACGTCCCCCGCGCCCTTGACCGACCAGCCGGCCCCCTGGGAGCCGATGTCGGCGCTGCCGATTACGGTGGTGCCGCTCATCAGCCAGATCGCCGCGTCGCCGCTGCTGGTGTTTTGCCACAGGATATCGGCGTCGCCGTCGCCATTGAAGTCGCCGCTGCCGATTTCCCGCCAGCTGGAGCCGGGGTTGACCAAGGTCGCGGCACCGGTGACGGTGGTGCCGTTCATCAGCCAGATCGCCGCTTGGCCGTTGCTGTTCTGCCACAGGATGTCGGCGTCGCCGTCGCCATTGAAATCGCCACTTCCGACGACCCGCCAGCTGGAGCCGGGGTTGGCCAAGGTCGCGGCACCGGTGACAGTAGACCCGTTCATCAGCCAGATCGCCGCCTGGCCGCTGCTGTTCTGCCACAGGATATCGGCGTCGCCGTCGCCGTTAAAGTCGCCGCTGCCGATTACCCGCCAGCTTGGGTCCGTGTTAGCGAGGCCGACGCAGCCGGTGACGGTACTGCCGTTCATCAGCCACACCGCGGCCGGACCATCGGTGTTCTGCCAAAGCACGTCGGCCATGCCGTCGCCGTTGAAGTCGCCGCTGCCGATCACCTGCCAGCTGGGACCCGGATTGGCCAAGGCCACGCTGCCAGTGACGGTGGAGCCGTTCATCAGCCACAGCGCCGGTGTGCCGTCGCTGTTCTGCCATAGGATATCGGCGGTGCCGGTGCCGGCGAAATCGCCGCTGATGCGGGGCCGCGTCACCGCCGCGGGATTGGCGGCAATCGACTTCCAGGCCGCCCCAACGTTGCTGCCGACCGTGGCGGCCGACAGCACATTGGTGCCGTTCATCAGCCACAGCCGGTCCTGGCCGCTGGTATTTTGCCACAGGATGTCGGCATAGCCGTCACCGTTGACGTCCTCGGCGCCGACCACATGCCAGCTTGGCCCCATGCTGCCGACCGTGGTTTCACCAGTGACGGTGGTGCCGTTCATCAGCCAGATCGCCACCTGGCCATCGCTGTTCTGCCACAGAATATCGGCGTCGCCGTCGCCGTTGAAGTCGCCGCTGCCGATCACCTGCCAGTTGGAGCCGGGGCTGGCCAAGGTCGCGGTACCGGTGACGGTGGTGCCGTTCATCAGCCAGATCGCCGCCCGGCCATCGCTGTTTTGCAACAGGATGTCAGCGTTACCATCGCCATCGAAATCGCCGGAACCGATAATGTGCCAATTGGGGTCGGAACTGGCGCCGACCAGCGCGGTGCCGATCACCGAGGTCCCGTTCATCAGCCAAATCGCCGCCTGGCCGCTGCTGTTCTGCCACAAGATGTCGGCGTTGCCGTCGCCATTGAAGTCGCCGCTGCCGATCACCCGCCAACTGGGCCCCGGATTGGCCAAGGTCGCGCTGCTAGCGACGGTGGAGCCGTTCATCAGCCAGATCGCCGCCTGGCCGTTGCTATTCTGCCACAGGATGTCGGCTAGGCCGTCACCGTTGAAGTCGCCGCTGCCGATCACCTGCCAGCTGGGACCCGGATTGGCCAAGGTCGCGGTGCCGGTGACAGTGGGCCCGTTCATCAGCCACAGCGCCGCTTGGCCATTGGTGTTCTGCCACAGGATATCGGCGGTGCCGGTGCCGGCGAAATCGCCGCTGATGCGGGGCGGCGTCACCACCGAGGGGTTGGCGGCAATCGACTTCCAGGCCGCCCCAAGGTTGCTGCCGACCGTGGCGACCGACAGCACATTGGTGCCGTTCATCAGCCACAGCCGGTCCTGGCCGTTGGTGTTTTGCCACAGGATGTCGGCATAGCCGTCGCCGTTAATGTCCTCGGCGCCGATCACATGCCAGCTTGGCCCCATGCTGCCGACCGTGGTCTGACTAGTGACGGCGGTGCCGTCCATCAGCCAGATCGCCACCTGGCCATCGCTGTTCTGCAACAGGATGTCGGCGTCGCAGTCGCCGTTGAAGTCGCCACTGCCGATCACATGCCAGCTGGATCCGGGGTTAGCCAAGATCGCGCTGCCCGTGATGGTAGTGCCGCTCATCAGCCAGATCGCCGCCCGCCCATCGCTGTTCTGCAACAGGATGTCGGAGTTACCGTTGCCATCGAAATCGCCGGAACCGATAATGTGCCAGCTGAGACCCGGATTGGCCAAGGTCGCGCTGCCGGTGACGGTGGTGCCGTTCATCAGCCAAATCGCCGGCGTGCCGTCGCTATTCTGCCACAAGATGTCGGCGGT
>Ga0316222_1003504_pt1 | contig 15312 bp, 16 predicted proteins | sample TBH18011metaG_FD_206008 | JGI IMG/M metagenome (GOLD analysis project Ga0316222, IMG submission 206008) | Freshwater microbial communities from Trout Bog Lake, Wisconsin, USA - TBH18011 | ecosystem: Environmental > Aquatic > Freshwater > Lake > Hypolimnion/Profundal zone | place: USA: Wisconsin...
GCCCTGCTCAACACCCTGAGGTTGACCGTCACCGCGCTGGCGGTGTCGCTGGCGGTGGCGCTGCCGCTGGGCATCGTCGCCGCAATTCGGCCGGGATCGGCGCTCGACCGCGGCATCAATCTGCTCGCCTTCGCCTCGCTGTCGCTGCCCACCTTCTGGCTGGGTCTGATGCTGGTGGCGCTGTTCGCGGTCGAGCTGGGCTGGCTGCCGGCCGGCGGCATCGATGGCGCCCATGCCCTGGTGCTGCCGGCGGCGACGCTGGGCCTGGCCGGCACCGGCCAGTTCGCCCGCCATATGCGGGCGGCGATGATCGGCGAGGCCAATCAGGATTATGTCCGCACCGCCCGCGCCAAGGGCTGCTCGCCGGCGCGCGTCATGCTGCGCCACCAGCTGCGCAATGCCCTGATTCCGGTGGTGGTGATTCTGGGATTGGAGATCGGCGGATTGTTCTCGGGGGCGCTGATCACCGAGACGGTGTTCGCCTGGCCGGGAATGGGCCGGCTGATCTACGAGGCGGTGATGGGCAACGACTTCAACTTGGCCCTGACCGGGCTGCTGCTGACTACGGCGATGACCCTGGCCGGCTCGGTCCTGGCCGACCTCGCCACCCGCTGGCTGGACCCCAGGGCGAGGCCGCGATGAGCCGCGTCGCCACCGCCGCCATCCTGTTGGCCATCTTGGCCGCCGCCATCGTCGTCGGCCCATTGCTGGCGCCCGACCCGGAAGCGATCGACCTGATGACACGGCTGGCGCCGCCCTCGGCCGCCCATCTGTTGGGCACCGACGAACTGGGCCGCGACCTGCTGGCCCGGCTGCTGGCCGGCGGACGGGTGTCGCTGACCGTGGCCGCCGTCACCGCCTCGCTGGCGGCGGTGATCGGCACCGGCATCGGCCTGGTCGCCGGCTATGTCGGCGGTCGCGCCGATGCCCTGCTGATGCGCCTGACCGACGGGGTGATGGCGCTGCCCTTGCTGCCGCTCTTGATCGTTCTGGCGGCGATCGATCCGGCCAAGCTGGGCCTGCCCGAGCGGATCCAGGGCTCCGAGGCCTTCGCCATCGGCCGCATCGTCGCCATCATCGCCGTGGTGGGGTGGACCACGGTGGCCCGGCTGGTGCGTGCCGCCACCCTGTCGATCAAGGCCCGCGACTTCGTCCGCGCCGCCGAGGCGGTGGGAGTGCCGCCGGCCCGGATTATGCTTCGCCACATCCTGCCCAACGTCGCCTCGCCGGTGGTGGTGGCGACCACGCTCAGCGTCGGTAACATCATCCTGGTGGAAAGCGCGCTGTCCTTCCTGGGCCTGGGGCTGCGGCCGCCGGCGGCGTCCTGGGGCAACATGCTGACCGGGGCGATGGAGGCGGTGTGGATCGCCCCCAGCCTGGCGCTGTGGCCAGGCCTGGCGATTTTCCTCACCGTCCTGGTGTTCAACCTGCTAGGGGACGGCCTGCAATCGGCGATAGATCCACGGCGAACCCATAGCTGAATAACAAACCTGTCATTTGCGCATGCGCTAGGGTTGCGACATGATCCCGGCCGCAAGATGTTGCTTTGAGAGGGGCCAATGGACGAAATAGATTTCGCCAGTGAACGCGCCGAGAGCTTCAATGCCATGGCGTTGCAGATGGTTTTGCAAAAGATGAATGCGGCACGCTCGAGCGGCGTCTGCCGCGCCTGCAACATGCCGATCGAGGCGGAGCGGTTGCACGCCAATCCACACGCGCTTCATTGCTGCGATTGCGCCGAAGAGGAAGAGGCGCGCAGCCAGCGCGTCAAGCGCTGCGGGCCCAGATAAGTCCGTTATGGCGACACCGGCGAACCAATTCGCCGGTGTCAGCCGCCATTGCGGCGGCGGCCAAGGGGCCGGAGGCCCCGCTTGGGCCGAGGGCTAACCTAAAGCCCGGCCCTTGCAACATGGGGCCACCACCTCCTTATTCATGACTAATCCCTCCGGCGCCGAGGCCGATCGTCGGGGTGCCGGGGTGAACCACACTCCGCGTGTGAGTATTAGTCATGTACGGCATCGTCCGCGCTCCCGACTTCGACCGCCCCGGGCTGACTTGGTTCAATGTCGCGACGCCGCTCCGGCTGGCCGACCTTGCCGGCCGCTTGGTCATCCTCGACTTCTGGACCTTCTGCTGCGTCAATTGCTGCCATGTGCAGCCGATTCTGCGGCGGATCGAGGAGGCCTTTGCCACCGAAGTGGCGGTGATCGGCATCCACTCGCCTAAATTTACCCACGAGCGCGAGCCTCGCGCCCTGGAAGCGGCGATCGCTCGCTATGATATCCGCCACCCGGTGGCCCATGACCCGGGGCTGACGCTGTGGCGGGATTATTGCGTCCGCGCCTGGCCGACCCTGGTGCTGATTTCGCCCGATGGTCACATCATCGGCCAGATGCCGGGCGAGCCGCATCCCGATCGGCTGCTCCAGGGCATCGGCGACATGGTGGCGCAATTCTGGTCGCGCGGCGAGCTGACCCCGGTGCCCCCATCATTGCCGCGTTTCCCGGCCTCGGCCGGCGGCGCGTTGCGCTATCCCGGCAAGATCAAGGCCTGCCCCGGCGCCAACGGTGCCAAACTGTGGGCGGTGGCCGATAGTGGCCATCATCAGGTGGTGGTGGTCGACGATGACGGTGGCGAGGTGGCACGCTACGGCGACGGCGCCGCCGGTTTCGAGGACGGCGAGGGCGACCAGGCCCGGTTCAACGGCCCCGAAGGACTGGCCTGCGCCGCCGCCTCGATCTGGGTGGCCGACACCCGCAACCACGCCATCCGCCGCATCGACCGCGCCAGTGGGCGGGTAGAAACGGTGGCCGGCATCGGCTGCCGTGGCCTGGCGCTCCGCCACCGCGAGCCCGGCCGGGGGGTGGCGCTGGCCTCGCCGTGGGATTTGGCCGTGGCTGGCGGCGCGCTCTACTTCGCCAATGCCGGCAGCCACCAGATTTGCGCGCTGGATGCCGACGGCACCGTGCGGCCGGTGGCAGGCAGCGGCGCCGAAAGCATCAGCGACGGCGAGGGGTTGACCGCCGAATTGGCCCAGCCCAGCGGTCTGGCCGCCTGCCCAAGCGGCAAGGCGCTCTATTTCGCCGACGCCGAAACCTCGGCGGTGCGCCGGCTGCTGCTGGGGCCCAAGCCTCGGGTGGAAACACTAATCGGCACCGGCCTGTTCGATTTCGGCCACGCCAACGGAACGCTCGCCGAAGGACGATTACAGCATCCGCAGGGGCTGGCGGCGGTTGACGGCCGCCTGTTCATCGCCGACAGTTACATTTCGACGATCCGGGTGATCGATCTCGCCGCCGGTTCGATCGCCGATCTGGCGCCGCCGGTCGGCTTGGCGCCGTTCGAGCCGGCTGGTGTCGCCGCCGACGGCTGCGACCGATTGTTGGTTAGCGACACCAACAACCACCGCATCGTCGAGATGCGCCTGGCCGAGGGGGTTAGCCGCACCTGGATGGGGTGAACGGAGCGAAAGGGGAGGGGATGGCCAAGACGCGTTCGGAAATCATCAACGATCTGGAAGATTACATCGGTCGCCAGGGCGGTCGCTTCGGCGAGTGGTATGTCGGAGTCACCGGCGCCCCCAAGGCGACGCTGTTCACCCGCCACAAGGTCAAGGAAAAGGGCGATCCGTGGATCGCGCGGTCGGCCAAGGACGAATACGAAGCCCGGGATATCGCCGAATACTTCGTTACCACCGTGGGCTGCCGCGGCCACCTGGGCAAGGGCGCCGAAACCGAACTCTACGTCTACGCCTATAAGATCCTGGCGACGACGAAGCAGTGAGTGGGACGCCAGGCTAGGTGGGTGGCACACCTACTCAACGGTCCAAACCGACTGTCGTCCCGGCCAGCAGAGGGATCTTTCGCGCAAAGCGCTGGTCGAACGTTCAATCCGTCAGGAACACCATCGAGATGTGGCGTCCGCCGGCCGAGAAGGTCACCTCTTCGCAGCGGCTGAGGATGTCGGCGATGCCGTTGCCTTGGGGGCAGCGGCAATCGGGGGGGCGGAAGGCGGGATCAAAGCCGGCGCCGACATCCTCGACGCTGACCGCCAGCCGGTGTTTGCGCCATTCGGCGGATATGGTGATCGGCCGGCGCCCATAGTGCGGGTCGGCGATCCGTTCGGCCATGGCGGCGCCGAAGCGTGGCAGACACTCGCGGCTGCGGCGCAAGGCGCCGTCGAGGGCGAGGTTGCCATGCATCACGGCGTTGCCGATCGCTTCCTGCAGCGCGACGAGGAGGTCGCCGCGGCAGCAAGCGGCCGCCGGCAGCCGGGCCAGCAGGGCATGGGTGAACGCCTCGGCCACCTCCAGCTGGGCGGCGGCGGCGGTGGCGATGCGCAGGACGAAGGCATGGGGCCGCGTCACCATGCCGGCCACCGGGGGGTCACAGCCGACATCGACGACAAAAGTAGCGGCACTGGACAGCGCACTATCCAACGCGTCTTCGCGCCGGCTGTCGAACAGCGTCACCACGCCGTCGCCCGGCCCCAAGCCGGCGGCGATGGCCGCGGCGACGGATTCGTCGACATTGCGAGTTTGCAGCAGGATCATCCCACGCACCGCACCAGTCGGAGGCGGGCCTCAGCCCAAGGGGAACAGGGTGTCGAACCCGGCGCGGCAGAGGGCCTCGCGCACCGTCCCTTTGACGTTGGCCAGCGTGATGTCCAGCGCCTCGGCCTTGGCGGCGTCATAGACGTAGACGAACAGGCTCATGCCGGTCGAATCGATGAAGTCGAGACCGGCCAAATCAATGTCGCACCCTTCCTTGCCGCGGCTGACGACCAGGTCGAGCACCTTGGAGAATTGTGGCGCGTCGGAAAAGGTCAGCCGGCCCGACAAGGCGACGCCGGCGCGCCCGGCGCCCTCCTTCACGTGATACTGCATAATCTTGCTCCCCCTCGGCTGGACCGAGTCCAAAATCGTTTGCCCTCGCCGGGCGCCGGCTCCGCCGGCTTGGCCGCCGCCTTAATGGTGGCTGAGCACAACCCGACTCGGTCGGGTCATACTCTATAGACCGCGAATGCTGGTCAGGAACCGGTCAACCTGATCCCGCAGCAGGTTGGCGCGAGTCGCGACGTCACCGGCCGATTGCAGCACGCCCGACGAGGCGCGTCCCGCCTCCTGGGCCGCCTCGTTGACGTTGGCGACATTGGCGCTGACCGCGTCGGTGCCTTGAGCCACTTGCTGGACCCGGGTGGCGATTTCGGTGGTGGCCGAATCCTGCTCGGCCACCGCCGAGGCGATCCCGGCCGAAATGCCGCTCATCTGGTCGATGACCTCGGTGATGGCGGTGATCGCCACCACCGCTTCGGCGGTCATCTGTTGCACCGTGGCGATCTGGCCGGCGATTTCGCCGGTGGCCTTGGCGGTCTGGGTGGCCAGGCCCTTGACCTCGTTGGCGACCACCGCGAAGCCCTTGCCGGCGTCGCCGGCGCGCGCCGCCTCGATGGTGGCGTTGAGCGCCAGCAGGTTGGTCTGACCCGCGATGTCGGTGATCAGGTTGACCACGGCGCCGATCTTGTTGACCGCCGCGGACAGGCCCTGGACCATGGCGTTGGTGCGCTGCACCTCGGACTGGGCGCGGCCGGTGACCTCGACCGATTCGGCGACGCGGGCATTGATGCGGTCCACCGCCGCCGCCAATTGGTCGGCGGCACTGGCGACGGTGCGCATGTTGGCGGCGGTCTGGCCGACGGCGGCGGCGACCACGCCGGCCTGGCTCGAGGTTTCCTCGGCGGTGCTCGACATGGTCTGGGACACCGCCTCGAGTTCGGTGGCGGCCGAGGCCATGATCGCCAGCGCGTCGGCGACCTCTTCCTTGAAGGCGGTGAGCAGGTTGTCGATCACCGAGGCGCGCTTGTCCTTGGCCTGGCGCTCGCGATCCTGCTCGGCGGCGAGGCGGTCGGCCTTGATCATGCCCTCCTTGAACACCTCCAGCGCCCGGGCCATCTTGCCGATCTCGTCGGCGCGTCCGAGGTGGGGCACGGCGGTCACGGTGTCGTGGGTGGCCAGCGCCGCCATCACATCGGTCATCTCATTGAGCGGCCGGCCGATCACCAGGATCAGCACCCAGCGGATGCCGAACACCACCAGCACGGCTGCAATCACCGCGCCAAGCGCCATCCAAGCCAGCAGCGAGCGAAGCGCGCTGAATTCGGCGGCGGTCGAGACACTGCTGGAGAAGATGGCGATGACGTCGCCGTCCACCTCGTCGGTGACGCGGCCGTGGCAGGCGCGGCAGGCGGGGCGCTCGGTGCCGGCGCTGACCGCGAGCACGATCGGCTTGCTATAGCGGTAGACGTCGCCGACGAAGCGGCCGACCGGTTTGCCGGTGCGCAACGCTTCCTCGTCGATGGCGTCGAGCGCGGGCTTGACCACCTTGTCCGGCCAGCGCTGGTGCACGTAATCGGTCAGCTTGGGTCCCCACACGCTCCACAGCTTGCCGGGATATTCGGCGTTGCGGGCGCTGAACCAGCCATTGAAGACATCAATGGCAATATTGTTCTGGTCCTCGCGGCGCTTGGCCATCGCGCTGTCGACCAGCGCGGTCAGGGAGTTCAATTCGTTTTCGGAGAAACTGCGCAGGTTCTGTTCGGTGCGCCCGTCCTCATAGCAGCCCACCGCGACCAAGGCCGCCGCCGAAATCACCACCACCCCCAATCCGGTGGTGATCATGAAGCGTGCCTGCATGCTGAGTTTGCGCCACCAGTTCAACATGCGACTCCCTTACAACGCGCGCGAAACCGGCCGCTTACCCCAGGCCGGCGGGGTCGCCTGATCGAGGGTCGAAAGCTGGCCCTATCTGATGAATTCTTATGCCATCTTTCTGAGGTGATGCGTAGAGTAATTTCAATAACCATCCATGCTGCGGACGCGCAAACGCGCGACGGCGGCAGCGCCGCCATCACGTCGGTGTCCATGACAACATAGAATCAGCCTTTCGCCGAAGTCCCTTCGCCACTGGTCGGCGGCGCCGCCGTTTTGGCTGCGCGGTCGTATTCCTGGACCGCCTGCTTCGACGGATATTGGGCGATGGTATTGCCGTCGCTGTTGTCGCGAATAATGGTCAGCGCCAAACCGGTTTGCGCGTCGATGCGCACGATCGGGCTGACAAAGGCCTGCGCCTCGGGGGCCGCCTTGGCGGCGTGGACGGGCTCAGCCACCGGAGCGACCTTGGCGAGGCTGGAAGCCGGCTCGATGGGGGTCGGGGTGTTGATGGGAGCGATCGCGGACATCTCGTTTACCTCCTCGACATTGAAATGGCGGAAGATGAGCGGCGAGGCGACCCCTGCGGGGAAGATCGCGGCAACCCACCTGACCAAGGTGCCAAGAAAGGAATAGGCATCGACCGCGGACCGACAATTCGGCCGCGAGCAAAAAACGACGAGCGCTGGGAAACGCGTGTCGCAGACATATTCTGTCTCCCACCCAAAGCGCCTTCTGGCACGTGAGGAGTCTCTTACCACCATCGCGACAAAAACTCAACCATGTTGTGGGGCGGCCCTGGTTTACGGACTATGGCGGCCCGCGCCGCCAAGGCCCAAGCGGGCATGTCCGCACCTTACGGCCAGTAGGGCGCCACCTTGATTGAAGTGGCGCCGCCCCGCCTGCTTCAATGGCGGCGAGCTTGACCGCCGGGAACGATCGCCATGCCAAGCCACCTCGACCGCTTCGACCGCCTTCGTCGGCACGCCGCCGGCCCGCTGCTGGCCGCGTTGCTCCTGGGCTGGCCGATCGCCAGCTTCGGCCAGGCTTCCGCGCCGCCCACCGCGATCCCCGCCACCTTCGTCACCGCCGCCGATCCCGCCGGCTTCATCAACGGCCTGGGCCACCAGGCGGCGACCATCCTGCGCGAGCGCCAGGATTCCACCGCGCGCCGCGAAGCCCTGGGCCGGCTGCTCGAGGACGGCATTGACGTCCCCGCGATCGGAAAGTTCGTGCTGGGGCGCTACTGGCGCACCACCGCGCCCGAGCAGCAGCGGCAATATCTGACGGTGTTCGCCGATTATCTGGTCGCCATCACCTCGGAGCGCATCGTTTCCACTGCCGGCCTCGATTTCCAGATGCTGGGGGTGCGCAATATGGAAGACGGCGCCACCGCCATGGTGTCGACGCGGGTATTGCGGCCGGATGCCGCGCCATTGCGGGTCGATTGGCGGGTCGCCAAGGCGGGCGACGGCTACAAGGTGGTCGACGTCGTCGTCGAGGGAGTCTCGATGGCGATGACCGAACGCTCGGACTTCACCGCGGTGATGGACCGTAGCGGTGGCGACATCCAGGTGCTGATCGACGCCTTGATCCAGAAGCTGAAGGCGGGCTGACGGGAATTAAGTATTGCGTCCCCTTATCTTGCTGGCGCAGAACCGGGCTTACGCTTCCTCGCGGAAGCTGCGCTGGACCATCTCGACCTCGGGCCGCAGCGCCACCAGGGCGGCGACGCATTGGGGGTCGAACTTGTGCCCGGCTTGCTCCTGCAAATAGGCGAAGGCCTCGTCGTTGGTCCAGGCCTTCTTGTAGGGCCGGACCGAGGTCAAAGCGTCGAACACGTCGGCGACCGAGACGATGCGCGCCTCGATCGGGATGGCCTCGCCGAGCAGGCCGCCGGGATAGCCGGTGCCATCAATCCCCTCGTGGTGATAGGCCACCACATTGGCCATTACCCGCGCCAGCGGCAGGTCTTGGAAATCGAAGTTGCGCAGCAGCGAGGTCACGATCTGGCTGCCGGCGGCGACGTGATGCTTCATCTGCTCGAATTCCTCCGGCGACAACCGGGCCGGCTTGAGCAGGATGGCATCGGGGATGGCGATCTTGCCGATGTCGTGCAGGGGCGCGAACTGGGCCAGGCTTTCCACCCATTCGTCGTCCTTGCCCAGCGCACCGGCCAGTCGGCGGGCGATCAGCCGGGCGTAGCGGGCCATGCGGTCGAGATGGGCGCCGGTTTCGAAATCGCGCTGGCTGCCGACCTCGCGCAGGGTGTGGATGGCGGCGCGCAGCACCCGCATCCGCTCCACCGCCAGACCAGCCAGCAGGGTGACGATATGGACATAGGGGCCGAGCCGCTCCAGCCGCGCTGGCGAAAAGTAGCGGGGCTGGTCGGAATCGATGAAGACGAAGCCCACCAGGGCCGCGCGCTCATCGTGCAGGGCGGTGGCATAACTGGAGCGGAAGCCGCACTCGGCCAGGCGACGGCTGTGCGGCGTGGCTTCGCTGGCGAGGTCATCGGTGATTCTGGGCGCCCCGCTCTCGGCCAGGTGGACCAGCGAGGGCACCTCGTGCAGGTGGCGGGCGTAGAATTCGAACGGATTGGCCGCCGCCTGGCTGGCATGGGCGAAGGTGTGCAGCATGCCGGTGCCGGCATCGAATAGGGCGACCGCGATGCGGCTGATTTCGGCGATCTCGGGCACGGACCGGATCTCGGTGAAGACCCCGGCCAGCCGCTGGCCGAAGGTGGCCGCCGAGTCGATTTCGGTCATCGTCAAACTCCTCATGGGCGCGGATTATGGCACGGCGCGCCAGCGTCGAGGAGAGTCATTTGGGCGGTGCCGGCCCTAGCCGATGAGCGGAATTGACCAGGGCGACGTGGGAAAAGGCCTGGGGGAAATTACCGAGCTGGCGGCCGCCGACCGGGTCATACTCTTCGGCCAGCAGGCCGACATCATTGCGAAGCGCGAGCAGACGCTCGAATACCGCCCGCGCCTCGTCGCGGCGCCCGGCCAGCACCAGCGCATCGACATACCAGAAGCTGCAGGCGACGAAGGCGCCCTCGCCCGGGGGCAGGCCGTCGACCATGCGCTCCGATTGGTAACGGTAGATCAAGCCGTTGGACAGCAGCTCGCGCTCGACCGCCCGGAGGGTGCCGGCCACCCTGGGATCGTCGGCGGGCAGGAAGCCGACCACCGGGATCAGCAGCAAGGCGGCGTCAACCCCCTTGGCGCCGTAGAACTGGACGAAGCTGCCGCGCTCGTCGTCCCAGCCCTCGGCGCAAACTTCGGCGTGCACCTCGGCGCGCATGGCCCGCCAGCGCATGAGCGGCGCCTCGAAATGATAGGTTTCGGCGTCGGTGATGGCGCGGTCCAGCGCCACCCAGACCATCACCTTGGAATGGACGAATTGGCGCGGCTCCCCGCGCACCTCCCACAGGCCCTGGTCGGGGCCGCGCCAACAGCCTTCCAGGGTCTCGATGAACGCCCGCTGCAGCTCCCAGATTTCCGGCACCGGTTCCAGCCCCAGCCGGCGGGCGGCATGAAGCGCCGCCATCACCTCGCCAAACACGTCGAGCTGTACCTGCGTGCTGGCGGCGTTGCCAATCCGCACCGGCCGGCTGCCCTGGTAGCCGGGCAGCCAGGCGATCTCGGCCTCGGCGATTCGGCGTTCGCCGCCAATCCCGTAGACGATCTGCGCCTGCGACGCTTCGCCGGCCACCGCCCGCATCAGCCATTGCCGCCAGGCCCGCGCCTCGCCGACATAGCCCGATTTCAACAAGGCGGTCAGGGTGAAGGTGGCGTCGCGTAGCCAGCAATAGCGGTAGTCCCAGTTGCGGATGCCGCCGGGCTCCTCGGGCAGCGAGGTGGTGGGAGCGGCGACGATGGCGCCGGTGGTGTGGTGGGTGAGCGCCTTCAGGGTGACCAGCGAGGCCGTCACCTCCTTGCGCCACGGCCCGTCGTAGCGGCAGCGGCCGCTCCAATGGCGCCATCCGGTCTCGGTGTCGACCAGGGCGCGGATGGTGTCGGTCAGGATCGAGCAGGGGCGATGGGATTGCTGCCAATTCAGCGAGAATGAGACTTGCTGCGGCTCGCACAGCTGGAACTCGGCGGTGATCCGCCCGCCCTCGGTCCGCACCGGAACGGTGCCGTAGAGGTGAAGGGCGTCGGGCCCGGCGACCGCCGACAGGCAGCGCTCGCCTACGACCAGCCAGGGCACTACGCCGCCATAATCGAAGCGGGAAACCATCTCCATCCGCAGCGTCACCGTGCCGCGGCGGCAATGGGCGACCCGTACCAGGTCGACCCGGTCGTCACTGGTTGAGCGCGGCATGAAATCGGTGACCGCCACCTCGCCGTCCTCGGTGAAAAACACGGTGTCGAGCACCAAGGTGCCGTCGCGGTAGGCGCGCTCGACCCGGCGGATCCCGCCGACCGGTGCCAGCAGCCAGCGGCCGTTGTCCGGCGTGCCCAGCAGGGCGGCGAAGCAGGCGGGCGAGTCGAAGCGCGGCAGGCACAGCCAATCGATCGAGCCGTCCTTGCCGACCAGCGCCGCGGTGACGGCGTTGCCGATCAGGGCGTAATCCTCGATCGTCAGCGCCAACTCAGATCATCTCCCGCACTTTCTGCGACAGGGCGGTCAGGGCGATGCGGCCACGATGGGGCGTTCCACGGGCCAGCGCCTCGGCGAAGTGCAGCGCCTGGGCCGGCCGGATCTTGGGCGGCAACGGCGCCTCGAACGGGTCGGTGACCGCCTGGATGACGCAAGGGCCGGGCTCGGCCAGCGCCTGATCGAGGATATCGCCGCATTCCCGCGGGTCGTCGATGGTGTAGCCGGCGGCGCCGAAGGCCTTGGCGACCATGGCGAAGTCGATCGGCTGCAGCTCGCAGCCGAATTCCGGATTGCCGAGGAAGACCATCTGCTCCCACATGATCTGGCCCAGCGAATTGTTCTTGTTGATGACGATTTTGACCGGCAGGCCGTATTTGACGCAGGTGGCCAATTCGCCCATCAGCATGGTGTAGCCGCCGTCGCCGACGAAGGCCACCACCTGGCGCTTGGGATAGGCGACCTGGGCGGCGATGGCGTAGGGAAGGCCGTTAGCCATCGAGGCCAGGTTGCCCGACAGGAAGCACATCTGGCCCTTGCGATAGGGAATGTGGCGGGCATACCAGGTTGCCACCGTGCCCGAATCGCCGGTGAAGATGGCGTCGTCGGCCAGCCGCTTGCCCAGTTCGGCCGCCACCACCTGGGGCTTCATCGGCCGCTCGGGGCGGCTGGCCTGCTCGTCCATTTGGCGGCGCCAGCCTTCCATGCCCACCTGAGCCTTCTTCAGGAACGACTTGTCGGCCTTGTCGATCAACAGCGGCAGCAGCGCCGTCAGCGTCCGCTTGGAATCGCCGACTAGGCCGATCTCGGCCGGGGTGCGCAGGCCGATGCGCTGGGGATTGAGGTCGATCTGGACACAGCGGACCTGGCCCGGCTTGGGATAATATTCGATATAGGGGAAGGTGCTGCCGATGATCAGCAGGCAATCGCAGCCCTCGATGGCGTCGGAACTGGGGGTGGTACCCAACAGCCCGACCGGCCCGGTGGTGTAGGGAGAATCGTCGGGCAGCGCCATCTTGCCCAGCAGCGCCTTGACCACCGGCGCCCCCAGCAGGTGGGCGATCCGCTCCAATTCGTCGCCGGCGCCGATGGCACCGCGCCCGGCCAGGATGCAGATGCGGGATGCCTTGTTGAGGATGGCCGCCGCCGCCTGCAGCGCCGCCGGCTCGGGCAGGGCGGCCGAGCGGGCGTAGACGTCGGAGGCGTGGCCCGGCACGTTGCGTTTCGAGTACATCTTGCGCTGGACCGGGCGGTCCTGGAAATCGACCGGGAACGAAATGCAGGCGACGCCGCGATAAGCCAGCGCGGTGCGGCAGGCGAGGTCGGCGACGCTCTCGACGTGTTCGGGCCCCATGATGCGGGCGTTGTAGCAGGCCACGTCGGCGAACACCCGGTCGAGCTCGACATCCTGCTGGGCGAAGGTCCCGGTCAAATCGTGGAAATGCATGCCGGCGATGGCCAGCACCGGGGCGCCGTCCATCTTGGCGTCGTAGAGGCCGTTGAGCAAATGCAGGCCGCCCGGCCCCGACGTGGCCAGGCAGCAGCCCAGCCGGCCGGTGAACTTGGCATAGCCGCAGGCCATGAAGGCGGCGGCCTCCTCGTGGCGCACCTGAATGAAGCGGATCCGGTCCTGGCGGGTGCGCAATGCCTCGATGATGCCGTTGATGCCATCGCCGGGCAGGCCGAAAATGGTGTCGATTCCCCAGTCGTGGATGGTTTCGATCAGAATGTCGGCTGCCGTGTCGGCCATCGCGCCCACTCCCTGTTGAGGCTCTCGACCGGATAACGCCGCTGCGGCGAAGGTGTTTCCTGCTCGCCCCCTTGCGCATCGGCTGCCTCGCCTGCGCCAATTGACCCGGCGACCTGGCGGCGGTCAGATGGGGGCAACGCCACAACCGGAGACGCGGGATGATCGCACGCTGGATGCTGGCCGCCGGGTTCGCCGCCCTACTGGCGGGCTGTTCGCCCCTGCTGGCCGGGCCCTACGATGCCGCCCTCGGCACCCCGCCGCCGACCCCCCGGCCCGATCCCTATCCCACCGCCGGCGATCTGCGCGCGGTGGCGCCTTACGCGGTCACTCCACCGGCGCCAGGGCTAGTGCCTGCTCCGGCGTCAGACTGACCACCACCCGCCCGGCATTGACGACGTGGACCGCGTCGCGCGGCACCGCTATGGCCTGGCCGTCGGGGGCCGGGCGCACCAGAATGGCACTGACCGCGCCGACATCGTCGAATAGGAAGCCGTCGACCGCCCCCAGCCTGGCGCCGGAAGCGAGGTCGACGTCGGCCCCGTCCAGCCACGAGGAGCGCCGCCCGGCCAAGGACCGGGCCGGCGCCCGATCGGCCATCAGCCAAGCCCGCTCGGCCGGGGTTGGCACCACTGAATCCACCCCTTGCGCCGATGCCGCGTTCGCCAGCATCAGACACACCCCCACCATCCCCGGCAGCCGTGTCCACATGCCGGGCCAACAGCCGCCGCCGCCGCCGGGTCCCTCGCTCTTTTAGCTAAGCCTTCGGCGCCACCGGTCCGCCGGCGGCCTTCCAGGCGAGAATGCCGCCGTCCATCCGAACCAGCGGCTCACTCCAGCCGGCGGCGAGCAGGCGTTCGGCGGCCTTGCCGCAGCGGATGCCGATGCGGCAATGCAGGACCAGCCGCTTGCCGGCGGCCGACGGCATCCGCGCCGGATCGAACGCCGACAGCGGCAGGTTGACCGCGCCTGGAATCGCCTCGGCGGCATATTCGTCGGGCTCGCGCACATCCACCAGCACCACCTCGCCGGCCTGATACCAGCCGAGGATTTCGCTGGAATCGGCGATACGGACTGACGTTGCCATGGGACCTCCGGAGGGAACTCGGACGGAAAGGATACCGCTCATCGCCTCATTGCCGCCATATCCTTGACACGCGACCTTGGGCGGTAGTCGGGGTACCTCTAGCGGCAGAGGACATCACGCCGAAGGAGACGGACATGACGAGGAAATTGAAGCTGCTCGACCGCGAGATCCTCAAGGCCTTCGCCGTCGACATCTTTGCTGCCATGGTCGGGATGGCGGTGTTCGGGCTGCCGGTGCTGTTCATGCACGGCCTAGCCGCCTGATCGAAGAAGATCGGGGGACGCAATAAGATCGGGGGACGCAATACTTAATTCCCTCAGCGAGCGGGCGGCGGGAATTAAGTGTTGTGTCCCCCGATCTTCTTAATAGGCCCGGTCGATGCAGAAATCGATGACGTCGATCAAGGCCTGCTTGAGCGCCGAATCGGGGAAGATGCCGAGCGCATCGCGGGAGATGGCGCCGTAATGGCGGGCGCGGGCGATGGTGTCGCTCAGCGCGCCGTGGCGCTCCATCAGTTTGAAGGCGTGGTCGAGATCGGCATCGGTCTGTTCCAGCCGCTCGACGGTGCGGCGCCAGAACTCGCGCTCCTCCTCGTCGCCGCGACGGAAGGCCAGGATCACCGGCAGGGTGATCTTGCCCTCGCGGAAATCGTCGCCGACGGTCTTGCCCAGCACCGCCTGCTTGGCGGAATAATCGAGCACGTCGTCGATCAGCTGGAAGGCGATGCCTAAGTTGAGGCCATAGGAATCGAGCGCCTCCTCCTCGACCTTGGGCCGCTCGGAGACCACGCCGCCGATCCGGCAGGCGGCGGCGAACAGGGCGGCGGTCTTCGAGCGGATGACCTCGAGATAGGAATCCTCGGTGGTCTCGGTGTCGTTGGACGTGATCAGCTGCAGCACCTCGCCCTCGGCGATCACCGAGGAGGCCCGTGACAGGATGGCCAGCACCGACAGCGAGCCGTCCTCGACCATCAATTCGAAGGCGCGGCTGAACAGGAAATCGCCGACCAGGACGCTGGGCTTGTTGCCGAACAGGGCGTTGGCCGAGGCCTGGCCCCGGCGCAGCTCGCTTTCGTCGACCACGTCGTCGTGGAGAAGCGTCGCGGTGTGGATGAACTCGACGCAGGCGGCCAGCTTGATGTGGCGCTCGCCCTTGTGCCCGGCTAAG
>Ga0316222_1003505_pt1 | contig 15311 bp, 29 predicted proteins | sample TBH18011metaG_FD_206008 | JGI IMG/M metagenome (GOLD analysis project Ga0316222, IMG submission 206008) | Freshwater microbial communities from Trout Bog Lake, Wisconsin, USA - TBH18011 | ecosystem: Environmental > Aquatic > Freshwater > Lake > Hypolimnion/Profundal zone | place: USA: Wisconsin...
CGTAAAATGACACTACTCGACATTACGCTACCGCTCGTTATCGTTATCTCACTTATTGCAAGTGGCACACTCTTCATCGTGATCGCAGTACTTACCATCATTCGTAAAATCAAAAATGGAAAATGAGCCTGGCGAACAGAATAATTCTATCTCCTTTTAGAACCGCCTTTCTGTTTTTGGTTATGGTAAATTACAGGGGATGGAAAGATGATCTTCTCGATGAATGGCAGATGCAGTCGTACTCTGAACGGTGGGGAATATTTTTATGGATATGGAGGCAGGCAGGCGGCAATGTAGAAACGCTTAAAAAATTAATTAAAAAATGATCAACGGAAAAACCATTTGCCTGGCAGTGCCGGTGTACAACGAAGAGAAATTTTTACCAGCGCTGCTGGAGAGTGTAACGGGTATTGCTGATGCGCTCGTGGTGCTGGATAGTGAAAGCACAGACCGCAGCAGGGAGATAGCAGCACACTGGTGCATTGATAACGATGTACGCTGGCACATGGAGCTAAACAAAACGATCCACCGTGCTGATCACAAACGCACTAAGCTCATGCAGCTCGCGAGACAAACCGGCTGCGATTACATTTTGCAAATTGATGCCGACAACACCGTGGAGTTAACGGAGCGCATGTTATCACAAGAGGCATTGCAGGACCTCACAGAACATGCCTACTACATCACTAAGCGTTGCGGCGAACTTTCTTACGATGTGCTGCAACTATTCCGCGGCGACCTGGACTGGAAATTTACCGGCATAGCACATGAGTACCCGGAGCTGGTGGAAGGCGAATTTACACGCGGCCACCTGGAGGGATTGATCATACATGAGGCAGTGAAAGAAACAGGCCCGCGCCAGCGTGGCCCGGAGCATTACTACGAACATGCGGTAATGATAGAGCGCGAGCTGATGCAGCCGGACCTGGATATCAACCTGCGCAACCGCTACCTGTTGTACCTGGCACAGAGCTGGAGGGATGCCGGGAAGATAGACCGCGCCATCGCCTCCTACCAGGAACGTGCGCGTGCCGGTGGCTGGTACGAGGAAGTATGGTACAGCCTGTACCAGGTGTGCAAGCTGCAACAGAAAGTAACTACCGATGGCAATAAAGTGCTGATGGCCGCATTTGAGTGCTGGAACTACCTCCCGCAACGCCGCGAGGGCGCATACATGCTCATGCAGATACTGATGATGGCAGGCATGTTCAATGTAGCCTACGTAGTGGGCCAGCGCACCGAAGAGCTGGAGAGCGCGGAGATTCTCTTCAGGGAGCCGGAGGTATGCGACCGGCTATTCCCCGACCTGTACGCCAACCTATACAAAAAAATTATGGGCGTAAGTTTGACATTATCAGAAAAATAATTACTTTCGTTATATCCTTCCAAAGAGTGCCATATGTGTGAACAGATAAAAACTGTTCTAAAATCTCATGTTATGGCCGTTACGCAACAACAAATCAAAGACACAGCCGAGAAAGTTCTGGCTGCATTGTGCTGCAATTTACCACCTGCGCACCCGGATAAGCCATTCGGCAAAACCGAGATAAAAGCATTAGTGATCCGCGCACATGATATCGCGCAAGCCTTCCACGATCACAAATAAAAATCGTTCTTTCACACAGGACACTCCCGGAAGGAGTTGCGCGGGGAACCGGCAAAGTACCCCGCGCTTTTTTCAAAGTTTCATCAACCTCTTAATATTTTTTTTATGGCAAATACAATCGCAGCAAAAGCATCGACCATTGGCACCACCGGTGCATCGGGCGCAAATGGTTACATCACCGGCCTGGCCGTGCATGATGCCGCCGTTACCGTAGGTATACAGAACCTCGTCAACCCCGGCCCCGTTGTTACCCTAAGCCCCACAGCAGTACTGTCTGATGGCGTTTTCTTTTACTTCACGACCACCATACTTTACTCCACAGCGCTGGCATAAATGGCAAAGAGCAACGACAGCGGCGGAGGTGGTGTACTCATCATAGCAGGCGTGGGCCTATTGGCCCTCTCTGTCTATCGCAATGTGATCAAGCCAAAAATATTGGTGCCGATCGCTGTGAGAAAGTACATCGACAATATCCGCATCTCGTTGCCACAGGTGAAGATCAGGAAGGATAGTGTAGACTTCACCATAAGGCTACAGAACCCCAACCCGGCACCCATGAGCATACAGGCCCTCGTGGGCAATGTGCTGATAGCCACCAACCAGGGGAAAACGGTCTTTAACCTGGGCGCTGTGAACAAGTACGGCAATACGATCATTCAGCCCGAAGGCGAAACGATAGTACCCTTCAGCATCAAGCTGAAGGCGCTGCCGTTGCTGGAGTACTTATCGCAGCTGATGGCCGGACAGGTACACGGACAGGTACTGCACTTCCGTGGCAACATTACGATCGATAACAGGGTGTACCCCGCCAATACTTCATTCGCGATAGCATGAGTAGACCAGCAAACATACCGGTACTAAATACAGAATTTATTTTTGGCAAAGACCTGCCAAAAGATGACCAGGATCTATTTTATAAATTTTGGGGCATATTCGGCAATGGTCCACACTATGCGGCCAATAGTGAAGCAATGTACCCGGCTAAGTACGTTGATCTGTTTTACGAGTCTTTTTTACCTTTTTATAAAAATGTTTGTGAGACCGCGATAGCATGAGTACCGACACCGCCATATTACTTGAAAAGCTGCCACCCTACCAGGGACGGCAGCGCATGGTAACGCGGCGGCAGGATACGTTCGATATCATCCGCGAGATGATGAAGGGCCACCGGGAACATGCCGCGCATTATGACGAGATCTGCGAAGATCACTGGCAGGGAGATACACTCTCCACATGCCGCCACCTGTTCTCCTTCATGCGCAATGAAGCGCCCTACCTGGAGGAAAAGACGATGATGCAAACGGTGAAGACACCGGCGGCCATCATCACCGAGGGAGGGATGCACTTTCGCACCGACTGCAAGCACTACGCCAGCTACATAGTGGGCGTATTACAGGCCCTGGAGCGCAGGGGATACCCGGTAAGGTCCTTCTATCGCTATGCCAACTACAACGCTAAGAAGAGCAACCCCGGCCATGTGTTCGCAGTATGTGTGATCAACGGCAAAGAAGTATGGATAGACCCGGTGCCGCAGATAGCAGGCTTTGACAGCCGCACTGTAGCCCCGGTAAGCAAGATCGACAAAATACCGCCCATGAGCAAGAGCGCCACCATCGGGAGCCTGTACAGAGTATCGGGCCTCGGTAATGAAGATACAGTAAGCGGCCACCATCACCACCACCACCGCGGGTTTGGCCACTGGCTCGATGAGTACGGGCCACGCGCCGTTATAGAGCGCCAGGAGCGCCGCTTCCACCTGCCTCCGCCTCCGGGCATGAGCGGTATGGCCGACAGCATCGGCAAGCACACGGCCCATAAGAAGGCCCACCACACGCACCACCACCACGGCATACATATCAAGATCAAGCCCGGCAAGCTGCTACTCAAGGTAACGATGGCACCGAGCCGCGGGGCCTTCCTGCTGCTCACCGAGCTGAATATGTTTAACCTGGGCGTGAATATGTGGAAGCACGCCGCCTACAGCACCTCCAGCCCCGGATGGGCAAAGCTGCAAAAGTTTTGGAAGAAGATAGGCGGCAAGCCGGGTGCGCTGATGAAGGCCATCAAAAAGGGAGTAGGCACCCACAACAAGCTGCACAAGCACAGCAAGGTGGCCGTATCGGGCTTCGGTGATACCGATATGTACGGGGTAGGCATATCCGGCGGCCTGTCCAACAGCACCTACGTAGGCGGTATGGATGGCGACAGCATAGGCTTTGCGCCGGCTGTAGTGGCTGCAATAGCAGCCGCGGCACCGCTGATCGCAGAGGCTAAGAGCCTGCTTAAATCGTTCGGCCTGGACGTGGACCACATGAACAAGGCCGGCGCTGATGCTACCGAGGACATAGCCAAAAAGCACAACGACAAAAGCGATGACGGCGAAGCCACAGACGGAGACGGCACTACCCACGATGACGGCACTAAGACAGCCGTAACCGACAACCCGGACGGCACACAGACACTGCACATAAAGGACGTACCCGGCGCTCACGCCGCCGACCAGGACAGCGAGGGCCACGACCCGGAGACCGGCGAACCGACTGGCGATGGGGGAGGGGATGATCCGGGCGGAGATCATGCGGATAAGACACCGGCAAAGCATGATGGCGGATTTGCGGCCATGCTCCACACGGCCACATCATTTGTCGCAGATCACAAAACATATTTCATCATGGGCGGGGTAGTGCTGTTAGCAGCGGTGGTACTGCCCAAGATTTTACATAAAGGACCTAAAAGACGCAGATAATGGCAACAAACCTTTTCAGCAAAGCAGCAGCATACCGCCGCAAGCATCCGAACCTTACACAGGCCGAGGCCGTGAAGGCGGTAGCTAAAGCCAACCGCGCCACCAAAAAGGCCGCACCTAAAAAAAGGGCAGTGGCTAAGAAAGCAGCGCCAAAGAAACGCGCCGTAGGCAAAGTGAAGAGGCGGCCAGCGCAGCCGAAAAAGGCTGCACCAGCTGCGCCCCGCAAGATCAAGGTAAAGATAAAGCCGGGCAAGAAAGGCACCAGCAGCATAAGTATCTCCGGTATAGCCATGACGAAGATACACCATGAGCATAGCCACCAGGCACAGCTGGAGAGCGCATTAAAGCGCCACCAGGCAGCGCTGAAGACACCCGGCCATACTTTGAGTGAAAAAACCAAAATACGCCGCGAGATCGTCCACACCATGGCAGCGATCGCAGCCTCCAAAAAGCACATAAGCGCACTAAAGCGCTCTATATAACCGTTTTTCATTATTAATTCTAAATTTTAGCTACTATGGCAAAAAGAAAAAAGCACCACACAACAAAGCGCCGCGCACCACGCCGCCGCATAGGTGCTATGTCCGGTTCTGCAAAGAACGACCTGGAGGAAGTGTTGGGGCTTATTTTAGCCTCGGTAGGCGGCACAGTCATACAACGTATGGTGCCTGCGACTGTTAGCCCGAAGATCGTGGCCGCAGGCCAGCTCGCAGCGGGGTACTACTTCCACAAAAGCCCGCACCCGGTAATGCGCGGGGTAGGGTGGGGCCTCTTAGGCACCGGCGCTATATCCCTCACGCATGATCTCGGTATCATCCACGGCCTCGATGACCTCGTTAGCGGTATCATGGGCGGCGGCGAGTACATGGAGATGCCGCAACGGGTAAAGGGCTTCAGCAACGACAGCTACATGAGTGGCGCTATCAGCAACAGTGGCCGCATAGGCGATATGGAAGAGCCTTCCCGCGACTACATGGAGCCTATTGGCAGCTACCGCATGGGTAGCATCGGTTAAGATCCTGCGCAGCCGTAAACGCCTGCACTTCAGTAAGCACAATCTTTTATTAACTTTTTAATTTTATAATCATGGGCCAAAGCCAAAGATTACAAGACCCGCACCGGAAGTCCTACATGGAGATGGTGAAGACCCTCGAAGAGAGCGGCGATTATGTTGTCAATAACAGCTCCAGGGCTGCCAAGACCAATAAAAAGAACCTCCGGGCCGCACAGTCGTACCTGTGGAGCCAGATACCGCTGGTAAGCACTACCACGCAGTATGTGTTCAATGTACAGGACGGCCTGTTCAACGTAGGCAATCCGGGCATATTGCCCGAAGAAAAACGCATCAAATTGCAGGATGTGTTCTTTACCTATGCCCTGGGCTTCTTCCTGATCTGCAAGCGCACAGCCGGCGGCAATACCACATTCGCCTACCAGCTCGCCACCTTCCCCAACCCGTACCTCTATGGTGCCGGCGCGCTCGACCTCAACACTATGGTGGGCATATGGACACAGGGCGTGCTGAATGTGCAGGTGAACGGTGATACCCTCACCCCGGCCTGGGATATGAGCCAGCACTATTACATTCCACAAACGCAGGTGCCTGCATTCCCTATATCCGGGAGCGAGTTCTTCAGTCAGCAGGACCTGAGCGATGATGGCTATGTGGTTACCGAGCCTAACTGGATCATCAACGGTGCCAACAACAACCTGTACACCGTCAACTACAACAACAACTGGGGTGGTGTGAATCTGGGCGGCGGCAACACCTGGCACATCGCTATGAAGTGGCAAGGATTTTTGGCGCAGAACGCATCGTCTATCATGGACAACGCCACCAAAAAGGGCTAAGTAACAACTATTTTTTAACCAGCACCCTGCCCGATGGGCGGGGTGCTTCATACTTTCTGCCATGAACTACGATGGTGAACATTTTTTTCGCCTGGTAACCCTCAAGATACCAGGCGTAGCAAGCGGAGGAAACACACAGACGAGCATATCCTTTCCTGATCAGAGCGATATCCGTTATGCGCGTATCCTTTCGCTGGAGTGCTTCTTTGCCAATGACCTGGCATTTGCGCAGCCCGAAGCCGTTGCCCTGATACCGGATGCACAGGCCAAGCTGCTCACGCTTACCTTTGAGACCAACGACCCGGACAAGGAAGTGACCGGCAACGATGGGCATGGCCGCTACAGCAACACCAGCCAGGTGATCCGCTGGCTGCCTGCCACCGCCATACACAGGCTACAGAACCAGGCAGCCGGCAGCGCCTCCTTTGTACGCCAGCTGCTCCCTTATTACGATCTAAACATAACCTGGGAAAAGTCATTCCTCAACATAGCTCCCGGCGGCCTGGCCAACACCACCGACCTGGCTTTTGTTTTGGGCGTACACTACACATTCCGCGATATTGATGGTAAATTGCGCAAAAGAACTTAGTCTATGAGCAATCCGGTAATGACCAGGGACAAGGCGGGGGTAATGACCGTATGGGAGATGCAGGGCAAACCCTTCTTTTCCATATGGCGTACGGCAAAGGACCTTTCGTTTTCCTGCTCCGAAGAGGAGGAGGAGGCGCGTGAGGCCATGCTCGTTAAGTACCTGGACCTGATCAAGGAGAGCAACAGCGATTATGCCTACACGATAAAGTTTCACGATGAGACCGGCAAGAGCGGCAAGATCAACAACACCACGCCCGTATGTGGCTCCCTGCCTTTTAAGTTCTCAGAGGCCACATCTATAGAGCGCTATACCCCCGGTGGGGCAGGGGCAGGTAATACCGCCATGCTCAATGAGCTGTTTGCCGAGAAGCTGGCGCGCCTGGAGGATAAGTACGACCGCCGCATCGAGGACCTGGAGCGCGAGCATGAGGACGAGATCGAGGAGCTGGAGAAACAGCTATCGGAGGGCAGCGGTAAAAAATTAGATGGTATCCAGGGCGCTATCGGGTTCATCGGTGAGCAGGGCAGCAAGTACCCCTGGATCGCCGAGATCATCAAAGACTGGAGCACCATCATCAAACACAAGTTTCAACAGGCTGCCGGGCCACGCCCGGCGCACAACATAGCAGGCGTGGAAACAGATACACAAGCGCCCCCGCAGGGGGATATGACCGCCGATCAGCAGGTGAGCCACGCCATACGCACGATGGCAGGCTATTACGTAGGCAAACACGGCTACTTTGACCCCAACATAACAGAAGAGGCCAAGACACACGCCAACGCTAAAGGATGGGCAGAGCTGGCCGCAGACCTCACACTACTCGCCGGCCTCACAAAGGACCCTGATCTCATGGAGCTGGCGCTCAAAAAACTTCGTCAATTAGCGTAATATGGACCGTTCAAAATACCATAATGTACACGTCTCCATCATACCCATAGTGGTATCGAAAACCTTTTTGGCAGATTGCAATACACTTACCTTTCTCAACCAGGGTACACAGAATGTGACCATCAACGGCCAGCTGCTGCTCACACCCGGAACCGGCTATCAGTTTGATCTGTACCCCGGTGAGATGCTCACACAGGCATTCGACATCGTATTTCCTAACGACCGCGCAGCCGGGTGCAACCTGGTGGCCATAACCAAAGAGTACCACAGCTAATGGGATACATCGTAAACGCAGTTGTTAACCGTACCGGCTCTCTTCCCGGTATCACGCAGGGGCTGCTCGCAGACCGCCCCGCAGTGGGGCTGGCAATTGGCGATTGGTATCTCAACCTCGACCCGCCCCAGGCTTTGTGTGAATGGAATGGCACTACATGGGCGCAGGTACTCAGTAACAGCAGTGGCGTAACCGGCCCCACAGGGCCTACAGGACCGACAGGCGCTACCGGTGGAACAGGACCCACAGGCGCAACCGGTGGAACAGGACCCACAGGCGCAACCGGTGGAACAGGGCCTACAGGCGCTACAGGCGGTACGGGACCTACAGGCGCAACAGGAGGAACGGGACCCACCGGCGCAACAGGTGGAACAGGGCCTACAGGCGCTACCGGTGGTACAGGACCCACCGGCGCTACCGGTGGAACAGGACCCACAGGCGCTACCGGTGGAACAGGGCCTACAGGCGGTACGGGACCTACAGGCGCAACAGGAGGAACGGGACCCACCGGCGCAACAGGTGGTACAGGACCCACCGGCGCAACAGGTGTAACAGGGCCTGCAGGCGCTACCGGGGCCACAGGCGCAGGAGCTGCCATAGGTAGTGGGATATCTGGCTCTGCCGCGCTCACGGTGCTATGGATGGATGCCTCCAACACGCTACGCACAAGCACTTCCGCTCTTGCCTTTGATGGCACCGTGATCAAGAGCCAGCATATAGGCGGCCTGGGCAGCACGCCCACGATCGCGGCAGGATCCGGAGCGGGTACAGGTGCCACTGCAACTATTGCGGGTACAGATGTAGCCGGCACAATTACGTTAGTAGTGGCCAATGTAGGCACATCAGGCCCGCCGCTGGTGCAGGTCAATTTTGCCAATGCCTTTGCCACAGCGCCGTATATATTCATTACGCCGGCTAATGTTAACACTGCTTTGGGCGGCAGCTCTATATTCCAGCCATACGTAGGATTATCTACCACAGCACTGTTCACGATACGCAATAATGCTGCGATCACCCCCAACACTTATATTTTTAATTATCTTTGTGTACAATAATGGCGCACTGGCTGGAGACATATTACGGCAGGGGTAGGGTAGGCAAGGCCGATGGCATTACCTACAGCAGCCCTACATATGGCCAGCAGAAGATGTCGCCGGTAACGCAGAGCAGCAACATGCCCATAGCAGAGCAGCAGGGCAAGGATGCCAATACAGCGGCCATAACCACCGGCACCAGGGATAAAGCCGGCCAGCTGGTACTTAAGGGCTATGCCGGCGATCTCTACACCGCCCTCGACAATGCCGGCCTGCCGGCCCGTATACTACAGTGGGCTATACCGCAGCTATACATGGAAAGCGGTGGCTACAGCAATGGTCCTGCCGTGAAGGATAACAACCCCGGCAATATCATATGGTTCGCCGGGCAGCAAAAGGGCGTGTATATGCCTGCAAATAAGACGTACGCCATACACTTCAAAGACCTGGATGACTTTGCAGCTCAATATTACCACGAGCTTACCAAAGGACCGGGCAATCCCGCAGATGCCACCAGCCTGGAAGACTTCGTACACCGGCTGAAGCTGAATGGCTACTATGGCAAGGAAAGCGAGGCCAGCTACCTGGCTAAGATGAAGAACACCATGAGTCGGCTGAACATGCTGGACAAGACCTACAAGGCAGCCACCAAGAAGATGATGAGAGACAGCCACCCCCCGTTCTGGAAGCAGCACCCCTACCTTACCGCCGGCCTGGCTGTATTGGGTGGGGTAGTGGTGATCAAGGTGATCAGTAATTAATTTTCCTTCCTTATTTCATTTTTTTACCTAATTTTGTATATACAAAAATAGGCGCTCCATGCCCGCTAAAAAGAAAAGTATTGGTGATTTGATTGCTCCGGGTGTGCAGGCAGGGCCTATATGGCATAAGAAGAAGCCAGGCCGAAAGAAAGGCACCGGCACACAGGATAAGCAGATGAACTTCAGGACCAACCAGCTCACCGCAGCAAAGCTACAGTGGTGCCAGGAACACAGTACCCGGCTAAAGGATAAAAGCATTGCAGCGATCATCGAGGACCTGGTAGATGAACACTACCTTATGCAACGATTATACTTTGATCACTTACCTGCAATAAAATGAAGCCACAATTTAAAATAAAGCTCACAGCCAAAGAACTGGCGGCGCTGGCGGCAGCGTACGAGGATTATATACCGCAGTGCGCGGCACGCGATGTGTATGAGCTGCTGGAGCTGGAGCATATGCTGCAACACCACCGCACCATCACCGCCATGCTACAGCGTGGCAGTAAGACCTATACGCTGGCGCTGGAGCCGGCGAGCGCCGTGGCCTTTTATATTGTGTGGCAGCGTACCGATATCGTGGATGCGCCATTGAGCAAAAAGGTGGTGTGCGATGTGATCAGGGAGATAGACAAGATCATCAAGAAAAGTATTTTTTCATCGAAGCAAAAAATGATAGCATGACCATAGAGACACTGATATCCGTATTGAAGAACTACCCGCCGCAGCTGCCGGTAAATATACAATTACATGCCGATGGGCGAGGCTCGCAGGACTTTGAAATAAGTGAAGTACTGGAGGCAGTAGACGGCACTCTGTCACCTGAAGAGCGGGAGGAAAATATCAAGTATATTGCCCTACAGGCGATCATCAAAAAGGGAGCGGTGAATGTCCGACAAATATTACCTGTTTAACATAAAACCGGTTATGGAACTTGCCCGGACGGCCGTCCGGGCGATCACGGCGCAGCGGTTCAACTGCGTACGTCTGAAACCCGCTCCTGTAGCGGGTTTCATTTTTTCGGTTTTTTTATCCCCAATTTTTTTAAAAATGTTGGCTATTTTAATTTGTTTGGTATATTTGTCCGACAAATATTATCTTTATTATGAACTACTTGTTAGCATTTGTAACTAATAAAACAATCACTATAGGTGATGAATTGAGGCATATCATACCCCTTATGACTCACGAGGACATAGAAATTGCAATGAGGCAGAAAATGTTTATTATGACAGGTACAGGTGCTAATTTAGAAGAAGCAAAAAAAAATTTTTTAATGCGGATGAAAAAAATAGATAGTAAGACCGGCGATCAATTATCAGACCATTAAAATATTATGCGCAATGAACTTTTTATTTTCTTTCCCGGTAGGTAAAACGATCACAGACGGTGACGAATTAAGGCACGTAAAATCACTCTTCACGCACGAACACATTAAGAACGCAATGAAGAACGATACAGCCATAATGAGTGGGTGGGGAGAGACACGAGAAGAAGCCAGGATAGACTATGTGATGAAGTTAAGAAAGCTGCAAAAGAAGACCGGCGATCAATTATCAGACCATTAAAATATCATTAGAAAATGGACCCACACAAATTAAGGCCGGAAGACCTGCCGCAGGTACAGCTTGTTGGCGGCTTTGAGATGCCGCTGCCGGAGGCATTGAAGATCGTCTATATAGAGATGATGGCCATTGTAGACAGGCGCGCACAGCTCGCTAAGAAACAAGATATAGACATTGCTATGAAGGTGATCGCACAGCACCTCAATGAATGGCAGTTGTATAAAAATCAGTATGGCAGTATTAAAAGATAGCGGCAGGCCGAAGAACGCGCCCAACCGGAAGAGCGCATATGTACGCGATGAGCGCATCAGCTGCCGGGTTACAGAGGGCCTCAATAAAACAGTGGCCGCACTGATCGAAGAGTGCGGCTACAAAAGCCCTTCAGACGTTCTGCACGATGCCATACAGCAGCTCGCGTATAAGAAGATCACTGATAAGAAATCATTATTTTGGGTTTCAAAAATACAGTAGTATGAATGAGGTTATACTCAACCCGCCACTGGAGGATGCGATAGTACTTAGTGTGCTGAACGACACTTTTAAAGTGCCGCACGATATGGATATCAGGTGCCTGAAGCCGGGCGACTTTATAAAAGTATGCGCGAAGGGCGAACGGTTCTGGTGCAGGATTATGCGGGTGCAACTGAAGCCGGTACGCGTATTCCTCGCTGAAGTAAATAACGACCTGGTATGCACAGAGCTGCACGGCCTGAAGTGTGGCGATCTTATGTATGTTCACCCCTACAATATTTACGAAATTGAGAACGATTGAGAACTGGCTGCAAGACCTCCCGCAGCCCTACAGATCGCAGGCGCTGAATAATATGTGGTGGGAGGATGCACACACACCGTCACGATCACTGGAGTATGCACTTAGCCAGGCATTCAACTGGAGTAAAAGCCCGGAGGGATATAAGTACTGGCACAACTACCACGCTACGCTGGTAGGCAATGATCTGTTACCTTAAAATGAAGTATATGAAAAACCTTTGGGGATTTTTTGTCGTTATTTTTTGCGCTGCCGCGCTGATCTGTCTTTCGCTGCCTACCGACCAGGAATGTATGAGCGCCATCCGCAGCTCTGCCGGTGGGGGGCTGGTGGCCACCGCAGCTATTAACAGCTACACGGTGAGCATTGAGAACCATATCTTTTATAAAAAAATATACAGCACCATAGACGGCTCGTGCCTCGGTACGGGGTTCTGTGGGCATGTATTTGTAAGTGAGTAAAATATTATTATGATCAAACCGATAATGCTACCAGAGTACGGTATATTGATGTGCGTGAAAGGTCCTGTACATCCACCACGTCCAGTGCCGATGAAAATATTAGAACGTACACGCCGCCAGAAATGGAAAATATCATATACATACACCGATGCGGCAAGGGTTGATAAAGAGCATATTATGGCCTATACCTGGTCATGTACATTCTTTGCGAAGTACGCTCCGGGTGTTACGATTGAAGTAGTATTTTACATGGGTAGCTACCAAGTGTATTACCGATATGGAAGCTGTACAACTAACGTAATCTTTGTTCCGGTCGAAAAAATGAATGAAACTTTAATGCGTAGTCTGATCGATCAGAGGGTTACTATTTAAGAGCGCGGTCTCTGTAGTCAGGGATATACTTAAGTGGCCCTGAAAGGGGGGTAATACCCGGCGGCATACTGTTTGCACGTGGGAGCCGCTAAGAAAGCGTGGAGCCTTTCCCACCGAGAAAAAAAAGGCTACCCGGCGCTCCCACGCCGGGTATTTTTATGCGTTATTAACATTTACGTTTCTATACTGCAAAACGTAAGTAATTGACTATCAATCCCGAAATCTCTATTACGAGTACAACACAACTAAATTTTCGCGCCGCAAGAAACCTTGTTGATTTCGGATGTTTTTTTCAATTTTTTTCCCTCATTCCCGCCAATTTGTCGCACTTTTTACCCCCATTTTGCATGGATGCCTATTCCTTTTTTCCTTTGATATCTTAGTTTAAAGAGTTGATATAGATTGAGGAGGCTCGGAGAACAGCCATAGTACTGCATTACAGGCGACCTATTGCGAGTACAACACAACTAATTGCGAGTACAACACAACTAATTGCGAGTACAACACAACTATTATTGCGAGTACAACACAACTAAATACCCCCTATTGCGAGTAATACACAACTAACTTTTTTTATTAATACCAAAATGCGGTACTGACATTTTTTCAAAGGGACATAAAAAAACCGCACCCCGGAGGGTGCGGCGCGTGCCAGGTGCACAACTTTTCTCACAAGCTCACACTGGCAGTGATTTCTCCAGCTCTTCGATCACAGACCGGGTAATATGGGCCGCAGGGTGGTCTACCATGCGTTTACTGCAAAGATAGTAGCAACGGTCTACAACCGCCTCCAGATTGTACCAATTCACATCAGGGGTCAGGTAGGGTACGATCTGGTCAATGTGCCGTGCAGTGCAGCCAAATGTTTTCATCAGCTCGCGGATGAACTTTGTTTTCTCGCGGTCGTACAGCGCTTCAGTTACCGGGTACTTGATGGTAAAGTTCAGTTTCACCACCTTACGCCCTGAGCGCACCGTAAAGTCGTGATCTGTAGTGTCGTAATACAGATCAGCTAAAGACTTCAATTCCGCAGCCACGGGGTCCAGGATAAAGCGCTTTAAGTCATTAAAATTCGGGTACATATTTGGCGGCAGTGCCAGGTGTTCGCGCAGCTCGTCTACCGTGCAGCTGTACACGCGCCGGCTGCGGTAGCTGCACAGCAGCTTGTATATGTTGCTGGTGTACTTGTACTTGCACTCCATAGCCACATGCAGCATGTACTTAGTGTACTGCTGTGCCACGCCGTCTTTGTAATGCACATCAATGAGCTGCTGGGCCACATCGCGCCGTATCTCGATGGTTACGAACGCGCCGGAGCGCTTGCCGCCCTCGTTGCTGGGCATGGACACTGACGAAAAGATTCCGCCCCACTTCAGCAGCGCCTTATCTGCTGTCTTGATCTGTATCTGTATGCCCGACATCTTCAGTATCGCATCGCGTATGTCGCGGTACTGCGATGGCGCACCGATATTACCGAGGGGTATGTTCATCGCCAGCACATCGCTGGGGATGTCCCGGAAAATATTTAGTTGTGTTACACTCGTACCGTTCATCACCTGGTTGATCTCGGTCTGTAAGTTGTACATCAGGAAGGTGAACACCCTTTCCTGGATCAGGGAGTAGTCCCGTTTCGCATTAGTTACCCGGTTGGACTGCACTACAGTAATTCCTTTGAGGTCGGGAATGGCAAGGTTAGCCTGTCTTTGTTTGGACATAGTTGTGTTTTTTGCTTGTGAGATTTGCAATTGCAAATATACGGGATATATCCGTATATTTACGCCCGTGCGGGGTGGGGGAGTGTTAAATAAATGTTACAACAAATTTTAATATATGGGCAGAAAGAAACATAAGCGGGCTATGCAAAGGCACCAGTACCTCGTAGTAGATCTGTTTGCAACCATAGGCAGCGCACTGCTCATCGGTATGGTACGCAATGCCGCTGTACGTACCACCAACGACACCATAGACAAACACCAGGAGCGCAAGCAACTGGACCAACCGTTCACAGATTATGAGATCGTAAAATGACACTACTCGACATTACGCTACCGCTCGTTATCGTTATCTCACTTATTGCAAGTGGCACACTCTTCATCGTGATCGCAGTACTTACCATCATTCGTAAAATCAAAAATGGAAAATGATCAACGGAAAAACCATTTGCCTGGCAGTGCCGGTATACAACGAAGAGAAATTTTTACCTGCGCTGCTGGAGAGTGTAACGGGTATTGCTGATGCGCTCGTGGTGCTGGATAGTGAAAGCAAAGACCGCAGCAGGGAGATAGCAGCACACTGGTGCATTGATAACGATGTACGCTGGCACATGGAGCTAAACAAAACGATCCACCGTGCTGATCACAAACGCACTAAGCTCATGCAGCTCGCGAGACAA
>Ga0316222_1003507_pt1 | contig 15300 bp, 11 predicted proteins | sample TBH18011metaG_FD_206008 | JGI IMG/M metagenome (GOLD analysis project Ga0316222, IMG submission 206008) | Freshwater microbial communities from Trout Bog Lake, Wisconsin, USA - TBH18011 | ecosystem: Environmental > Aquatic > Freshwater > Lake > Hypolimnion/Profundal zone | place: USA: Wisconsin...
TTACCGAAAACCCCCGAGATTGAGTCTGTCACCCTGAAGCAAGTCCAACCAAACCCACGGCTTGACAGCACGCGTGGTAAGCTTACTATTCCTCTATGAAGAACCATCGAATTCCCCGTGCGAAAGCGGTGTCGCGCCGCATTTTCACGGGCACGAACTGCGCCTGGCCAGTGACCTCCTAGTGACTCGACCCGCAGCCGGGCTTAAGTTTCGATGAGCCTTTAACACCAACAAACACCCAAGCACACATCCCCTGCATGAGAACATACCTGAAAGGCACTACTTGGAGCCGCCGCCTACTGGCGAGTTTGCTCCTCACCGGCGCGATCGGCCACTACGCCTCGGCCGCTCCCGTCCCGGTTGAAGATCCCTCATTCGAGCTCTGGCCGCTAGGCGGCGGTGGCTCCACCACGAATTGGAATGCGCGCGGCAACGCCGGTTATTCCATCCAGTCCGTCAGCAACGGCTGGTTCACCGCCACGGACATCTTGCCCGCTCCTGCCGACGGCACCAACTTTCTCGTGCTCAACGCCAACCTCACCAGCCCGGGCTGGTGTTGGCAGGATATCGGGGCACTCCTCCCGAATACGACTTACACCCTAACGGTCGCCATCGGCCAGTCGCTCCTGGGTGCCACCGGCGTGGGTCGAATTGCCCTCATCAACGGGTCCACCCCCTTCCAAACCACCCTCGGGCAGACGCCGATTGATAGCAGTTTGGTCGCCGCTGGAACCTTCGCTGACACCAACCTGGTGTTCACGACTGGCTACCAAGTCACCGGGGATCTGACCCTCTTGATGGAGATCGATACCGGCAGCCAGATTCTCTTTGATAACGTGCGCTTGGACGCCGCCACGCTGCCACCGGCGGCCATGGCCTTGCCCCCCTCCCTTTCCACCCCAAGCGGCACGGTACCGGCCGGGACAGTGGTGACTTTGTCCGAACTTCCAGGCGGGACTCCCCCGTTCCACTATCAATGGCAATCGGACAATGGCAGCGGTGGTGCGAGCTTCAGCAACGTTTCGGGCGCCAACAGCTCCAACCTGGCGGTGGACACCAGCACGCTGACGCTGAACCTGCCCGTGGAATACGTGGTGGTGGTGACCAACAGCCTGGGCGCTTCCACCAGCACACCGGTGACTCTGGTGGCCATCTCGACACCGCCGGTGCTGATGGCTGACACTCTGCCCTCTTCCGGATCATCGGATGTGGTAGGCAGCCAGGTCACTTTCTATGCCGTCGTGGAGGGGAGCACCCCGATCGCCTACCAGTGGTCGGTGGACAACGGTGGCGGACCGGTCAACATCCCGGGCGCGACCAATACGAGCCTAACGCTTACCAACCTCCAGCTCACCGACACTGGCTCTTACAGCTTGCAGGTCTCCAACGCGCTGGGGATAATCTCCAGCACCCCGGCTTCCTTTACGGTCAACGATATTCCCGCTGACGTGGGCGGAGTCGTCGCCTCGCCCGCCAACCAGGTCGGCCTGGGGCCGTTCTCATCCTGGGTCGGGGTCGGCCCCTTCACCCAGTTTACCCCAACTTGGGTACTGCCCGCCACCAACCTCCTGGCCGGATTGTCCCCCGCCAGCAGCGCCGGCAATTTCCAACTCGAAGGCGCCGGCGGGGTCACCGGACTGACTGACGGTCACTTCGGCGCGCTGGCACCCGCAGGAAACGCCAGCCCTGGCTTGGCCACTTGCGGAACGATCGGCGGCGGGGGCGGCTCAGCCGTTGCCTATACGCTCCCGGTTTCCGCCACCGGATGGGACCTCACCAACATCGTGGTCTATGGGGGATGGAGTGACAACGGCCGCGATTGGCAGAGATACCAAGTGTATTACTCCACCACCGCGAGTCCCTCCAATTACGCGAATCTGCTCGCGGACGTCGACTTCGAACCCGTCGTCACCAGCGGCTTACAGTCCGCCACGCGGGTGATCCTCACCTCAACCAATGGTGTGCTGGCGAAAAATGTGGCCGGGCTGCAGTTCTTTTTCAATACATTGGCCCACGCGCCGGAGAACGGTTATGAAGGTTACGCCGAGTTTGAAGCTTTCGGCGTTCATTCCGCCCCGGCCCCGGTGCTCGCGCAGAACATCCAACCGGCCACCGGCGCGGATGTCGCCGGCAGCCAGGTAACCATCACCGCCGCTTTTACCAGCAGCACGCCGATGACCTACCAGTGGTTGAAGGATGGCGTGGTCATTCCTGGTGCCACCAATTCCACCCTGACGCTGAGCAACCTCCAACTTACCGACACCTCGGTCAGCCCCGGCTACGTGCTGCGAGCGTCGAATGCCTCGGGAAGTGTCTCCAGTAGCCCTTGCGCCTTCACGGTCAATCCCGCGCCGAGCATGGATGGCAATGGGTTCCTCGTTTCCCCGGCTCAACAAACCGGCGGTGGCGCTATCTTCACGCCCACTTGGACGGTCTTCCCCGGTAGCCTGATCGGCGGCTTGCTCCCCGTCACCGCCATCGGCACCGGTGGGTTCGGCACCGAAAACTCAGGCGGAGTTCCCGCGCTGACCGATGGTCGTTTCGGCTCCGTGGGGAGTTCGATCAACTCCTCCTTGGCCACCGCCGGCACCAGCGGCGGTAACGCCCTCACCTATATCCTCCCGCCCTCCGCCTACGGATATGACATCACCAACATTGAGACCTTTGGGGGATGGAGTGATGCCGGCCGCGACGTGGAGGCTTACACGGTGAAGTACTCGACGGTGGATGCTCCCGGGACTTTCCTGGCGTTGGACAGTGTCAACTATGTCCCTGCCGTGCTAAACGTGCCCACTGCCACGCGCGTGACCATCAGTTCGCCCACCAGCCAACCGCTGGCTACGCACGTCGCCGCCATCCAGTTTGACTTCAGAACGCCTGGGGCGAAGAACGGCTACCAGGGTTATGCCGAACTCCAACTGTTCGGAACCCCGTCCGCTGCCATCAACTTCGCCCCCGCCGTGGTGCAGGACACGCTCCCTGGCGCTGGCTCGGATGTGGTCGGCAGCCAGGTCACTTTCACCGCCGGCATCAGTGGTACTCCCCCGCTGGCCTACCAATGGCAAGTCGGCGGCAACCCGATTCCCGGGGCAACCAACGCGACGTTGACGATCAGCAACTTGCGGTTGACCGACTCGGGCTCCTATAACCTGGTGGTTACCAACGACTACGGCAGCACCGCCACCGCAGCGAGCACCTTCACGGTCAACCCCGTGCCGGCGGCGGTCAATGGCATTATCGCCGCCCCTGCCAACCAAATCAGCCGTGCCGGTACCGGCTTCACTCCCACTTGGACGGCGGCTCCCGGCAGTCTGATCGCCGGCATGCTTCCGAGTGCCGTCGGCAGCGGCAATTTCTCGGGGGAAAGTTGCGGCGGGGTGCGGGTCTTAACTGACGGCGGGCTTGGGCTCTTTGATGCCGGCAACTCGACCTTGGCCACCGGCGGCACCAGCGCCGGCACCGCGGTTACCTACACGCTGCCCGCTTCCAAGTCCGGCTACAATCTGAACGAAACCGTGGTCTACGCGGGTTGGGCGGACAGCGGGCGCGACCAGCAAGCCTACACGCTGGCTTACTCGACCGTGTCAGCTCCCACTACGTTCATCAACTTGATCTCACCCAGCTACAATCCATCGATTCCCGGGAGCACTCCCTCGGTGGACCGGGTGAGCGTCTATTCCGCCACCGGCGCGCCGATGGCACAGCATGTGGCGGCAGTCAAATTCACGTTCGGACCGAGCGAGAACAATTACTCCGGTTACTCGGAGATCCAGGTTTTTGGCACCCCGACCCCGCCGCTGCTGGTCGGTTCCTCGACGCTCTCCAATGGCAACCTGGTCCTCACCGGGGCCGGCGGCACGCCGGGAGGCACCTACTCCTGGCTGACCTCGACCAACGCCGCAGCGGCGTTGTCAACCTGGACGACCAACACCACCGGAGTGTTTGACAGCACCGGTGCGTTCTCAACCACCATTCCGACCGTGCCGGGTCAGCCCGCCGCGTTCTTCCGGCTCAAGACGCCGTAAGGCGGATCACTCGGCGGAGGCGTTCGGAACGCCCCCGCCTGAAGACCGGGATAGTTCAGCCAGGCGCCCGGGGACACCAGTCCCTGGGCGCCTTTTTTGGAACCAAGAGAATGACCGAGAGCATCTTCAGAATGGGCGTGACCGCGCTCGCCCTTGGGGTGTGGCTGTCAGCCCACGCTCAAGGGACGCCGCTACCGGTGAACCTCCGCTGCGAACACCGGGTGAACCCACTCGGCGTGGGTGACGCCAAACCGCAGCTTGCCTGGCAACTCCAAAGCGGCGGTTCCGGCACTGCCTACCGCGGCGAAACCCAGACCGCCTACCAGATTTGGGTCGGTTCAGCCGTGGGCGCCTCCGACTTGTGGGACAGCGGGAAGGTCCTCAGCCCTCAGGCCGTGGAAGTGGTGTACGCTGGCAAACCCTTGACCAGCGGGAAACGATGCTACTGGCAGGTGCGGATTTATGACGGCCAGGGCGACGTGTCCGCCTGGAGCACGAACGCACAGTGGTCCATGGGGCTCCTTTCCACGGCGGATTGGGTGGCCCAATGGATCGGCTATGACGCGGCATACACACCAACGGCCCAACAGGCGGCGAACAACGCTCTCTACAACACCTCTGGATTGAATTGGATCCGCTTCCCGGTGGCCCAGGCCCGAACGGGGGTTTATCAATCTTCGTTGCGGACCCGAGTGGTCCTGCCGGCGGGCCAGTCCATCACCAACGCCGTAGTCGCGCTCTACGCCGACAATGCCTGCGGAGTGTTTGTCAATGGCCAGCCGGCGACCAACTCTGCCGTCCGCTGGGAAGCGACCGCGCGAATCAACGTGACCTCCCTGTTGCACGCGGGAACGAACGTCCTCGCGCTGGGGGCAACCAACAGCGATACACAACCCGCGAGCGTCATCGGGAGATTGGTTGTGCAGTTCGCTTCCGGCAGTTCTTCCAACCTCCCCGTCGATACCTCTTGGAAGGCCGCTCAACTCCCGCCGCCCAGTTGGATCCAGACCAATTTCGACGACTCAACGTGGACCACGGCGGAAAGCTCGGGAACACCCTGGGGAACACCTGCGCTCAACGACCTCGCGCGAATCCCCGCCCCCTACTTGCGCAAGAGCTTCACCGTGGGACAACCCATCACTCGGGCAACCATCTATGTGACGGCGCTCGGGGTGTACGAACTGCGCCTTAACGGGCGAAAGGTCGGCAACGACGTGCTCACCCCGGGCTGGACCCAATTCACCAAACGGGTTTACTACCAAACCTACGACGTGACCGGAATGGTCGGTGCCGGTACGAACACCCTTGGGGCGATCCTGGGTGATGGCTGGTACGCCAGTGATCTGGCTTTCAAAGGCACGCGCTGCAATTACGGGGGAACGCCGCGATTCCAGGCCCAGCTCATGCTCGAACTGGCGGACGGCACCACCCAAACCGTCGCCAGTGATGGCTCCTGGAAGGCGAGCTATGGCCCCATCCAGTTTGCGGACTTGCTGATCGGTTCCAGCTACGATGCACGCCTCGAGTTGCCAGGATGGGATTCGACCAACTATCATGACAGCGGCTGGTCGCCGGTGTTAACCGGCATCGGTACTTCCGCCGGCGGCCTCACGAATGTGACGGCCATCGTGACGGCCCTGATCACGAACAACCAACTGAACTTCGTCGCCAGCAACGGCAATCTCGGCGGAGACCCCGCCTACGGCATCGTGAAGGGCCTGCAAATCACCTTCCAACTCGGTGGCACCAACGAAACGCTGACCTTCGCGGAGAATGCCACCGTCACCCTCGGCGCCGCCGGGCAGACGTTGAAGATCCTCCAGGCGCTTTATGGGAACCCGGCTTTGTTTCCCGGCAGCAACGGGATTCAAGTGCAGGCTGCGGTCACCGAGCCCGCACGGTGTTTCGAAACCTTGCCCGCGCTGACCCTCACCGTACCGAAACCGGGATGCTACACGTTTGACCTCGGCCAGAACATGGTCGGTTGGGTGCGCCTCACGGTGAGCGGCAGCGTTGGAGACCGCATCACCGTGCGCCATGGCGAAATGCTCAATCCTGACGGTTCGATCTACACGGCCAACCTGCGTGGGGCCAACGCAACGGATTCCTACATCCTCGGCACCAACGGGGTCTCGGTGTTCGAGCCGCGCTTCACGTTCCACGGTTTCCGCTACGTCGAGGTGCGCGGCGCCTCGGTGGCCCCTGCCCTGAACTCCGTCACGGGGATCGTGGTGCATTCCGACCTTCCGCTCACCGGCGCCTTTTCCTGTTCCAGCCCGCTCGTGAACCAGCTCTACAGCAACATCCTTTGGGGCCAGAAAGGCAATTATCTCGAAGTCCCCACCGACTGTCCCCAGCGCGATGAGCGGATGGGCTGGACGGGCGACACCGAATTCTTCATCCCGACCGCCGCTTACAACTTCGACATTCAGTCCTTCTTCCGCCGGCATCTGGTGACCTTGTGTGAAGACTCGCAGCACTCGGATGGATCCTTCGCGGTGGTGGCACCCGACCTGGGGGCGGGGAGCGGTGGGACCGCCTGGGGCGATGCCGGATGGATTTGCCCCTACATCCTCTACCATGCCTATGGCGACACCAACGTTATTGCCGACCATTACGCTTCGTTCCAACGCTGCGGGCAATTCGACGCCGCCAACGCCGCGAGCTATATCATCGCGAGCTTGCCGGGCGACTTCGGAGATTGGCTGAACCTGGGGGGCGGCGCCACAGCGACGGTGATAGATACGGCGTTTTATGCCTACTATGCCCAAGCGATGTCAGAGATGGCCCAAGCCATCGGACGCACTGCCGATGCGGCCACTTACGGCGCCCTCCATAGCAACATCGTGGCCGCCTTCGCGAGTTTCTTCAACAGCGACGGCTCATTCACCGATGCCAGTGGCCAAACGGGCTACGCACTGGCCTTTACGCTAAACCTGGTGCCCCCTGCGCTCGGCGCGCAAGCCGTGCAACAATTTGCCAACAGCATCGCGGCTTACAACTATCATCTCGCCACCGGTTTCATCGGCACGCCGCGCCTGCTGCCCGGCCTGCACGCCGCGGGACGGGACGACCTGGCCTACCGGCTGCTTCTCCAGCCGACCTATCCCTCCTGGCTCTACCAAGTGACCTTGGGTGCCACGACGATGTGGGAACGCTGGGACGGTTGGACCCCCGCCTCGGGTTTTCAGAGCGTTGGCATGAACTCGTTCAACCACTACGCCTTCGGCTCAGTCGGCCAGTACCTATACGGCGTGGTCGGCGGTATCAACGCCGCAAGCCCGGGCTACCAGACCCTGCTCGTCCAACCCACTCCCGGAGCCGGTCTGACCTGGGCCAATGCCAGCTACAATTCGACTCGCGGCCTCATTTCCACCGCTTGGTCGCATCCCGGCGCCAGGTTCAACCTGGAGGTGGTCATCCCGCCAAACACGTCCGCCCAGATCTACGTCCCCACGACCAATACCGCGGCGATCACTGAAAGCGGGACCCCCGCGACCAACTCGCCCGGTGTCACCTATCTTGGCCTGTCCAATTCGTGTGCCGTTTATGCCGTCGGTTCCGGCCACTATGTCTGGTCCTCACCGCTCCCGGCTTCACCGGTGGCGCCGATCACCACGGAATCCGATTCCGTTTACGCCGGAGGCAGCTTTTCCGCTTTGTCGCCGGGTGACCTGCTCACCAATGCCACGACCACGATGGTCGGCAGTACCCTCGCTTTCGCATCGGAAAACCGGCTCGGAATCTCCAGCCTCTACGACGGCAACCTGGGAGCGCCCGGCACGACCAACCGAAGCTGTGAGATCAGTGGCGGGGCGATTACCTTCCGGGTTGGCCCGGGGGCCAATGGCCTCGGTTACACCATCACCAACCTGAGTACCTACACCGCCTGGCGAGACGATGGCCGCGAGAATGCCAATTACGCCGTCAGTGCTTCTACCGATGGCACCAACTTCTCCCTGGTCGCCACCGTGGCCTACAATCCCTCCCCTTACCCCACCAAGGACGGTACCGGCGGCACTCTCACATCGGTGGCACTGACCGGTCTGACCGGCGTACAATATCTGCGGTGGGACTTCTCGGCCGCCCAACAAAACGGCGGGGTCGGCTACACGGAATTGGCGGCCTTCGGCCAGGCCACTACCCCGCCAGGGCCGCTCAGCCTCAGCGCGGTCACCACCTCGACCCAAAGCAAATTCGTGTTGGCCGTAAGCGGGTTTTCGTTTGGCCAGAGCTATGCGCTGCAAAGCACCACGAACCTCGCCTCGTCCGCCTGGACCGTGGAGACGAACTTTCTAGCCGTCCAGGCCAGCGCTTCCTTTACGAACTCCACCGCCAACTGTCCGCAGAAGTTCTATCGCATCGTGACCTACGAGTGAGGCGGTCAGAAGAGCTTGGGCGGGGCTTTCGAGGCTCCCGATCCGGCGCACTCGGCTGCCTTCGCTTCGCGGACGATGGCTAGCCCCGTGGCCAAACCCCAGAGCCAGCCCATGGCAAAGAGGGCGATGCTCAAGAGCGGCCACCGAAAGGCCTGCCACATCTCGATAACCGAAGCGATGGGGTCAACATCGGGCGCGGTCAAACGCGTCATGTTGGCGCCATACCAGATGAAGAGCCGAGCGGTGAGGATCGTCGTCATGGCCAGGCCGGTAAAGGCAAGGGCGAGCTGCACATAGCCGGACGGGCGCCCCGCCATGAGAGAGCCCACGCCGGGAATGGCGACATTGCTCGTCAAGCAACCCCAGGCAGTTTGCCGGCTAAGCGGACGGCGTGGTCCGAGCGCCAAAGAAATCTTCATAGGCGAACATCAGCACACTCAGAGCAAACGGCAGATTAAAGAGCAGCACAAACCGTGAGGCCACGATATGGGGGAGGGCGAAGGCGAGGTTTTTTTCCATCAACTCCATCGCGTGGACAATGTCGGGCTGGGTCGCGGCCATGGTTTCGCGCATGATGGGATAGGTGAAGCTGAAGACCTTGGCCTGGGCCAGCAGGTGAGCCACCAGGAACGGGAGGAAGGCGAGCACGAGCAGGATCAGCATCGCGAACCAAGCCCGGGTCACCACCCGGCGGCTCACTTCCATGGCGGTCCAGAACTCGATCTGTTTGTCAGCCACCAGGGGCACGCAAAACACCCAAGCCACCACCAGGTAAACCCACCCGACGACGCAGACGCAAATCCCGAGAGAACTCAGGAACGAAGACACCACGCCAGCGAGCACGAGTTGGAGAAATGCCCCCTTGAACCCGGCGAACACGTCGCCCAAAACGGCCGGCTGGCCGCGCACCCGCTTGAGGATGAGTAGGAACATGCCGCCGTAGAGCGCCCCGTCGAACACCCACGAGAGGATGGCAAAAGGGAACCCCAAATTGTGGGGCAGAAAGGCCAGGAGGCTCAGAAACCAAACGACGAACGCCGCGCCGAAGAAGAGGAAGAAGTTGGCGCGGGTCAGTTGCCATCCGCGGGCCAGGCAACTGCCGATCCGGACCTGTGCGGGGCGCGCCAGGATCGCGGCGATCCAGGCTTGAAAATTCGCGGGATTCACAGCGGCCCCGGCTTCCGGGACATGGCGCACCTGGGCGGCGAGCGCCTCGGCGAACTCGGCATACTGCGCCAGGGGCTTCCATTCGCCGCTGCCCTCCAGTTGGAGTAGGCTCTCGCCACTCAGGCGCCCTTCCGAAATCCAGCGATCAATCTCGTCGGCGGACGCCGGTCCATACTCTTTTTGGTCTCCACCGATGATTTTGTACATAATTATGCGTTACCCGTCCCGTGCTTGTAGGCCATTACGAGACTCGGCGCAAGCTCAGAGCGCGTCGGGATCCTACGAATGGAGTCCCAGCCAGGCGAAACCGGCCCCTGGGAGGTTGCGCAGGATGCTGAAGACGAGGAGAATGCCCCCGCCCCACCAAAGCCAGGCCGGGCGGATCCTGAAGGCGGCTGGTTGGCCACTGCGGAGGTTGACCAGGCACGAGCCCGCCACGCCCCCGGCGAGCGGCAGCGAGAGCACGAACAGGGGGTTGAAATAGAAGGCCTGGACCACCCGCCCGTGGAGTAATTGATGCACCGCCCGCAAGCCGCCGCAGCCAGGACACAGCAACCCCGTGGTTTGGTGGAAATAACAGACCGGGTAGAAACCCCCGCGAGCGGGGTCGAACGCGTAAAGAAAAACCGCCGCCAAAGCCGCCAACGCCAAGCCGAACGCGAAGATCCCCGGCCGGATGAGCGTCAGTTCGGCCAACCGGGGGGGAGGGCGGACACGGCGCGAGTTCATCGGCTAATGAAAGGCATCTTTGACTTCGGGCTTGTTGAGCACGACCAAGGCCCAAATGCCGAAAGGCAAGCCCAACAGGCAGCAGGGGGAAAGACAGGGGATCATGGCAAGAACACTCCCCGTCATGGCCAGGGTGTAGCTCTCCAGTTTCTTCATTTTGAGAGCCGCAAAGAAGACCAGCAAGCCGATCAGGATGTTCATCGCGCTGAGCACGACCCCGATGGTGCCCGAGAGGATGCTGAAGAAGGCGGGCAACTGGGCGTTTTGCTGGGCCATCATGAACGGAATTCCCACCACCCGGGCGAGCAAACCGATGGCCTGAAGGAATATCCCCAAAATGGCCGTAATCATCAGCGCGACGGCGGGTGCGCTCACCTGGCTTTGGGCCCCAGGTCCGACCGGGAGGCTGACCGGTGGCGGAGGCGGGTTGCCGGGGGGAAGGATGGCGAATTCCGGGAAGGCGGAGAGGGGTTTCCATTCGGTCGTCCCGTCGGCCAGGATTCGTGTATTGACATCCGCGCGGCCTTCGGCAACCCATTGCCGCAACACCTCCGCCGGGATCGGTCCATACTCCTTGCCGTCAGCTCCGATGATCTTATACATGGCTGAAATTTGGCCGCAAACCCAGGGGGGGTCAAGCGATTTGAAGACGATTTGAAGGGGGCGAAAGAGTGCGAGCCAGCGTCAGAACCACTCACGACGGCCTTCGACGTAAATGCGAACGAACTCCGCGTCGGATTTCGTAAGATAAATGATGCCCTCGATGAGGCCGATAACGCCCATGGCCCAGGTGGCAAAGAAGCCCATACCGCAGGTGACGCAGGGAATGGCGACGCTGATCAAGAGCATCGTCACTCCGGTGCCGGTATAGCCGAGGATGAACTTGTGAATCCCGAGCCAGCCCAGGAGGATGGCGAAAATCCCGGCTGGTATCCGTGCTGAGGCGCGCGACTCCATCAGGGAACGAGGGGAAGCCATGAAGGGTGGGGTGTTCAAGTCCGCGGCGAACTCGGCGAAAGTACCGAGTGGTTTCCAGTCGAGACTGCCGTCCGGCTGGGCTGGAGTTTGGTGGTTGACGCGCCCCTCCTGGATCCAGCGACGGATTTGATCCGGGGTTACCGGACCGTAAGGGCGACCGTCCACGCCGATGATCTTATACAAGCCGAGCATAAAACTGAATCTAAGGGGTAACGGCCCGAGTGTAAAACGCAAAGGCCGGGCGGGCTGGAGATTGAGTCATGGTTGGATTAGGTCGGATTAGTTTGGATTAGTTTGGATTGGCTTGGATGGGAGCGGTGGTGGTGGGCCGGGGGGAGGATTGGCGGGAGGTTGCTGGGGGCGGCGTGGGGAGGGCTTGGTGCCGAGGATGGCTCCGGGACGGAGCCCTTTTTCGATTTCGAGGATCTTGGCGGCGGTTTGCCGGCCCAGATCACCGCCGCCGAAGAGTTTCCCCATGGCTTCGAGTTGGGTGAGGGCCCAGAGTGGGGCGCAACCGCGTTCTCGTTCCTCGTGTTCGAGTGCCTTGAGGTCGGCATTATCCTCGCGTTCGATGGCGCGATCCCACTGCTGGCGGGCGATGAGGGTTCGCGCGGCGCTGTGATCGTCACGGCGCAAACGAGACAACTCGCGAAGGACCTCACACAGGCGCTGCCAGCGTTTTTCGGGGTCGGTTTCCTGGCCGACGAGAGTGGCAGCGATGCGGGCGAGTTCCACGGTCGCCAAGCGGGCGTAGCGGTCGCTGATGCCCTTGCCGTCGGCGGCATCATCCAGTTCTTCATGGCGGTCGGCGAGGATGGCGACGAAGGAACGGCTTTCCTGGAGGCGCAACCATTCGAAATAACCGCTCTGCCTCCATTCGGAGAGGTTCTGCTCGGTGATGGGACGGCCCTCGAATTGTTGTTCGAGGACCGCCCGAACGTGGGGGAGGCCATTGAGCCATTTGACCAGATCTCTGCCTGGCTCGGCGTTTCGGAGGCGGAGCGCCAATTCGTCGCGGACGGGCTTAGGCAGGCGTGCGATTTTTCCAATACGGGTTCGGCTCATATCAGTTCAGTTCAGCGGAAGGGACGTAGAGACGGGGGACGGTGGGCAGTTCCCGAGTCGGCCGTGATGGGAGCTGGCAACCTGGCGGCCCCTCGGGGGAGCGTCTGGTCTGTTTTCTCATGGCGCAGCACGGATGCCATACAAGGAGTTTGGCACGGTTTGGCTGGGGGAAGAAGCGTTCGGTTGACTCCATTGCTTCCATTGCCTTTTTTTCGGTCCAGAGGGCCGTTGGCGGAGGAACCAAGTCGGCCCACCTTGCTATTGCCTTCGACTCTTTCACCTCTGAAGTGGCAGCCGAAGCAAAGCGCCCGGCAGCCCACTCCCCTTCGATAACCGCCTGGGCCTCCTGCTCGGCATCATGCCGGACTCCCTGGCCGGCGTCATCGAAACCCTCATTGGCCGCGACGAGGAATCGCTCCGGAATTGCGAAGCCACCGCCATCGAGCAGATCCGCACCCGCCGCCCGCCGGAAGAGGGCCTCATCATCCCGTCCGTGTTCACCCAACAGGAAGCCCTCCACGTCTGGCCGCTCCTCAAAGCCGTCAACGGCATCGGCGGACTCAACTGCGAGTTCTACGAAGGCCTCGTCGCCAAGCGCGCCGACTCACCCTACCCACTGCAACTCCGCTCGCCCGACGAAGAGTTCAGCGGTTGGATCAAGCACCGCTGGCAGTGGTGACCCTTCGTGCCCGCCGTAGCGTCCTCGCGAAGGCGGGTCCCTCCCCCCTTCGATCCGGTGATAAGCCGCACAACTAAGCGGTCTAACATTTCGCTGAATTGCGTTCTGCGTCAGGCGTGCCGGACACATGCGCCCAGATAAACAGCGAGGCGCAGCCCGGCCTCGCCTGAACGCAGTGGTTAAGCCGGATGTTCTCTCTTCCCATAGTTCCACAAAAAGTAGGTAAGAACCGCGTTCAAGACCAGCACCGCAGAAAATGCCAAAAAACGTTGCTGGTGGTTGCGTCGGGTGTCCCTTTCGATAGACGCCTCCAACGCTGCCTGCGTCGCTGCTGATTGGTAATTTCTGGCTGCTTTGATGGCCTCGATGGTCCGATCACTCATCGGGACCCGCCGGCTACCCGGAACCAGAAACACATACACCGGCAATACTATCACAACCACGATTGTCAGCCTACCAAGCACAGTTGTGGCGCGTCGGGGCAGGGCTTAACGATGCGAGTCACTGGCGGCAGGGCAACGACCTTCGGAATTGCACTGAAGCGGCATCCCGCCATCCACAGCACTCGCCGGGTTATGTGGTAGTGCTCTCATCGAACTTACGAGTGGTGGATGGTATCTTCACATCGATAACCAAACGCCTGAAATGCCCGGGCAGTTTCCCTTCAGCCTTTCTGCAAAACGTGAAAATTCTATCCGAGACGTATATTCCACGGCCCCTGAGGAATGTATCCACTATTGACCACAGCGGGTCGCGCTCGTAGTAGATTATGGTCCGAAAAGCCTGAGTGCGCTGCGGAATGAACAGGGTGATCGTCCGGGCCTCATGCGACCCCAAAGCGCCACCCAGCAGCGATGTTATTCCCAAATCTCGCCAGCTCCCCGCGATCTGAACATCCGTCTTATCGGCGCGACCAACAAAGATGACCTCACTAGAAGTCAGGTTAGTCACCTCAATGTTCGCTATCCAACGCCATTGCTCTCCACTCACCCCTGACCAATCGTCCGCCTCCCGGACCCCGGCCAACTCCCAGGCGAGGACCGGACCCCTCAAAAGTGTGGAAAGAGGCTCAACGAGTCCTGCAGCGAGGACGAAGATCACTGCTCCGAGAAAGATCCTACGGCGGGGCATAACGACGCGGCTCACCGGCGGCAGGCGAACGGGCCAGAACTGTCAACAGAACCGGACGGCCGCCGTCCAGTGCAGCCGCCTCGTTAAGCGATGTCCTGACTGCGCTCATCCGAACGAACAAAGTAGGACCAGAAGGGCGTACACGACGCCCGCAAATACGAGTGCTCTGCCGAGCAACCGGGATATAGCAGCCCCGGCTGGCCCTCTCAACCGCGGCCAGATCCAACCTGCTAGGCCCAGCCACGCTGCCATAACCACTGCGACCGTGAGCATGATCCCCATGCGCCAGGTTTCAGCGCCAGGGGCGACGGTCACGGCCGACAGCCCGACAAGCGCAAAAAGGCTGGCAGCCGAGCAAAGGAGCGAGGTAGCAAATAGGGGCTTCATGGTACGACGCTTAACGCTCCGGCTGAGGCACGCCGGCTCGGTGGTGTTCGACTGCAAACTGGAGCGACGGTCCGGCGTTGCCTCCGGCCGGATGGTTAAGCGCTCCATGCCTCATATCACCGACTGCTCACGATGCCGCGGAGCATGAAGCCGCCGAGAGCGTATGACAAGAAGCAAAGAGCAACACCAGTCAAACCTACCCATTTGCAGCCTCGCCACGCGCCGTAAGCCCCCAGCGGCACACCAAGCACCATAATCGGGAGTGAGGCGAACATGGCCAGCGTGGCGTACCCAGCCAACGGGGATAGTGCGAGCACACGAGCACCAGCCAGACAGCCCAAGATGGCCAGCCACGCAAGAACGCCCGCGGTGAGGGAGGCGCCGCCCAGCGCCGTCGCAAGTGGCTTGTGGCTGTTTCCTTTGGTTGACATGGAATGCCGCTTATTGATCAACGGACCCCCCCCCATTTATTGGTCCGTTTAACGGCGTGCATAAATTTCATAGGCAATGCCCTTCCGATAAGTGCATTGTGGCAGGAACGGCGTGGAAGTCAAGGTATTAAAAAGTCATATCAAACGCTGGGGGTATCCCCTCTTGAATCGAGGCTCGTCCAAAAATTCCGCCGTTCGTATATTGAACGATGTTAATTCATGATGCAATTCATTCTCTGCGAGACCTTTGTGTGCTTCGGAGGCCCAGCATCCGCCAATGTGCGTGTCATGAGGAAGTGCCCCCACTGCTGGGGAGGGTGGCGGACCAG
>Ga0316222_1003508_pt1 | contig 15298 bp, 23 predicted proteins | sample TBH18011metaG_FD_206008 | JGI IMG/M metagenome (GOLD analysis project Ga0316222, IMG submission 206008) | Freshwater microbial communities from Trout Bog Lake, Wisconsin, USA - TBH18011 | ecosystem: Environmental > Aquatic > Freshwater > Lake > Hypolimnion/Profundal zone | place: USA: Wisconsin...
GATCTCGGCCAAGCTGGTGGCCAATCTGATCACCACCGCCGGCGCCGACCGGGTGGTGACGCTGGACCTGCATTCCGGCCAGATCCAGGGCTTCTTCGACATCCCGCTCGACAACCTCTACGCCGCGCCGGTGCTGACCAACGACCTGCGCGCCCATGCCGGCGAGGGGTTGATGGTGGTGTCGCCGGACGTCGGCGGCGTGGTCCGCGCCCGCGCCATCGCCAGCCGCATCGACGCCGACTTGGCGATCATCGACAAGCGCCGCGAGCGCGCCGGAGTGTCCGAGGTGATGAACATCATCGGCGACGTGCGCGGTCGCCGCTGCATCATGGTCGACGACATTGTCGATTCCGCCGGTACGCTGTGCAATGCTGCCGAGGCGCTGATGAAGGCCGGCGCGCTCGGCGTCTCGGCCTATGTCACCCACGGCGTGCTGTCGGGCGGTGCGGTGGCCCGGGTCAGCGCTTCGCCGCTCAGCGAGCTGGTGATTACCGATTCGATCCCCGCCACCGAGGCGGTGCGGATGGCCCGTAACATCCGTCAGATCACCATCGCCCCGCTGATGGCCGAATCGATCCAGCGCATCTCCGAGGAACGCTCGGTGTCGAGCTTGTTTGATTGAGTGGGCGGTGCGCCTACTTTTCCCGCCGCAGCACGAAGCGGACGTCGGCGCCGGCCTTGTTGACGGCGGTGCCGTAGAGGCGGCCTTCCTCGGTCAGCACGCCGTCGAACACGAAGGCGTTGTCGGGGCCGGCGACCAGGTGGACGGTACAGGCGGTCACCGCCGCCACTTTGCCGTCGATCGTCCCGCCCGGCGCCCAGCCGAACTCGCCGGCGGCGCTCTTGCGGTCAAGCGCCCAGGCGATGGAATCGCCGCCGCGGCTGAAGGCCAGCGCGGTCTGCGGCCCCACCCAGCGACCGAGCAGCCAGTCGCCGCCATTGGCGCGGGCGGTGTCGCAGGTCGCTTCGGGCAGTGGCTGGGGCGGACGGATCTTGGGGAATTGCGGGAACGGCTCGTCGCCATCGGCGGCAAGGACGGGCAGGGCGGCCAGCAGGCCGAGCGCCAGCAAACAGGGCAGGGGGCGAATCACCATGGCTCAGTCCTCGCTCTTCGATATGGGAGTGTAGCCCAACTCGCGCATGCACATGGACAATTCGGCGTCGATCTGGCGCTTGGTCTGGGCGCGGTCGTAGTCGCGTAGCGGCGACGAACCGCCGTCGTCCGAGTGGAAGGCGGACATGCCGGCATCCGACTGGCGTTTGCAGCCGTTCCAGTCGCGGGACCATTGCTCCTTGGGACGGTTGGGATTGCGCCAGGGAATCTGGGCGGCACAGGCGGCGGTGGCCAGCACCAAAGTGGCGGCGATCAGCGGGCGAAGCGTCAAAGGACCATCCCATATGTCGAAGGGGGGGCCATTCGGCCATAGGCCAAGCGGTTTGGCAACCGGCCCGACGACCGGCTTGGTTGCTGCATCTGCGAAGGCCCATTATAGTGCGCTGCACAATAAGCCGCGCCAATGCGGCATCGATGGGAGCGTGCCATGTTCTACGAGGACATATCCGTCGGCCAAAGCGCCGAATTCGCCAAGGTGGTCAGTGAAGCCGACATCCAAAGCTTCGCCGAAATCTCGGGCGACCACAATCCGGTCCATCTCGACGAGGCCTTCGCTCGGGCCACCCCGTTCCAGGGCCGCATCGCCCACGGGCTGCTGTCGGCGGCCTTCATATCCGCGGTGTTCGGGATGAATCTGCCGGGGCCGGGCTGCGTCTACGTGGCGCAATCGCTGCGCTTCAAGGGGCCGGTGCGCATCGGCGACCGCGTTACCGCCCGGGTGGAAGTCACTGCCCTGGTGCCGGAAAAAAAGTTCGTCACCTTCCGCACCACCTGCTCGGTGGGGCCGAAAGTGGTGATCGACGGCGAAGCCACGCTGATGGTGCCGTCGCGGGATTGAGGGGTTCGCCGGAAAAAATGCTGCACTGCACAAAAAGTGCTTGCGCAATTCCTCCGGTCGGTTATTCTGAGCCCATGTTGCAGTGCACAACGCCGATCAAGGCGGGTGCGGATCCAGTTGACGCAGGGAAGTTCGCCATGAAGATCGACGGTATCGACAAGGTTGTCGCGTTCGGCCAAGAAAACGCCGACGCGTTGGTGAAAAGCGGCACCGCCGCGCTCAAGGGCTTCGAGGAGATCACTCGGGCCGGCCAGGCCCTGGCCACCCGCCAAGCCGAAAAGACCGACGCCGCCGTCAAGGCGCTGCTGTCGTGCAAGACTCCGGTCGAGTTGGCCGACCTTCAGGGCCGTCTCGCCCGCGAATCGATCGAGACGGTGATCGCCGAGGGCCGCCGCTTCGCCGAGCTGACCACTTCGCTGTACACCGCCGCGCTTGAGCCCTGGAATGCCCGCATCGCGGCGTTCCAGTCGCTGACCAGGTCCGCCGCCTGATCTTCGATTAAGGGTTCTAGCGCGGGGCCCCGGCACTCCTCCCTGCCGGGGCCTTTGAAGGGGCCCCGGCACTGCCTCCCGCCGGGGTCCCTTTTCTATTTCCCGGGTTACCCCTACCCTTGGTCCGCCCCAGGGGAGGAGATCCCATGACCGCCACGATTCGCGCCACCACCGTGGCCGATGTCGCCGAATTGATGGAAATGCTGCGCGAACTGGCTGCCTACGAACAGGCGCCGCCGGGTGCGTTGACGGTCGGCGAGGACGACCTTCGCCGCGACGGCTTCGGCGAGGCGCGTAAATTCGAGGCGCTGTTCGCCGAATTGGGCGGCCGGGTGGTCGGCTTCGTCATCGTCTTCGCCATCTATTCCAGCTGGGCCGGCAAGCCCGGCCTGATGGTCCACGACCTGTTCGTCCGCGAGGATAGCCGCGACGCCGGCGCCGGCCAGGCCCTGATCGAGGCGGTGGCCCGGCTGGCGGTGGCGCGCGGCTGCGCCCGCGTCGACGTCAACGTGCTGGCATGGAACCGGGCGCGGGCGTTCTACGAGCGGTTGGGCTTCGAGCCGCAGCCGGATTGGGTGCTGCATCGGCTGGAGGGCGACAGGCTCGCCACCCTTGCTGTCACATCGTGAGCACGATCTTGCCGGTGGCCAGACGGCTTTTCAGCAGCTCCAGCGCCTGCTGCGCCTCGGCCAGAGGTCGCCGGTGTGAAACGTGCGGCTTCAAGCGGCCCTCGGCCCACCACTCCAGCGCCTGAGTCATCGAGCGGCGCACCGCCGCCGGATGGGTGCGGCGATAGCCGCCCCAGTAGAAGCCGATCACGGTGATGTTCTTGACCAACAGGATGTTGGCCGGGATCGGCGGCACCTGGCCCGAGGCGAAACCGATCACCAGGATGCGGCCGTCGGGCGCCATCGTCCGCAGCGAGGCCTCGAACAGGGCGCCGCCGACCGGGTCGTAGACCACGTCGGCGCCCCGGCCGCCGGTCAGTTCCTTGAGACGGGCGCGGACGTCTTCGGCGCGGCTGTCGATCAGATGGTGGGCGCCGTGGTCCTGTGCCACCGCCAGCTTGTCGGCGCCGCCGGCGGTGGCGATCACGGTGGCGCCCAGCGCGGCGCCGATTTCCACCGCGGTCAGGCCGACGCCGCCGCTGGCACCATGGACCACCAGAGTTTCGCCCGGACCCAACGCCGCCTTCCAGCTGAGGGCCAAATGCGAGGTGCCGTAGGCGATGGGGAAGCCGGCGGCGGTGACCAGGTCGAGGCCGTCGGGCAGGGCGAAGACGTTGGCTTCGGCGACCACCGCCTGCTCGGCGAAGGCGCCGCCGGTGGTCACCGCCATCACCCGGTCGCCGGGGCGGCAGGCGGTGACGCCTGCGCCGATCTCAACCACCGTGCCGGCCAGTTCCAGCCCGGGAACGAAGGGCGGGGCCAGACGCTCCTGGTAGGTGCCGGCGACCATCAGGGTGTCGGCGAAGTTCAGACCGGCGGCGGCGACTTGGATGCGCACCTGGCCGGGGCCGGCCATCGGATCGGCGATGTCGGCGATTTCCAGCGGAGCGGCGAGTGACGGGCAGAGGGCGGCGCGCATGGCGCGTCGCTCAGGCGGCGACGCGGCCGGGAATGGCCCGCTGCGCAGCCCAAGTCAGCTTGAGGGTGGTGAACAGTACGATCTCGGTCAGCTGGTCGCGGCTCATCAGCCCGGCCATCTCGTGGCGGGCCTGGGCCACCAGCTCGGGCCGCGCCCCCGGCGCCGCCAGCAGGTTGGTCGCCAGTTCCTTGCGCACCAGCGGCGGGAATTTCAGCACTTCCTTGAGCAGCGACACCTGCACCGGCAACGGAATGCGGCGGCTGGCGAACAAGCGGTCGACGCACATCGAGTAGATGCCGAAATCCAGCTTGCCGGCCACCGTGCGGGTGAAGTCGAGGAACTCGTCGAGGAACATCGGCTCGGAGATCTTCTTTTCGGTCAGCAGCTTGACCACATCAAGGAAGGCGCGGTAGCGCAGCCGGGCCGGCTGGATGGTGCCGCCCAGCTCCTGCACCAGGTCGCGGATTTGGCCCTCACGGAAGCGCGAATGGATCAGCGCCTCGGCCGATTCGCGGGCGCCGACGTCGAAGGCGGTGTCCTCGATCAGCGCGAACAGCTTCTCGTACTTGGCCCGGTTGCCCCGCTCGACCCGGCTGGCCGCCAGTCCCAGCGGCAGAATGGCGGCGCGGGCCACCATGCCGTCGCGGGCGACCACTGCCGCCATGGTGATGGCGGCCAGGTCGGTGACGGTGCCGTTGAACAGGTCGTCGGTAATCACCATGCGCTCGCCCGGCGCCAACGTCAGGTTGGTGTTGAGCGTGCCGCACTCCATGAAGTGCGCCGCGAGATCGGGCGGTGAACCGTTCATGCCGACATTAGACCCGAAGCGCGATTCCGGGGCAAGCGGGGAGAAGTAAATTACGAAGGGCCGTGCCCCAACTCCCACAGCTCGACCTCGGCGGCGGGGATCGGCCACGGGACGAAGACCTTGGAGACGCGGGCGAAGCGGTCGGGGGCGTCGGTGGCCAGGTAGCGCACCGGGCCGGGTTCCGCTCCCGCCGGGGCGGCGAGGCCACAATGGTCGAGCACGTCCTCGGCGGCGCGGGCGGTGGTGGTGGCGGAATCGACGATCACCACCTCGGGGCCAAGGATGCGGCGCAGCAGCGGCACCAGCGCCGGAAAATGGGTGCAGCCCAGCAACAGGCAATCGCCGCGCTGGTCGGCGGGGCCTTCGAGGAACAGTGGCGCCAGGTAGTGGCGTGCCACCTGCTCGGCGATCGGGCCTTCGACCATGCCCTCTTCGGCCAGCGAGACGAACAGCGGACAGGCCAGTTGGGTCACCCGCGCCCCCGGCCGCTGGTTGAGGATGGCGCGGGGATAGATCCCCGCCTGCACCGTGCTTTCGGTGGCGATCACCACGATCCGCCCCTGCGGGCTGGCGCGGCCGGCGGCGGCGGCGCCGGGCTCGACCACGCCGAGTACCGGCAGGCCGGGAAACTCGGCGCGGAGCGCTTCGAGCGCATGGGCCGACGAGGTGTTGTCGGCCACCACCAGCGCCTTGATGCCGATGCCGACCAGGGCGCGCGCCGCCTCCAACGCGTAGGCGCTGACGGCGGCAGCGCTCTTGGTGCCGTAGGGCAGGCGGGCGGTGTCGCCGAGATAAATCAGCGGCTCGGCCGGCAGGCGCTCACGCAGCGCCTTCAAGACGGTGAGGCCGCCGACTCCGGAATCGAAGACGCCAATCGGTTTGCTGTTGCTCATGGTCGGGCATCATCGCCAGACGGAGGGTAAATGCAAGCGTCAGGAACTCAAGCCGGCGCGCAGCTGTTGTGCGCTGACCGAGATTGAGCGCTGGGAGGATGGCATGGCAATGCGCGGCGAGACGGTGACGGTGATGGTGCTGCTGTGGTCGGCCGCAGCCTGGGCTCAGGCGCCGGCTGGCGACCCCGCCGCCGGCGAGAAGACCTTCAACCAATGCAAGGTCTGCCACACCAACGAGGCGGGCAAGAACAAGGTCGGGCCGTCGCTGTTCGGGGTGGTCGGACGGCCGTCCGGGACCGCCCCCGGCTTCGCCTACTCGCCGGCGATGAAGGGCGCCGGGGTGACCTGGACGCCGGAGAACATCGACAAGTACCTGAGCGATCCCAAGGCGATGGTGCCCGGCAACAAGATGGCCTTTCCCGGTCTCAAGAACGAACAGGATCGCCGCAATGTCATCGCCTACCTCTCCACCCTGAAGTAGCGCGTCTCCGCGCCGAAATCTCCCTTCCCGGCGCAAGCGAGGCAGGGGGATTCCGGAAGGATAGCAAGGCTTTGTCTCCGCCCCAGCCGTGCCCAGGTGTGCGACGCCTGGGTCGGTCGAGTCGCGTCCGGATGATCGCCATGAAGACACGGTTTTTCGCTTTGGTGCTTGGCGTGATGTTTCTCGCCCTCGGCGTCCTTGGGTTCGTGCCGGCGCTGCTGTCGCCGCCCGGCGACGGCGGCGCCGTTGCGATAGATTCGACCCACGGCCTGCTGTTCGGCGTGCTGCCGGTCAACGCGGTCGGCAATTTGGCCCGCCTCGGCCTTGGCGTCTGGGGCGTGGTGGTGTGGCGTGGCTTCGTCGCCTGCCGCCTCTACGCCCGGGTGGTGGCGCTGCTGTGCGCCGTGCTGGCGGCGATGGGAGTGTTCCCCACCCTCGCCACCCTGTTCGGCTTGATGCCGATCGACGGTGCCGACGTCTGGCTGCATGCGGGGATAGCCATGGCCGCCGCGTATGTCGGGTTCTTGCCGGTATCGATGGTGGAGGGGCTGGGGCGGCGAGCGCCGGGATGAACGCCCCCGCGTTATTGGACGTGTGATTGGTTGGAGGAGGACGAGGACATGGCTGAAGGCATTTCGCGCCCCTCGGGCGCCGAGGGCGGGGATCAGGGCGCCAGCGCCCGGTCGCCGCTCGACATCTTGCGGGCCGGACGCGACCAGGCGTTCGACGAGGCCAAGGCGGCGGTGGTCGACGTCGCCGAAACCCAGCGACGGCGCGCCGTCGAGACCATCGGCGGCCTGGCCCAGGCGCTGCATAAGACCGCGAAGGAAATCGATTCGGAGAATGAAATCATGGCGCGTTATACCGAAATCGCCGCCGATCGGCTGGATAGTGCGGCCCGTTATTTGCGGCAGACTCGCTTGGGCGACCTGGTCGAAGGCGCCGAGGATTTCGCCCGCCGCCAGCCCTGGTGGTTCATCGGCGGCGCGGCAGCGGCCGGCTTCGTCGCCGCCCGCGTTTTCAAGTCGTCGGAGGACGAGATGGGACAGCGGGCGATGAGCGACGCCCCGGTGTCGGCCGCCTCGCCCTATGCGGCGATCAGCGGAGTGCCGGAGGTGGGGGAGGTATCATGAACGAAATCTCGCCCCCCGAACGCTCGCTGAGTGGATTGTTCACCGAGCTGACCCGGGAAACGGCGACGCTGTTCCGCCAGGAAATTCAGCTCGCCAAGGTCGAAGTGGCCGAAAAGGCCCGTCAGGCCGGCTCCGGCGCAATGGGTGCCGGAATCGGTGCCGCCCTGCTGTTCATCGCCGTTCAGGCGCTGGTGGCGGCGGCCATTCTCGGTCTGGCCACCGTGCTGGACGACTGGCTGGCGGCGCTGGTGGTGGGACTGGTCATCCTGCTCGCCGGGGCCGGATTCCTGGCCCGTGGGTTGGCCAATCTCAAGCGTGGCAACCTGACGCCCAAGCGGACCATCGACACGTTGCGCGCCAACACCCGCTGGGCGCGGGACCAGTTGCCCAAGGAGGAGATGCCATGATCACTGACGAAATTCAGCAGGAAATCGAGCGGACGCGAGGGGAGATGGCCGGGACGCTCCAGGCCATCGAGGACAAGCTCTCCCCCCGGCAACTTTTGAACCAGGCGGTGGACACCATGCGCGAATTGACCAGTGACCGCTCGCGGCTTGGCGCCGCGATGCGGGATAATCCGATACCGCTCTTGATCATTGGCCTGGGCGTCGGCTGGCTGGCCTTCTCGGGTGGCCGCCGCGCCGAAGCCCGCCCCGCCCGCGGCAGTGAAGCTGGCGACCTCGCCTCGGGCTGGGCGGTCGGCAAGGGCGAGGCCGATTTCGCTTCGGCGGCGGGGGTCGCCGGTTCGGGCTATGGCGCCGAGGGTGGTTCGGGCTATGGCGCCGAAACCGGGGCCGAATCCGGCCCGATGTCGGAGGCTGGCCGGGCCGCCGCGTTGTTGCGCGGGCGGGCGCAGCAGGTTGCCGGCCAGGCCCGCCAGAATTTGCAGCGGGCCGGCGACGTCACCCGCCAGCGCATGTCGGAATGGGGACGCTCGGCCGGCGACGTCGCCAACCAATCGTGGGAAGCCTACCAGGAGCATCCCCTGACCGTCGGTGTGGCGGCGGTGGTGGTGGGAGCGGCGATTGGCGCCATGCTGCCGCGCACCCCGGTCGAGGGCCGCATGCTGGGCGGCGCCGTCGAGGACATGGTCAGCCGCGCCCGCGAAACCGGCAACGAGCTGATCGACCGCGCCGGCCGGGTGGCCAAAAGCGCCCTGAACGTCGCCCGCCAGCAGGTCTCGGACGTGGCCAAGGTGGCCGACGAGGCGACCACGCTACATTGACGCCCTGGGCATTGACGGCTTTGTTTCCCTCCCGCTCTCCCTTTGCCCCACACCATCGATGGCTCGGTCGAGTCAAAATAGTGTCGGTGAATGGAAGCGGGAGGACGTCATGCGGACGACTTCGCTAGTTCCCGTCTGTGGGTTGCTGCTGGCTGTGGCCGCGGTGGTGCCGGCGATGGCCCAGGATAACGGTCCGGTGCCGCTTGACCAGGTCCGTGCCGGTCCGCCGGTGCGGGTGGCGGCTAAGCCGGTAGTTGGGGCCGATGTCGGGGGCCGGCCGATGATCGGTCAGTACACCGATCCGCTGGCCAATTACGTGGTCGGCGACAGCATCGGCACCGTTGCCAGTTCGATGGTGGCGCTCCAGGCGCCCGACCTGCGCGCCACCATGCCGATGGCGGTGGTGACCCTGTCGACGCTGCCCTCGGCGGGCTTCGCGTCGGCAATGCCGGTCATCCCCACCATCGTGGTGCCGCAAATCACGCTGCCGTGAGGGGGGCCTTTTCGCCGCCGGACTTTCGTCGTAGGGTCTGACACGACCGACGACGAGGGACGGAATGGCCGAAGGGCTGGGCAAGGACGTTGTATCGCGGCTGCAGGCCACGCCGCTGTTCGCCGGCTTGGCCGAGGCGGATGTGCGCGCCCTCGCCGCCGGCGCCAGCGTGGTGAGTCTGGCCGACCAGCACCCGCTCTACGATTCCGGGGCGCCGCTGGAAAATCTTTACGTCGTCCTCGACGGCCATGTCGAGCTGTCGATCGAGATCGACGGCCGCCGCGTCGTCGTCGAAGTGGCGCGCCGGGGCGCGGTGCTGGGTGACGCCGCCCTGTTCGCCGGCCGCCAGACCCTGATGGCCGCCCGGGTGCTGAGCGGGGCGACGCTGCTGGCGATTCCGGCCGAGCCCTTCGCCGCCCGGCTGGAAGAGCGCTTCGACGTCCTGCTCCACGTGCTGTCGGTGATGTCGTTGCGGCTGCGCACCCTGGTGCGCCAGATCGCCGAATTGAAGCTGAAGACCACGGCGCAACGCTTGGGCAGTTTCCTGTTGTCATTCAGCGACGCGGCTTCGGGCCGCGCCGAAATCCGCTTTCCCTACGACAAGAAGCTGGTGGCCGAGGAATTGGGCATGAAGCCGGAAAGCCTGTCGCGCGCCCTGGCCAAACTGGGCCGGCTGGGAATCGAGTCGCTGCCCGACAACGTGGTGATGATCGCCGATATCGGCCGGCTGCGGCAATTCTGCGTCGAAGACGATTTGGGGTGAGGCGATGGCCGGACTGTCGTTGAGCGATCTTGCCCTGGTGGCTACGGCACCGCTGTTCAGCGACGTCTCCGCCGCCGATCTCGCCCTGCTGACCGAAGCAGCCCAGACCGTCGCTTATGCCGAGCACGGCCTGCTGTTCAGCGAGGGCGACGCCGCCGATCGCTTCTTCATCATTTTGGCCGGCCGGGTCAACCTGTTCGCCCTGACCGAAGCGGGTGACCAGTCGATCATCGAGACCTTCGACGCGGTCAATACCTTCGCCGAGGCGGCGATCTTTTCCTCGGCCCGGTTTCCCCTCAATTGCGAGGTCGCGGCCGGATCGCGACTGGTCCACATTCCCGCCGCCGGCTTCCTGCGGCGGCTGGCAGAGAACCGTCACCTGGCCATGCTGCTGCTGGGCGGCCTGGCCCGCTGGCAGATGCGGCTGATCCGCGAAATCACCAGCCTTAAGAATACCTCGCCGGCCCAGCGTCTGGCCTCGTTCCTGGTGGCGCTGGCCCCGGTGGGAGAAGGGGGGGCTCAAGTTCGGCTGCCGCTGGCCAAGGGGGTGCTGGCCAGCCGCATCGGCATCGCCCCGGAATCGCTGTCGCGCGCCCTGGCCCGGCTCAAGGCGGTCGGCGTCGAAAGTCGCGGCCGCGAGGTGGTCATCACCGACCTTGAGGCGCTGCGGCGCTTGATGCGCGAAGGCGGCGACGCTTAACAAAGATCAAAGCGCCGGCCTGTCGCTTCCGGCAGGGTGGCCGCGATGCAAAGAGGTTCCCATGGATCAAGGCGATAAGGCGGCGGGGCCGCCGGCTTGGCTGGCGGTGGCGCTGGAGGTTGAGCCGTTCGACGTGCGGCCGATTCTGGCCGATGGCGAGGATCCGTTCAGCCGGCTGATGGAATTGGCCGCCGACATCGCCGATTGCGGCGCGCTGGTGGTCGACGCCCCGTTTAATCCCAGTCCGCTGCGCCGCATGCTGGCCAATCAGGGCTTCTCGTCCTATGGCCGCAAGCTGGCGGCGGCCCATTGGCGCATCTACTTCCACCGCGACGGTGGGTCTGAGTGGGAGCGGGGGGCCGAGGTGACGGTTGGCCCCGAGGGCGCCGCCTCTTGGCGCGAGGAGGACGGCCTTCACATCGACGTGCGCAAGCTGCCGCCGCCGGGGCCGATGGTCGCCATCCTGCGGCTGATCGAAGGGCTGGCGGCGGCGGAGACGGTGGTGGTTCACCACGAGCGGATGCCGCAATTCCTTATTCCCGAACTGGCCGAACGCGGCTGGCGGATCGACCGCGTGGTCGAGGCCTTCGCCAACGTCCAACTGTGGCTGGAGCGCGAGTAATGTTCGCTGGAGCCTTCCTCACCGGGGCGGCCGATCGCCTGCTGCCGCCATCGGTGCCCTACCGCTTCTTCATTACCGCCCTGGTCCTGCACGTCGCCGCCTGGAGCCTGTTGCTGGCCGGCGCCGACCAGGTGCTCGGTTTCCAGGGCGGCCTCGGCCCGGTGCTGGCGGCGCTGCATCTGGTGACCCTGGGGGTGCTGGCGATGACCGCCATCGGCGCCGCCTTCCAATTGCTGCCGGTGGCGATGGGGCGCCAATTGGGTCCGCTATGGGCCTGCCGCCTGACCTGGTGGCTGCTGGCGCCGGGAACGGTGGTGCTGGCCTTTGGCATGGCCACCGCCACCACTGCCGCGCTGCATGGCGGCGCCACGCTGGTGGTGGGCGGGTTGAGCGTGGCGCTGGTGCTGTTGGCCCGCACCCTGGCCGGGGTGCGGGCGTTGCCGGGAGTGGTGCGCCACGCCTGGGTGGCGCTGGCTTCGCTCGCCGGGGTCGCGGTGCTTGGGCTGCTGCTGGTGGTCGATTTCTCCACCGGCTGGCTGCCTGACCATCAGGCCGCCGCCGCACTCCACGCCGTGCTCGGCGGCTATGGCTTCATGGGCAATTTGGCGCTGGGGTTCGCCTATGTGCTGGTGCCGATGTTCGTGCTCGGCGGCGCCGTGCCCGACGCGGTCGGTAAGCGCACCTCGGCGCTGGCGGCGCTGGCGCTGGTCATCGGCGGCGTGGCGATCTTGGAGGGCGCCGGCCCGGTGGTGGCGCTGGCCGGCCTGGTCGGGTTGGTGGCGGTGACCGAGCATTTGCGCGCCCTGGCCAAGGCGATCAAGAGCCGGATGAAGAAGCGGCTGGAAACGTTCTTTCGCCTGCTGATCCCCGCTTGGGCGCTGCTGCCGGCCAGCCTGCTGGCCGGGATCGCCCTGGCCCTGGGAGCGCCGCCCGAGCGGCTGGCACCGTTGTGGGGCTTGCTGCTGGTGTTCGGCTGGCTTCTGAGCTTCGTTACCGGCATCCTGCAGCGGATCATGCCTTTCCTGGCCTCGATGCATTCGGGCATCACCGGCGGCAAGCCGGCGCTGCTGTCGCGGCTGACCGCCGCCCGGCCGCTGGCCCTGCATGCGGCCCTGCACGGCCTCGCGCTGCTGTTTATCGCCGCCGGCATCCTTACCGATTCGGTCCTGTTGGTTCGCCTCGGCGCTGGCCTCGGCCTGGCCGGCGCGCTGGCGCTGCTCGCTTTCGCCGTCGAGTTGGCGCGGCGCTACCGCGCCCACCGCCTCGCCAATCCTCCCCCGAGCCACTGACGTGGCCCGGCCTCTTGTTGCTCCTGTGGGCTTTGCCCACCCCGCGCAAATGCTCGGGGCCGCCCCACGGGCGTCGTTTGCCCCTCCGGGGCGGCCCGCCGGGCGGGCGCATCCGCGCCCTTGGCCTAACCTCAGTCATAAGGAATCGCCGCGATGCTCGGCACCAAGCTCGGGACCCTGCTGCACAAGGACCACATGCACACCATCGAGACCCTCCAGGCGCTGGAGGAGGTGGTTCATGGCAACCGCAAGCCGCCCGTGCTCGACGGCGCGCTGCGGACGCTGCTGGAAGGGCTCAAGGACACCCTGCGCGCCGAGGTGCAAAAGCATTTCGGCTTCGAGGAGGAGCATCTGTTCACGGTGTTCACCGAACGGGGCGAGACTGGCATCGTGATGATGCTGACCCAGGAGCACCGGGCCATCCTGCCGCTGGCGCTCGAAGTGGCGGATGCCGCCGAGGCGGGGCTGGCCGCCGGCTTCGACGCAGCCGGCTGGCAGGCCTTCAAGGATGCCGCCAGCGAGCTGATCGAACGCGAGGTCTTCCATATCCAGAAAGAGGAGATGGGCCTGCTGTCGGCGATCGCCGCCGTCATCGACCCCGCCACCGACGCCCGTTTGGCCGAAACCTACGTGCGGGTGGTGGGATAACTATTCTTCGAGGACGCTGGCGGCGGGCAGCACGGTGACGCCGGTGCCGTCATCGTCCTCGATGATGGCGATGTCGCCTTCGATGCGCTCGTCGACCGGAGCGAGATGGTTGAAGTACTGCCAGAGGAAGGCGACCGCGATGGTTTGGTCGGTCTGCTCGTCCTCGTCCATCTCGGCCTCATCGAGGCTGGAGACTTCCTGGAGGATGTCGAGGGATTCCTCGAACATCTCCTTGATGTCGGGCTGCTCTTCCAACAGGCTTTTGACGATATACGAATGCTCACCCTCTTCGAGCTCGTATTTCCACTGGGCCTTGCTGGACTTATAGTAGACGGTAATCATCGCGGGGCGCTCCTCGCGGGTGGCTGCTGCCGGCTGGCGCGCGGCGGCGGTGCCGCGCTCTGCGGCGGACCTTCGGCGATTTGCGGAAAAAAGGCAAGCGAGCGTTTGCCGCCTTGGCGAGTGGGGCGGGTTCCGCTATCAAAGGTTCATGAGCGAAAAAGCCACCTTCGTCCTCACCATCACCTGCCCGGACACCGTCGGCATCGTCGCCGCGGTATCGGGCTTCCTCACCCAGCACGATTGCTTCATCACCGAGGCGTCGCAGTACGGCGATCCGCTGTCGCTGCGGTTTTTCGCCCGCATGGTGTTCTCGGAAGGCGCGCTGACGCCGCCGCCGGCCGAGCTGAAGATGCTGTTCTCGCTGGTCGCCGACCGCTTCCAGATGATCTGGAACCTGTACGACATGGCGATCAAGCCCCGGGTGGTGGTGCTGGTCTCCAAGTTCGGCCATTGCCTGGTCGACCTGCTGCATCGCTACCATACCGGTCAGCTGGGCATCGAGATTCCGGCGGTGATCTCCAACCATCCGGATATGCGCTCGATCGTCGAATGGCATGGCATCCCCTACCATTTCTTCGCCGTCGACCGCCATGACCGCGCCGGCCAGGAGGAACGGGTCGCCGAGATGATCGAGCGCCTCGACGTCGACCTGGTGGTGCTGGCGCGCTACATGCAGATCCTGCCGGCCCGGATGTGCGCCAAGCTGGCCGGGCGCGCCATCAACATCCACCACTCGTTCTTGCCCAGCTTCAAAGGCGCCAAGCCCTACCACCAGGCCCACGCCCGCGGCGTCAAGATCATCGGCGCCAGCGCCCATTACGTCACCGCCGATCTCGACGAGGGGCCGATCATCGAGCAAGGGGTCGAGCGGGTCGATCACAAGGCGACCCCGGAAGATCTGGTGGCCATCGGCCGCGATATCGAAAACGTGGTGCTGTCGCGGGCGGTGCGCTGGCACATCGAGCGCCGGGTGCTGCTCAACGGCGGCAAGACGGTGGTGTTCAAATGATGCTGAGCCCCGACCCGTTCGGGGCTGGCATCGGCCGCCATTGCGGCGGCGGCCAAGCGCCCGAACGGGCGCGCCCGGTGAGGGGCGAAAAATGAATCCCTTCAGGCCCTGGGTGCTGATCTCGGGGCTTTGTGGCGCGATGGCGGTGGCCTTCGCCGCCTACACCACCCACGGCATCGCCGACGCCCACGCCCAATCCCTGGCCGAGCGCGCCTGGCAGTTCCAGCTGCTCCACGCCCTGGCCCTGCTCGCCGCCGACCGGCTGGCCGCCGAGGGCCGCCGCTCCGCCGTCGTCGCCGCCGCGCTGTTCACATTGGGCATCGTGCTGTTCTCGGGCTCGCTGTATTGGAAGGCGCTGATCGGCCCGCTGCCGCTGCCGTTGGTCACGCCGGCCGGCGGTATCGCTCTGATGCTGGGCTGGCTCACGCTGGCGCTGTCGTCGCGGGTTTGACAGGTGCGGCGGAATTGGGGATGATGCCGGCTGAACCGGTTTAGAGAGTCCCATGGCCAAAACAGTCTTGATCGTCGAAGACAATGATCTGAACATGAAATTGTTCAACGATCTGCTGCAGGCCAACGGTTACGAGACCTTGCAGACCAAGGACGGCCGCGAGGCCATCGATCTCGCCCGCCGTCACCACCCCGACCTGATCCTGATGGATATCCAGTTGCCGGAGATCTCCGGGCTGGAAATCACCAAGATGCTGAAAGAGGACGCCGAGTTGAAGGCGATCCCGGTGATCGCGGTGACCGCCTTCGCCATGAAGGGCGACGAGGAAAAGATCCGGGAAGGCGGCTGCGAAGGCTATATCGCCAAGCCGATCTCGGTCGCCAATTTCCTCCAGACCGTCGCCGCGTTCCT
>Ga0316222_1003518_pt1 | contig 15266 bp, 15 predicted proteins | sample TBH18011metaG_FD_206008 | JGI IMG/M metagenome (GOLD analysis project Ga0316222, IMG submission 206008) | Freshwater microbial communities from Trout Bog Lake, Wisconsin, USA - TBH18011 | ecosystem: Environmental > Aquatic > Freshwater > Lake > Hypolimnion/Profundal zone | place: USA: Wisconsin...
CGAACAGGGCGCCGCCGACCAGCGAGACCAATGCCGATCCCGCCAGCAGGAGCACCGGCAGCGCCCGGAATTGGCCGCCGAATATGGTGGCGAACGAGCGGCGGCGGGGCAGCGGCAGGCGGTTGCGGCCGTGGCGGGCCAGCCGGCGGCGGGCCTCGTCGCGGCCCAGCCCCTCCGCCCCTGGGCTGACCAACCGCGCCAAGGTCTCGGCTGCCGACAGCGCGTGCCAGGCGGAATCGGGTCGTGTCGCCTCGACCTGGTGAACGGCGGCGCGGGCGACGTCGTCCAGCAGCACGGCAAGCGGCAGGCTTGGCTCGAAAAGAATCAGCACGGTGCCGGTGCGCCGTCCGGCGGACAGGGCAAAAATTGCCGGGAGCGTCCCCAGACGCCGAACCAGACCGGCAAGCGATACCCCCGCCACCCGGATTCGCACCCGTCCGGGCACGCCCGAGTGGACGATTTCGACGTTGGCGGGATTCGCGGCCATCTGCGGGCGCCTCCGTCGCGGTGTCGACACCCATGTCGATCGTGACGGCGGCGCCCACCAGGGGCGGAAGACGACTCAGAAGGGGAATATCACGTCGAGAATTTCCTGGCCCCAGCGTGGAGTGTTGGCGTCGCTGACCACGCCACGGCCGCCGTAATAGATCCTGGCTTCGGCGATCTTGTCGTAGGTCACCGTGTTGGAGGTGCTGAGATCCTCCGGCCGGACGATGCCCTGGATGGTCAATTCACGCATTTCCGAATTGACCCGCATCTCCTGGCGGCCAGCGATCACCAGGTTTCCGTTGGGCAGGATCTGGGTGATGGTGGCGGCGATGTTGGTGGTCAACGCCTCGGTCCGGGTGGTCGAGCCGGTGTTGGTGTTGGTCGATGTCGAATTGGTGCCGAGCAGCGAGGCCGGATTGACGGCGGCGGGCAGGATCTTGCCCAAGGTCGCCTCGTAGCCGAGCAGCGCCGCCGCCCCGGCCGATTCGGTCCCGGTCAGCGAGCGGCTGAGGCCGGAGGTGAAGGTGGCGTTGTCGTTGATCGACAGGGTCACGGTCAAAATGTCGCCGACATCCTTGGCGCGCTGATCCTTGAAGAAGGCGCGCGAGCCGGCCCGCCACAGCGAATTGGCGCTTTGCGGCGGCTGCGAGGCCTGCGGCATCGGCATCGACACCTGCTGATAGCCGGGCTGCTGGGTCGGATTCTTGATCGGCGAGATTTCCGGGCCCGAACCGACCTCGGACAGGCGGCTGACGGTGTTGCAGGCGGTAAGCGAGGACAGCAGGGCCGCGATCGCGACGGTGCGGGTCAGGGTGGCGTGGAAAGTCATGGCGGCCTCCTCGGATTAGTTCGACAGAAAGCGCGGGCCGCCGGCGGACACCGAGACGGTGCCCGGGCCTTCGACCTTGGCTTCGACGATCTGCTTGGTTTGCAGGTTGGTGACTTTGATGATGTCGCCGCGGCCGCCGTCGTCGATGGCTCGGGCCTGCGCGGTCAGCGTCATGTAGGGGGTCTTCAGCACCATGGTGACGTTGGAGTTGCGGGTCACCATCAACGGGCGTTGCAATTCGCTGGTGCGGATCGGCACGCCGGCCTTGACCAGAAAGCGGGGTTCCATGCCGACCAATTCACGCGGGTCGATGGCGATGTCGCGCCGCACGTTCTCCTCGCGCACCTCGAGCCATTCCACGTCCTTTTCGCCGATCACGTCGCCGCGATTGACGGTGCGGGTCAGCACCGGCAGGCGGGCCATGGCGAAGACGCGGCCCGAGACCTTGAGGCGGGTGGCCGAGGGCGACCCCGCCGGCACCTCGATAATGGCCGCGAAGCGCTGAGTGCGCAGATCGAGCGCCATCTCGCGCACCGCCACGGTGGCCTGGACGCCGGTGGGAATGGTCACGCCGAGGCTGGCCCGGTTGGTGATTTCGAAGCCCGAGCCCTTGGGCAGGCCCTCCATGTCCAGCGCTTCGCGCAATTCGGACTCGATCGCCGCCGCCTCGACGACCTGGCCGCCACGGGTGACGACGATGCGGTCGTAATTGCTGGCCGGGCGCCAGTCGATGGCGTTGGTCTGGGCCACGGCGGCGAGCCAGCGGGCGTCCAAGGTGATGTGACGGCCGGGCTGCGGCGCCGCGACGATGGCGGTCGCCGCCTTGTCGTCGAGGTTATCCCACAGGTCGCCCAGGTGGATCGCCTCGCCCTCGACGGTGACGGCCGAGCGCAATTGCGGCGGCAGGCTGGCGGCCAAGGCGATTTGGGGAGACAGCAGCAGCAGGGCGGCGAACAAAAGGCGCTTCATGGCAACCCCCATCACTTCATCTGGTTGATCGTGCTCAGCATTTCGTCGGAGGCCTGAATGACCTTCGAGTTCATTTCGTAGGCGCGCTGAGCGCTGATCAGATCGGTGATCTCGGTCACCACGTTGACGTTCGAGGTTTCCAGGTAGCCCTGAAGGATGGTGCCGTAGCCGGCGTTGCCGGGGACCGAATCGGCGGCGTTGCCCGAGGCCGGCGTCGCCATGAACAGGTTGTTGCCCAGCGCTTCCAGACCGGCCTCGTTGGGGAAGATCGCCAGGGTGAGCTGGCCCACGGTCTGCGGCGTCACCGTCCCATCCAGCTTCTGCTGGACTTGGCCCGACGAGTTGATGGTGACGCCGGTGGCCAGCTGGTTGATCGAGATGCCGGGCTGGACCGGGTAGCCCTCGGCGTTGACGATCTGGCCCTGGGCGGACAGCTGGAAGGTGCCGTCACGGGTGTAGGCGTACTCGCCGGACGGCAGCTGGATCTTGAAGTAGCCCTTGCCCTGGACCGCGAGATCGAGGGAATTGTTGGTGTTGTTGAGCGAGCCTTGTTCAGTGATGCGGTAGACCGAGGTGGTCTTGACGCCCAGGCCGAGCTGGATGCCGGTCGGCACGATGGTGCCGATGTCGGACGAGGTGGCGCCGACGCGACGCTGGTTCTGGTAGAGCAGATCGCTGAACTCCGGGACGCGCCGGTTGTAGGCGGTGGTGTTCATGTTGGCGATGTTGTTCGAGATGACTTCGACGTTGGTCTGCTGGGCCAGCATGCCGGTGGAGGCGATGGCGAGTGCGCGCATGGTGAAGTTCCTCTTCTCTCGGCTTTAGGCGGCTTGAACGTTGGACAGGACCTGCAGAGCCTTGCTCTGGCGGTCGCTTTCGGTCTGGAGCATCTGCTGCATGGATTCGTACTGGCGCAGCACCGACATCATGTGGGTCATCTCGGTCACCGGCTGGACGTTGGATTGTTCCATCATCCCCTGGGCGATCTGCGGCCGCGCGACCACGTCCGGATCCTGCGAAGTCTCGTAGAGGCCGTCGCCGGCGCTCCGCAATTCCTGCTCGCTGGCGAAACGGACGACCTTGAGCTGGGTGACGCGACCGTTCTCGGTCGACACCGTGCCGTCGGCGGCGATGTTGATCTTGGTTTCGTTGGGGGCGAAGATGATCGGCTGGTCGCGATTGTCCATCACCGCCAGACCCTGGCTGTCGACCATCATGCCGCCCTCGTCGAGGCGAAAATGGCCGTTGCGGGTGAAGCGCATGCCGGCTTCGGTCTCGACCTCGAAATAGCCGTCACCGTGGAGCGCCAGGTCCAGCGGGTTGCCGGTCTGGGTCAACGCCCCCTCGCGGGTGTCTCGCACCTGGCCGACGTCCTGGGTAAAGGACAGCTTCGAGCCCAGCACGCTGTTGGAGGTGCGGGTCGGGACCAGGAATTCACGGAACATCATCTCCTGGTTCTTGTAGGCGGGCGTGTTGGCGTTCGCCATGTTGTTGGCGATCATGTCCATCTGCCGCTCGAGAGCCGCTTGCCGTGATAGTGAGATGTAAGTCGGATTTTTCATGATCGTCTGGCCCGTTGCCGGATTGCGTCTTGCCCTTCCGTCTTGCACCCCCCGTGCCAAAGCCCGCCTTATCGCCAGAACCGAGAGAAACCCTGGTTTCCGGCCCGGCGGCAGGGCTGCAACGCGCCTCGGTTGCCAGGCAGTTATTGCCGCCCCGTATTGCCCGCCTGTCCGCCGGTTGCTATGGTCGCCCCCCAAGGCTTCCGCCGGACCCTCAACCTTCTGTTAACCCGGCCGGGGCTACCTTCAAGATCGAGTTCATCCGGGCGTCGCAGACGGCCGGACGCTCGCCAGCGCGGGTAGGGAACAATGGCCGAAGACCTGGAAGAAGATTTCGAAGAAGGCGAAGGCTCCGTCGAAGCGCCGGAATCGGAGAAAAGCAAGCTCCCGATCAAGAAGATTCTGATCATCGCGCTGCCGATCCTGTTGTTCCTAGGCGCCGGTGCCGGCCTCTATTTCACCGGCATGATCGACAAGCTGCTGGGCGGCCATGGCGGCGGCGAAAGCCACGAGGCGGCGGCGCCCCATTCCGACGGCAAGACGACGGCGGTGCAGCCGGCGGTCTTCATGGATCTGCCGGAAATGCTGGTCAACCTCCAGACCGCCAACCGCAAGCAGGCCTTCCTGAAGATCCGGGTGGCGCTCGAATTGGAAAACCCCACCGACCCGCCCCGCATCGAAGCGGTGATGCCGCGCATCGTCGATTCGTTCCAGGTCTACCTGCGCGAATTGCGGGTTGAGGATCTCCAGGGCGCCGCCGGAATGCATCTCCTGCGCGAGGAGTTGCTGACCCGCATCTCCGCCGCGGTAAAGCCTGTGAAGGTGAACGATGTGCTGTTCCGCGAAATGCTGATCCAGTAGGTGGCAGTGGTGGACGAAGGCGGCGAGCCCAGGACCGGTGACGACGAAGAAGCCCTAATGCGCGAATGGGCCGCCATGGCCGGCGACGGCGATGGCGGGGGCGACGCCGCCGCTGCTGGCGGCGACGGCGGCGGGGGCGAATCCGACGCCATGGCCGCCGAATGGGAAGCCATGCTCGGCGCCGGCGATCCCGGCGATGCCGGGCCGGCGATGCCCAAGGAATCGACCCGCGTCCTCAACCAGGACGAAATCGATTCGCTGCTCGGCTTCGACGACGACCATGGCCACGGCGACGACAAGTCGGGCATCCAGGCCATCCTCAATTCGGCCCTGGTGTCCTACGAACGCCTGCCGATGCTCGAGGTGGTGTTCGACCGCCTGGTGCGCATGATGTCGACCTCGATGCGTAACTTCACCTCCGACAACGTCGAAGTCTCGCTCGACAACATCCTGTCGCTCCGCTTCGGCGACTACCTCAACTCGATCCCGCTGCCGGCCATGCTGGCGGTGTTCAAGGCCGAGGAATGGGACAATTTCGGCCTGTTGACCGTCGACTCGTCCCTGATCTATTCCATCGTCGACGTGCTGCTGGGCGGTCGCCGCGGCACCGCCGCGATGCGCATCGAGGGTCGCCCCTACACCACCATCGAACGCAACCTGGTCGAGCGCATGGTCCACGTCGTGCTGTCCGACCTGTCGGCGGCGTTCGACCCCTTGAGCCCGGTGACCTTCCGCTTCGACCGGCTGGAGACCAACCCGCGCTTCGCCACCATCTCGCGCCCGTCCAACGCCGCCATCGTCGCCAAGTTGCGCATCGACATGGAGGATCGCGGCGGCCGCCTCGAATTGCTGCTGCCCTACGCCACCCTGGAGCCGGTGCGCGAGCTGCTGCTGCAGATGTTCATGGGCGAGAAGTTCGGCCGCGATTCCATCTGGGAAACGCACTTGGCGGAAGAGCTGTGGCTGACCGAGGTGAAGATGCAGGCGGTGCTGGACGAACAGGTGATGTCGTTGCGCGACGTGCTGAAATGGAAGATCGGGTCGAATTTCATGCTGAACGCGACACCTGATTCGGGCATCGACTTGCGGTGCGGTGATATCACCATGTTTCGTGGTCGGATGGGGCGGAAGGGCCAGCACATCGCCATCCGCGTCGACGACAAGGTCATCGGGGACTGACGATGGATTGGAAGATCTTCCTCGACCTGATCGTTTCGGCGCTGCTGGTGGCGACGATCACCTATGCGGTGCGGCTCAACTCCCGCCTGACCGCGCTGCGGAAGAACCGGGACGACATGTCCAAGATCATCGTCAGCTTCAACGAAGCGACGGTGCGGGCCGAATCCTCGATCCCCAAGCTGAAGCGCGCCGCCGAGGAAGCCGGCGGCTCGCTGCAGGAACGGGTGGAAAAAGCGCAGTCGCTGCGCGACGACCTCGCCTTCATGATCGAGCGCGCCGACACCATGGCCAATCGCCTTGAAAACGCCGTCCGCTCGGCCAGGAGCGAAGTCCGCGCCCCGGCGCAGCCCGCCTCGGCCCCCCGCGTCAGCGGCTCCAAGGCGGCGCAAGCCGCGACCATGGCGGCCGCCGCCGCCGCCGCCGAAAGCAACGACGCCGACGATCGTTCCGAAGCCGAGCGCGAACTGCTTCGCGCCCTGCAATCGATGAGGTGAGCAGGTGGCCCAACCGATGCCGCAACCGAAAAACAGGGGCGCCGCCAAGGCCGTGGTGAAGGCCGAGCGGACGCCGTTCCTGCGTCTGCTGCCGGCGTTGATCTTCGTCGCGGCGCTGATGCTGTCGGTGCGGGCCAACGACATCTGGAAGGACTTCACCGGCCTGGGCTCGGTGCGCGTGGCCAGCGAGTTGGAAGCGCAGCAGCCGGCGCGCGGGCAAGGACCGCAAGCGGCTGCCGAGGCGAAGCCCGCCGCCGCTCCAGCGGCGCCCGCGGCGGCGCCCGCGCCTCCCCCGGCGGCGGACCAAGGCGGCATGACCCAGACCGAGCTCGACGTGTTGCAAAAGCTGCAGGAACGTCGCGGCCAGATCGACAGCCGCGAGAAGGACGTCGACCGCCGCGAAGCGCTGCTGAAGGCGGCCGAAGATCAGATCGACCGCAAGATCGCCGAATTGAAAAGTCTCCAGCACACCATCGAAGGCCTGCTTCGTCAGTACAACGATCAGGAAGATAATAAGATGCGCTCGCTGGTGAAAATCTATGAGAACATGAAGCCGAAGGAAGCGGCCAAAATCTTCGAGCAGCTCGACATGGAAATTCTGCTTGAGGTGGTCGAACGCATGAAGGAACAGAAGGTGGCGCCGATCCTGGCCGAGATGGACCCGGCCAAGGCGCGGACGGTCACCGCCGAACTGGCGCAACGGCGGCAAATGCCCGTGCCGAAAGCGGCGTCCGGGGGGTAGATCTGCTTAAATTGCGAAAAATGCCTTGCGCGAGTGCAAGGTGGTGACATAACTAGGAAAACTCGCGGGTTAGCGGTCGCTACCGGTCACGTGGCGGCAGATGGTTAATAGGAGCTGATGGATGGCTGTCGACAAGAATATCAACGTCCTCATCGTCGATGATTATAAGACGATGCTCAGGATTGTCCGTAACCTGCTCAAGCAGCTTGGCTTTAACAACGTTGACGAGGCCACCGACGGCTCGATGGCGTTGCAGATGCTGCGAGTGGAAAATTACGGCCTGATCATTTCCGACTGGAACATGGAGCCGATGACCGGGCTGCAGCTGCTGCGCGAAGTGCGCGCCGATGCCAAGGTGAAGGACACCCCCTTCATCATGGTGACCGCCGAGTCGAAGTCCGAAAACGTCATCGCCGCCAAGGAGGCGGGGGTGTCCAATTACATCGTCAAGCCGTTCAACGCCGAGACGTTGAAGACGAAGATGGTGAGCGTTCTGGGCGACTTTTAACGGGGGCCGATAGCCATGGCGGCGAAAGGGATCGACAGCGATCTAGCCTTACGGCTTGATGCTATTCGCCGCGAGCATGGCGACACCGTTAAAGTGGATATGGTCGGCGAAGTCGTGCGAAGCTTGCTTGAGACGGTCACCGGCGACATCAGCGCCGGCGACCTGAAGCTGTACCACGAGCTGGAATCGCTGTCCTCGTACATCCAATCGGCCAAGGCCGAGATCGCCCAGCTGCGGCCGGACGAAATCCGCTCGGATTTCATCCCCTCGGCGACCGACGAACTCGACGCCATCGTCGGCTCCACCGAGGCGGCCACCAACAACATCCTCGATGCCGCCGAGCATTTGGAAAATCTGGGAACCATGCTCGATCCCGAATTGGCCGAGCGGCTGACCGAGATCATCGCCACGATCTACGAGTCCTGCAATTTCCAGGACCTGACCGGCCAGCGCATCACCAAGGTGGTGAAGGTGCTCAAGGTGATCGAGGAACGGGTCGACACCCTGGTCAAGGTGTTCGGCGCCAATATCGACGAAGGGTCGAAGGCGCCGAAGGAGATCGTCACCGACGACGATCTGCTGAACGGGCCGCAATTGCCCGACACAGCCAAGGACCAGGCCGAAATCGACAGGCTGATGGCGAGTTTCGATTAGTCATTGGGATGGAGCCCCGCGGCAACAAGCGTATTGGAAGACACCCCCCCGGGCACCGTCTCGCCTGGGTAGTGGCGTTGCTGCTGCTGTTGGCGCTCCCGATCGCCCAATCTTGGGCCCAGAACACCACGCCCCGCGGTGCCGCCCACGAGGATTTCGGCCGCATGGTGTTCGACTGGGACGCCACGCCCAATTGGTCGGCCGACATCATCAATAACCAACTGGTGCTGCGCTTCGACAAGCCGGTGGCCGGCGACCCCAAGGCGCTGCTCAAGCCGCTGGCACGCTACCTGAAAAGCGTCACCATCAGTCCCGACCGCCGCATGCTGTCGTTCCCGCTGGCGGTGCCGTTACAGCTCAAGAGCTTCGTCACCGGCACCTCGACGGTGCTCGACATCAGCGAGGCCAAGGCCCCCACCGCCTCGGTGGCGACCAGCCAGCCTTCCCCGCTCCCCCCGCCCCCAACGCCGCAACCATCAGGCGCTCCGGCCAAGGCGGAAGCGGCCACCGACCTGATGGTGCGCGGCGGCGAGCATCCCGGCTTCAACCGCCTGGTGTTCGATTGGCCAAAGCCAGTGGATTATTCGGTCAACCAGGACGGCAACCGGGTGGTGATCGCCTTCAGCCGCCCCGCCCGGGTCAACCTCGCCTCGCTGAGTGCGGCGCTGCCCTCCGACGTCACCATCGTCGAAACCCGGCCCCAGGGCGCCGGCACCGCCGTGGTGCTGGCACTGCCGCCGGAAATGCGGGTCCGCCATTTCACCAGCGGCGCGCGAATCGGACTTGACCTGGTGCGCCCCGCCGGCGCCGAGCCGCCGCCGCGCAGCGCCGGGACCCCACCGCCCCCGCTGGCCCCCGCCCCCGACACCGAAACCCAGCCGCAGACCCTGAAGCCGCTGGCGCAATCGCCGCCGCCGACCCTGATGCCGCCGGCCATCCAAGCCCCCCCCCCCGCCCAGGCGCCGGCACCGGCCGAGGCCGTCGACGCCCCGGCCAGCGTCGCGGTCGATTTCGACCAGCCATCGGCGGCGGCGGTGTTCAACCGCGCTGGCTGGGTGTGGCTGGTGTTCGAGCGCAAGGCGACGATCGACCCGGCGGCGATGCTACGCAGCAGTGCCGGCCTGGTACTCCATGCCGAAGCGGTGCCGACGGTGAAATCCGGCACCGCGGTCCGCCTGCTGCTGAAGTCCGGCTTCGCCGCGATGCCGCGCAAGGAAGGCAAGCTGTGGGTCTTCGACTTGGAGCGGCGGGCACCGGGGCCACGAGTCGCCTTCGACGTCAAGAAGCAATTCGATTTCGAAGATCGCGGTCGGGTGGTGATCGCCGCCACCGAGAACATCAAGGACGCCGTCCAGGTGCGCGATCCCGAAGTGGGCGACATCATCGACGTGGTACCGGTTGGAACCGCCGGTGGCGGCGTCCGGATCGGCCGCGACCTGCCACAGGGCGAGTTGTTGGCCACCACCCAGGGCGTCGCCCTGGTGCCGCGCGGCGACGGGGTCTGGCTCGACGCCACCCACGGATCGGTCCAGGTGGCGATGCCGGGCGGTCTCACCATGTCGCCGGATCCGGTCGGCGCGGCCGCCCTGCCGCCACCGCTGGCCGAGGCGCCGGGACCGGCAGCCAAGGCCGGGCCAGTGGTGGCGGCGGTGCCGATGCCGATGGTGACCGGCCCGCTGGAAATCGGGCGCTGGCTGAAAGGCGGGGCCGACACCTTCGAAAAGGACCATCAGAAGCTGCTAGGCGATTTGGTCGCGACGCGGCCGCAGGCGCGCGGCCCGATGCGCATCGACTTCGCCCGCCACTATCTGGCCAACGGCATGGCGGCCGAGGCGTTGGGCGTGCTGCGCGACGCAGCCGCCGCCGATCCCGCCTTGGTCGACACCCCCGAATTCCGCGGTGTGCGCGGCGCCGCCAATTTCATGATGGGGCGCGACGCCGAGGCGATCGAGGACCTGTCGCATCCCACGCTGAAGAGCGACAAGCAGGCGGGGATCTGGCTGGCGGCGGCGCGGGCCCGCAGCGGCGGCGATTTCGCAGCGCAAGCCCCCGTGCTGCGACAGCTGGTCGACGGCTTCGACGGCATGCCGGCGCGGTTGCGCCTGGCGCTGGGCCGGGTGGCGGTACCGGCGCTGGCCGCCGTCAACGACGGCAAGAGCGCGGCGCGGCTGGTCGAGGCGATCAAGGGCCCCGGCTTGACCCCGCGCGACCTGTCGGGAATCGCCTATCTCGGCGGCCTCGCCGCCGAATCGGCCGGCCAGACCGAGACCGCCCTGGCCAAGTACCGCGAGGCCGAGGCCGGCAACTCGCGCCCCGATCGCGCCTACGCGGCGCGCAACCGCATCGAGCTGCAACTGAAGAAGGGGCAGATCACCGCCAGCGAGGCGATCCACCAGTTAGAGCGGCTGCGCTTCGCCTGGCGCGGCGAGGATTTCGAATATCGGCTGATGAAGCGACTCGGCGAATTGCTGCTGGCCGACAAGCAATATGGCGAGGGCCTGCGGGCATTGCGTTCGGTGGCGGCCAATTTCGCCGACAACCCCGATTCCCCCACCATCAGCAAGATGATGACCGACGCCTTCAATCGCCTCTACCTCGACGGCGAGTCCAACGCCCTGCCACCGATCACCGCCATCGGCCTTTACGACGAGTTCCAGGAGCTGACGCCGGCCGGCGACAAGGGCGACGAGATGATCCGCAAGCTGGCCGACCGTTTGGCCTCGGTCGACCTGCTCGACCGCGCCTCCGACCTACTGCGCACCCAGGTGCAATCGCGCCTGACCGGGATCGAGAGGGCGCGGGTGGGCGCCCGGCTGGCCTTCCTCGACCTGTCCAACAGGAAATCGGATCGGGCGCTGGAAAGCCTCGACACCAGCGAGATGCCCAACCTGCCGCCCGAATTGTTCGACCAGCGCCGCTTCCTGCGGGTGCGGGCGCTGGCCGATCTTGGCCGCTCGGCCGAGGCGCTGGCGCTGATCATCAACGACCAATCCGACGACGCCCGCAAGCTGCGGGCCGAGATCTATTGGGGCATGCAGCGCTGGGCCGACGCCGCCGCCGCGCTGGAAAGCCTGATCGACCCACCCGGCTCGGCCAAGAAGATCGACCCCGCCCTGGCGCGCCGGGTGCTGGACCTCGCCACCGCCCTGACCCTGGCCAAGGACGAGCGGGGCCTGCAGCGGATTGGCCGGAGTTGGGGCCCGCTGATGGCCGCCACCGATTTCAAGGAGGCTTTCGCCCTGCTGACCAGCGAGTCCGAACACGGGATCATCGACTATCGCCGGGTCGACGAGAAGATCAAGCAGGCCGAAAATTTCCAGACTTTCATGGGCGAGTGGAGCAAGCGGGTTAAATCCGACGGCTTGTCCTCAATGAACTAACTGATATTCCTTCTTGCGTCGCGGCCAAGTTTAGTAGATAACCCGCCCCTTCCGGTCCATCTGCTGGCTTGGAGGGGAGCAATGAACCACGCTCTTGCCGCCAATCTGGGGAATGCCCTAGGCGCGTCGAAGCTGACCGCCGCCGACGACGGCGGTGCTAAAGATTACTATGTGACCCGTGACGGCGTGAAATTCGCGGGCACGCATCTGCTCATCGATCTGTGGGGCGCCAGTCGGCTGGACGATCAGGCTTTGATCGAGACGACCCTGCGTCGCTGCGCCATCGAGGCGGGCGCGACCATCCTGCACTGCCATCTGCACCGATTCGAGCCCAATGGCGGCGTTTCGGGCGTGCTGGTGCTGGCGGAGAGCCATATCTCGATCCATTCGTGGCCAGAGCGCAGCTTTGCCGCCCTCGACGTCTTCATGTGCGGCGATTGCGACCCCTACAAGGCGCTGCCGATCTTGAAAGAGATCTTCACGCCCGACTACGTCACCCTGGTCGAGAATAAGCGCGGCCTGATGCCGTGAGCGAAGCCTGGTTCCGCGAGAGCCTCTACGACCACTGGCAGCAATGCTTCCGGGTGACCCGGGAGCTTGCCCGCGGCGAGGGCGGCCTGCAGGAGATGGCGCTGTTCGAGACGCCCGGCTTCGGTCGGGTGCTGACGCTGGACGGGGTGATCCAGGTCACCACCGGCGACGAATTCGTCTACCACGAAATGCTCGCCCACGTGCCGATCTACGCCCATGGCGACGTCCGCCGCGTTTGCGTAGTCGGCGGCGGCGACGGCGGCATGCTGCGCGAGATCCTCAAGCACGCCAGCGTCGAGCGGGCGGTCCTGGTCGAGATCGACGCCGACGTGATTTCGTTTTGCCGCCAGCACATGCCGAGCGTCTCGGCCGGCGCCTTTGACGATCCCCGCGTCGAGGTGGTGATCGCCGACGGCATCGAGTACATGCGCCACTGCCCCGAGCGCTTCGACCTGATCGTGATTGATTCGACCGACCCCGCCGGCCCGGGCGAGGCGCTATTCAGCGAAGCGTTTTATCAAGATTGCGCAAATCATTTGACCAGCGACGGCATCGTGGTCAACCAAAACGGCGTGCCGTTCCTCCAAGGCGACGAAATCACCGCCACCTGGCGCCGCCGCCGGCCGCATTTCGCCGATGTCGGCTTCTACCTGGCCGCCGTCCCCACCTATGTCGGCGGCGCCATGGCGCTGGGCTGGGCCGCCGCCTCGGCGCGGCCCCGCGCCGAAACGATCGAGACCATCCGCGCCCGCTACGCCATGGCGCCGGTCTCCGGCCGTTACTACACCCCCGAGATCCACCTGGCCGCCTTCGCCCTGCCACGGTATGTGCTGAACCTGATTCCGGCATAGCCCTGCGGTTTTTGTTTCCGTATCATGCGACGGCAACCGGCAAGGGGAACTGGCATGATGCGGTGGATGAGTGCGGCGGTTCTGGGCCTGGCGCTGGCCGGTTGCGCCAGCCTGCCGCAGCCGGAAAATGCCACCCCGACGGCGCCGGCCGGCGCCACGCTGCCGCTGAAGGCGCGGGCGCTGGTGGTAATCGCTCCCGACGAGCTCGGCCGCAAGCTGAGCTACGACGGCAACCACAAGGAACTCGACACCACCGACATCGGCGACGGCTTGGCGCTGGAACGGGCGGCGCGGGCACTGGCGTCCAAGGCCTTCGCCACCGTCGCCACCAACCAGCCTTCGCTCCGCCCCCAGCTGGTGCTGCGAGTAACCGGCAAAGCGGTATGGAATTACCGGGACAGCAGTTTCAAGGTCAGCTGCGAGATTTTCGCCACCGACGGCATCGGCGCGCCGATCGGCCATTTCCCCGGCGGCTACCGCTCGCCGCCGGTGATCGACATGGAGGCCAGCCTGACTCCGATCTATGGTCAGTGCCTGCGCAATCCGCTGGACGAATTGCTGCGCGCGCCGGGGCTGGCCGAGCTGCTGCGCGCCGGCTTCCCCGATTCCGATGTGGCCGCCACCAACGCCTATCTGCGCTCGCAGGGATTTGTTATCGCGGGGCCGTGAGTCACACCACTGCGGCGGCCATCGCCGGAGATTGCTCCAACAGGTCGGCCACCATCGCCAACACGCGGCGGGTCTCGTCGCGGTCGGCCAGGGTTCCCAGGCACAGGCGCAATGCCTCGGGCGGCACCAGGGTCACCGCGAAGGCGTCGCTGCCGGCGACGGCCAGCTGCCTGAGCCGCAACTGGCCAAGGAATTCCGCTCGCGACCACCCCTCGGGCAAGTGAAGCCAGAGATGGAAGGCATCCGGCGCGGCGGTGAAGACGGCCCGGGGCAACACTTCGCCGGCGATCAGCTGGCGCGCCCGCGCTTCGGCGCGGATGCCGGCGAGCACCGTCTCGGCGGTGCCACCGCCGATCCAGCGCGCCGCCAAGGCGGCTGAAATCGGCGAGGCCATCAACATCGTCGCCCGCAGCGCCGCCGCCATCCGCTGGGCCTGGCGGCGGTCGGGGGCGACGAGATAGGCGATGCGCAAGGCCGGCGCCAGACATTTGGCCAAGCCGGCGACGTGGTAGGTGATGTCGGGGCCGATCGCCGCCAGCGGCGGCGGGCCGTCCTCGGCGAGCATGCCGTAGGCGTCATCCTCGACGATGGCGACGCCGAATTCGCGGGCGACCGCCACAATCTCGGCCCGGCGGTCGGGGCCGAGGGTGATGGTGGTGGGATTGTGCAGGGTGGGGTTGCAATACAGCGCCTTGGGGGCGTGCTGTCGGCAGGCGGCGCGAAACGCCTCGGGCAGCAGCCCTTGGCCATCCATGGCGATTCCGACCAGCTTAAGGCCGAGATGGGCCGCCAGCGCCTTCATGCCGGGATAGGTCAAGGCCTCGCAAAGAACGACGTCGTCGGCCCGCGCCAGCGACGAAAACAGCGCCAGCAGGGCCCCCTGGGCGCCCGGGCAGACCACGATCCGGTCGGGGGCGATAGCGGGCAGGCGGCGACGCAGCCAGTAGGCGCCGGCGGCGCGATCGTCCTCGCTGCCGGCATTGTCGCCATACCCCAGCAACCGGCGCGGCGACAGCGACAGCGCCGAATCTGAGATGTCGCGCAGCATGCGCTCGAGCAATTGCGGATCGGCCGGATTGGGCGGCGCGTTCATGGTCATGTCGATCAGCGCGGCCCTCGCTTCCGTCGGGCGCTCGGGCCGCCCCACCGGCGGACAGACGAAGGTGCCCTGGCCAACCCGGCCAACCACCAATCCCCGCCGCCCCGCCTCGCCATAGCCGCGCGAGACGGTGGTAAAATCCAGCCCCAGCCGCTCGGCCAGCGCCCGCAGCGGCGGCAGCTTGGCCCCGGGCGCGAGCACGCCATCGCGCACGTCGTCGGCGATCGCGTCGGCGATGGCCAGGTAGACCGGTTTGCCGCCCTTGGCCAGTTTCGGAGCCCAGCCTTCGGTCAATTCCATCCCGCCCCGCACACTCGATCCAATCAATCCGCGAAAGTATGGCAGGTCGGCCGGCGGGCCGGCAAGCCGGCAGTCACCGCAGGCCTTCGCCGATGAACATGGTCGAACTCCCCGCCTGGTCGCCGCTGGCGGGATCGACCACCTTGAGC
>Ga0316222_1003519_pt1 | contig 15264 bp, 5 predicted proteins | sample TBH18011metaG_FD_206008 | JGI IMG/M metagenome (GOLD analysis project Ga0316222, IMG submission 206008) | Freshwater microbial communities from Trout Bog Lake, Wisconsin, USA - TBH18011 | ecosystem: Environmental > Aquatic > Freshwater > Lake > Hypolimnion/Profundal zone | place: USA: Wisconsin...
TTCGGTGAGCAGCTACTCGCTGTCGCTGGCGCCTAATGCGCTGGCCATCGACAACAGCGGCAATGTCTGGGTAGCTGCTGGTTCAGGCACTGGCCCCAGCGACGCCGCGTTGTATGAGCTGAACTCGAGCGGGGCGACAATCTCACCGTCACCATGCTCAGATTCTTCGCTGAATAACCCCACGGCGGTGACAATCGACTCGTCGGGGAACATCTGGCTGTCGAACACGGGCTCAGGCGCCAACTCGCTGACCGAGTTTAGTCCTAGTTGCTCAGAAACTGCCGTATTCACCGGAGCAGGTGTCTCGGGCGGCATCGCCATCGCGTCCGGTGCGCATTGAAGAGTTTGACTTTACCCTGGGGCCGAGGAGGCTAAAGAATCACTCTCCTCGGCCCTTTTTTTGAAGTTATGTCGATGTAGTACACACTAGAACTGGACATGGAATTTAGATCGATTTGGGACCTCCGCACAAGGAGGCAGTATGGCACGGAAAGCAAAGACACCACCTTCACAGCCACGCTGCAGACAGGCAGTACGTTCACAGGTGGCAATTCCTCCGAGCCGGGCACTGCGCTATCTGGCAACAACATGGCACGGCCCTGATTCTGCAATTGTATTCACCCCGCGCGTTGAGTCAGGAGAAATGTCGCCCATGTTCACCGTGTATATCTTTTTTAGGACTCGTTCTCGTTACGATCGTTGACCAACAACTTTTGTATCAAGAGGTTTAGTTTTGAACCAAGTGCGGAAACCCAGATTTTCAAGATCTACGATTAGATGCATCTTGTCATGTGTGTTGGCGGCGCTTCTTCTCTGCCTGTGCGCTGGTGTTCAGGCACAGGCGCAGAGCATCCCGAGCGGATTCAGCACCACACCCACCTTTGACGACGAGTTCAGCGCCGACAGCGCAGTGAACACCAGTCTGTGGGGCTGGCGCTACGACGGTCAGGTGCAGGGATACTGCACTTCGACGGACAATACGACCTTCCCCGGCGCGGTGTCCTTCATGTCGGACTCGACCTCTGCGGCGGGGTCAGAGCACATCACGGGCTACAGTGCTTCCAGCAACGTCGTCACACTGAACGCCGCCAACAATTTGCTGGCCGGGACAACGGTCACGATCTCCGGCCTGTCCACCGCGCAGGGCGCCACGTTCATTGGCAAGCGCGTGGTGCTAGCAACGGGCCTGACCACCTCGCAGTTCCAGATTGCTTTGACCACGACCAATACCAGCGGGACAGTGAGCGATTCTGGATATGCGGTGCAGAACTTTGCGCGCCTTTACACCTTCACATCCGGCGGCACCAACTACTGCCCTGTCATCTATACGGGCAACACTTTCAAGCAGGCTTACGGCTACTGGGAGGCAGCGCTGCGCTATGGCTACCAGTATGGCGCGCAGTATGCCTGGTGGCTGCAGGGCAACCATATGGGCAACATCATCGGCAATCCCCAGTACTCCGGCGAAGAAGTGGACATCTTCGAACACACGTCCTGGACAACAAACACCACCGCTTTCGATTCCAACATCTACTGGAACGGCTACGGCAGCTACGAGGCCAAGGCATCCTACCCCTCCACCCCGTATGCCCCACTCAACGACGGCAACTTCCACCGCTTCGGCCTGGCGTGGACGCCAAGCTCCATGACGTTCTATGTTGACGGGATCGTCTACTGGACGCGCACCGCCGCCCAAGCCCCCATCAGCGACTCGAACGTCCAGTACATGATACTCGACACAGGACTTGCCAACGGCAGCCTGCTCAGTACGTATGCGGCCGGCTACGGGGCGCTCGGCGCCAGCACAAACCCCTATCTGGACGTTGCCTATGTGCGCGTGTATCCGTACGCACAGGCCACCGTGCAGACCACCATTACGCCCGCTGCCGACGCGTACGTCGGCGATTCCGCGCCCACGACCAACTACGGCACATCCACCGTGATGAGCGTCAACTCCGGGGCCACCGGATCCAATGACAACGCCTATCTTCAGTTCAACCTCGTCAGTGTGCCGGGCATCATCCAGCAGGCAACGCTCTACCTTACGCCCACGAGCGTTGCTGGCTCGTCCAATGTCGTCAACGGCCTGTATTCCGTCTCAAACAACATCTGGACGGAGTCTGGCCTGACCTGGAACAATCAGCCGCAGAGCGTCACCTCCTCCTCCACGCCCTACACGACGGGCACCAACTATGGGGCCGACATCCTGACCAACTACGACGTGACCACCCTTGCGCAATCCGCTCAGGGGGCCACTCTGTCCGTTGAAATCGCTACCCCCTGTTCCAGCTGCACGAGTGGCAGCCTCGTGCAGTACGCCTCGCGCCAATACACCACCAACACCGCCTACCAGCCCTCCATGATGCTGGTCACCACAACCGGCCTCGCTATCTCGCCCACGACGCTGGCCTTTGGTAGCCAGCCGCAGGGCGTCACCAGTGCCCCGCAGGCCGTCACCATCACTAACAACGGCGGGGCTCCCATCGTCTTCAGTTCCATCTCGCCCACTGTACCCTTCTCGCAGACCAACAACTGCACTCCCACGCTGGCGAGCGGGGCAAGTTGCACGGTGAACGTCACCTTCACGCCGACATCCACCACCGCCTACAACGGCACACTTACGCTGACTAGCAACGACCCCGGCACCACGCAGACGGTCGCGCTCTCCGGCACCGGAACCAGCGGGCCCATCCCATCACTCTCGCCCTCGTCGCTCAGTTTCGGCAACGTCACCGTGAACACCACCAGCAGTTCGCAGGCCGTGACGCTCTCCAACTCCGCCTCGGCCGGCGCCGCGCTGACCAGCATCAGCATCTCAATCACCGGCACCAACGCATCGCAGTTTTCGCAGACCAACAACTGCCCCACCAGCCTGGCCGTTGGAACCAGTTGCACCATCAACGTCAGCTTCACGCCTTCGGCGGCTGCCTCGGCCTCGGCCTCGCTCAGCGTCAGTGACAACTACACCAGCTCGCCGCAGACCAGTACGCTCAGCGGTACCGGTACAGCCATCGTTCCCACCATCACCTGGAACCCGTCGTCCACGACCGGTTACACAGGCGCGCCCATCGGTAGCGGCGTGCTCGACGCCAGCGCCAGCACCGCCGGCACCTTCGCCTACACGGCCACGCCCAGCGGCGGGTCGGCCTCTTCTATCACGGCCAGCTCGGGGCTCAGCACCGCAACAACCTACACGCTGACCGCCAACTTCACGCCCACGTCGAACAACTACACCACCGCCTCAGCCACCAAGACATTCACCGTCGTCGTGCAGCACATCTGGGTGGTGAACACCTCCGGCTCGCTGGGCGGGCTCGATGACGGCGGCAACGCCTACATATCCTCGGCCACAAGTGGCGGCGGCACAGGCGCCGCGGTGGACAACTCTGGCAACATTTGGACCATCAACATTAGCGGCGCCAGTCTCGCCAAGTTCAGCAAGACCGGCACCATCGTCAGTTCCAGCTTCACCGGTGGCGGTCTCTCCAGTGCGGCAGCTCTGGCCATCGATGGCAGTAATCAGGTCTGGGTGGCAAACGGCAACGGCAGCCTCAGCCTCTTCAATAGCTCCGGTGTTGCGCAGTCGCCCTCCACGGGCTTCGCGCCCGGCGCGCTCAGTACACCTACCGGAATCGCCATCGACAACGCCGGCAGCCTCTGGGTCTCCAATGGCGGCAACAACTCCGTCACCGAGGTCATCGGCGCTGCATCGCCCGTCATCACGCCCACGCAAGCTGCGGTGCAGAACATCACGCTGGGGGTGAAGCCATGACCGCGCGCCTTCGCATCCTTGCCGCCTTCTCGCTTGTTACACTCGCGCTTTCGCTCACCGGTTGCGGTGGCGGTGGCGGTTCCGTCGCATCGAACTCCTCCGGCTCCGGCGTTACCGGCCAGGTCAACGGCCCGCAGGGCATCGTTCTCGGAGGCCAGCAGCCCGTCACTGGCGCAAACATACAGCTCTACGCCGTCGGCACCACCGGCTACGGCTCTGCATCAACAGCGATGCTTACTTCCACCGTCACGACCGGCGCCAACGGCACGTTCACCATCACCGGCCTCTACTCATGCACCGGCAACCCACTAGTTTACTTGGTTGCTTCTGGAGGCAATCCCGGCCTTACCATTGGCACCAACAACACGGCACTGGTGCTGATGGCCGCGCTCGGCTCATGCAGCAATCTCACCTCCGGCACCTTCATCAATGTCAATGAACTGACCACCGTCGCCGCGGTCTGGGCGCTGCAGCCTTTCATGACCGACAGCACGCACATCGGCTCCAGCAGCACCAACGCAGCAGGCATCGCCAATGCCTTCGCCACCGCCGCCAAGCTGGCGAACACGGCTACCGGCAGCGCACCCGGCGCCAGCGCACCCTCCAACGCCACGCTGCCCGCCAGCACCATGAACACGCTGGCCAACATTCTTGCTGCGTGCGTCAACACGGCGAGTGGATCGTCGAGCAACTGCAGCACGCTCTTCAGCAACAGCGCCACCGGCGGAACTCCCACCGACACGTCCGTTGCCGCGCTGCACATCGCCAAGAGCCCGGCCAGCAACGTGGCGGCGATTTACGGACTCGTCAGTGGCGGTGGCAGCCCCTTTGCGCCAGCGTTGGCCAGCGCGCCCAACGACTGGACGCTCACGGTCACCTACACCGGCGGGGGATTGAGCACGCCGAAGGGAATTGCCGTGGACGCCAGTGGCAACCTCTGGCTGCCGAACAGCGGCAATAGCACCATCACGAAGTTAGCCAACAGCGGCGCTGCCGTCAGTACCAGCTCCGGATACACCGGCCTCAATTCGCCCTACGCGTTGGCCTTGGACACGAACGGATACATCTGGGTGGCGAACAGCGGCAACAACTCTCTAGCGCAGATGAACGGCTCCGGCACGGTGCTGAATACCTTCACTGGTGGAGGACTGAACGCACCGCGCAGCATCGCCATCGACGCCGCCGGCAATCTCTGGCTGGGCAATAGCGGTGCAGCCACCGTCTCCGGCTTCAGCAACTCCGGCGTCGCGCTCTCCACGGGTTTTTCGGCCACGTGGGTCACCGCGCCAGGCGCGCTCGTCATCGACCCGCAGTAATACGATTGGCCAGCGAGTAAACCCGTAGACTTATCGAATCGATTACCAGAAGTTTGTGGCCACGATTGAGTAAGAGCCGGTGTTTCCGTCTACAACTTCTACCTTTAGAACGGCCTCAAAGTTCTGCTTGAGTGAGCCATGTGGCGCTAACCGCGACAGCGCATTCAATGCCTCGGGCGAGACAATGAACTGACCTGCAGCATCCGTGCCGTTAGAGCTAATGCCGGCGACAACGAGAACCGGGCCGCCAGTGGTTGAGTCATAAAAGCGTGCGACGATGGCATAATCGGTGTGTTGTTTCAGATACGGCTGTGCGAAAACAATATTCCAGTCGTGATTTGTGGGGTGGTCGCTGTCCTCGATGTAGGCCAAGGATAAATCGCTTGTGTGCGCAAAGTGAAAGCGCAAGGGTTGAAGAAGTAGAAGCGTCCATTTGTTGTTGTTGCCGGTGACCAGTACGACGGGGCGGCCATGGAGGTCCTGCAGGGAAGTGGAATAAGCCTCGCGGATGCTGAAGTCCTTGTGTTGGCTCGTCAGAAATCCTGTTACCCGCGAGATGGTCGATACAGTGGGCAGCGTGAAGTGCTCTTCGGGGCGAAGGTAGTGCTCCGCAATGCTGGAGTCGGGAGATTCGGGCGATTCTTGCTGTTCTGTACGAGGTCGGCCTGCGCTGATAATGACTGAATCAGGGTAATTCAGCAGAGGATCCCATACTTCCATAATGGGTGTCACTGCTTCACGACGATGTTGAATGGCGAAGAAGCCAAGCACTAAAAAGAAAACAAGAGAAACTACCCACACTACTCTCGTCAGCAAAGTGCTGCCCTTGATATGAATCATGCGCTCTTGGGGTGAGAATCCAGACGATTCCCCTGAAATAATCTGGTCGCTGGTGGTTGCTCCAGTATGCTGGAGGGCCATACCATCGGCTGATTTCTGGCTATCTCCAAGGGGGTCTTGCGATGTGCTGCGCAGGTGGAACTGTGGAACATAACTGCCAACCGGAAGGGAGATTTCGACCGGCCCCTGGTTGTTGCCGTCCCGGTAAAACTGGGCAAGTCGCTTGCGAACCTCACCCGCCGTGAAACGGACAACCGGATCGGCATTCGTGTCGTAGTTCAGATCTCGGTGAAACACCTCGACGCCAAGCGTCCGTTCCTTCAGAATCTCAACGTCTCCAGCTACCGTCTTTTCAACGACATAGCGGAGCAAAGCAGGATAGCGTCGGCTATTGCAAAAGGAAGAACTAGTCACAATCTTCTGGAGTTCGTCCAGTACGAGTTTGCGCTCCTCATCGGTTGCAGGTGTCCAAACGTCGCTTCTTGGAGATGAAGCATCCATTGACAACATCATACCCCAGAACATTTATGCAAATAAGGCCTTATTACACGCCCAAAAGCGCATGTTACAGGAGCGCAGATCGTTGATTGTAAAAGTCTTAGAGGTTGCTGCTCCTCGCAACCGTATAACACCTAGTCGCCAGAACACCTCAAGCCTAAATTGACTATGGCATGCTCTCATTCGCGGCTTCAGCCGAGCAATTTTATGTGTGGCCTGATTTTAGGTGCAGTGAATGATGCAGTAGAGATGGTGCAATTACGGTTTTGAGGTGCGAAGAACATGACAAATTGCGACGGCAAGATTACCAGCCCCGATTCTAGCTGCCGAGTATCCGCTGCAACTCCATCCTATGTAACGCCAGGGCAAATCCGTATGCGCGCAGGTTGGCTCCGTTCGGCGGCCATGCTGGCGACGGGAGTCGTATGTTTGTTGGGCGGACATAAGGCCTGGGCGACGTGTACTCCGTCGCAGATTGTGATTCTGAGTGACCCTCTTATCGCCAACACGGGCAGTATGGATATGGGGTCGGCCACTGCTCCTACCTTTTATGTAGGCGGCAATGCGGGTGTTATCACGGTGGCGGAGGAGGACTCCAGCGGAAACATCTGCACGGATCCTAACGGCATAGCGCTGGCCTTCACGGGGGGCACGACCACACTGACGAACGCGTTAGTCGCATTATCGGGTTCGGGTGTAAGCGAGACCACGGTTTTTGGAACTTCGGTCACCATCACGCCAACGTACGCTAACGGAATTGCGACGTTTGACCTCTCTCCGCTGCCCCTGATGGGCACAACGCAGTACACATTTACGTTCAGCGCAGGCGCCGGTACAGTCGGAGTTACTGCCGCAACAGTGAGCTTTACCCCGGCGTCTGACACGATGTATGTGGTGACCGAGTTGGATGATGCAAATGCGACAGCCTGCACTGCATATTCCAGTGGAACGCCGGCCACAGGCTGCACACTGCGTGGTGTTCTGACTCAGGTTGGGGCAGGTACTAGCCACTACGTAATGACGTTCAGCAATTCGTGGTCTACTGCACAAACCATTACACTTGCCTCCGATTTACAAGGTGTTACGTGGCGCGGTACCGGAACTCTTGATATTGCAGGTCCTGGTCCCGGTAATCTGACCGTGCTGGGTAGCACCAGTTCCGCATACGGTATCTTCGTCGAGGGAACCAGCGCGGGCAATTTTACGGTTTCGGGCCTCACGTTGCAAAACGGAAAAGGTACAGCCCAAACGCATGGAGGCTGCCTGTATTTATCAACTGCGAGCAGTGTCTTCACCTTGGTCAACACGGTAGTAAATGGTTGTACGTCGAGTAATGTCCCTGATGCGCTCTATGTTCCTACCGGTGGGACGGAGACCGTCAACATCTTCGACAGCAACTTTACCAACACGGCAAATGCAGTGTATGTCTCAGGCGGGTCAGGAGCCATCAACATCGCCAACAGCACCTTCACGGCAGTCACAGGCAGCGGTGCTGCCCTCAGCATCACTCCCTACGGCAGTGCATCATCTCAGACGCCCTCGGTCACCATCATCAACAGCCAGATATCGGGGAACACGAGTTCTGCGAACGGCGCCGGAATATCTGTAGCCAGCATCAGCGCCAGCCAGACCTTGTCCACGAACTTCACGCTGGTGAACGACACTATCTCCGGTAATTCATGCAGCACCGCCAGTTATGGGTGCGCCATCAGCTTTAACCATGGCGGCGGCGCAGCGACACAGCCCAACTACAATCTGGTGATGGTGAACGACACTGTTTCCAACAACAGTTACACCGCCAGCGGAAGCAGCTATGCTGCTGGCCTCTACTACCGCTACACGAATGCAGCCTTCATCAATACAGTCATTGAAGGCAACTCGGTGGTTACACTCAACAGCAGCGATGCCAGCGATGTAATGGGTGGTACCGGCAATAACGCTATCGTCAGCACCGGCTCGGTGATTAACACGACGGCCAATACCAGCACCACCGTAGCGCAGATTGGACTTTCGGATCTAGGCAGCTACGGCGGACCGGCGCAGACGATGGTGCCAGTGCCGATTGCCAGCAGCCCCTTGCTGAAGGAGGGGAGTTCCATCGCTGCGGGACAGGTCATGGCAGTAGCTATCACCGCCGTGGGTACCGGATACAGCGCTGCTCCCACGTTGACGTTCACCAACGGCAATTGCACCACAGGCCACCTACCAACAGCAACGGCCACACTGACTGCAACCCCGGGTGGCATTGCAAACATTAAGATTACCAGCCCGGGCTACGGCTGTACGGGTACTACGACGGACGCAACCGGCACTTGGTTTAGCATCACTATCACATGCTCCGGCAGTTGTAGCGGCGGTTCAGGGGCCACGGCCAGAGCCTATATTCTCACCATCCCAAAGACGGATGCGCGCGGCATCACATATCCGACCAGTGGCACTAATACAGTGGATGCGGGCGCGGTGCAGACGAAACCGTCACTGGCCTTCACGCAGCAACCGCAAAACGTAACTCAGTCAACGAACTTTAGCCCGTCGCCCGCCGTCGAGTACTACGACTTTGGGAATCCGGTGCCGCTTACCAATTCGAGCTACACCAGCTCAAACACGCCGCAGATCACAATGAGCGCAGCTTCTGGGACGCTAAGTGGAACAACCGGCGTATACCTGAGCGACGCCAGCCCGGCGGTGGCAACCTTCAGTGCTCTGACGGCCCCGTCTGGTACGTCTTCGGGAAATACGCTTACGGCCACGACGGCGTCGGGGACTTACTACTCTGCGGTAACTGCAACCAGCAGTAGCTTCAATGTCACTGGTACATACGGCGCAGCTGCGCAACTTGCCTTTGCTCCCGGCGGCTCGCCTACAACACCGGTCGCCGCAGGCAACTCCTCAGGGACGGTAACGGTGAATATCGAGGACACCAACGGCAGCGTGGTCGCCAACAGCACCATGACGGTTTATATGCAGATTACTGGGCCTGCCGGCTACACCACCAGTTGCAGCGCGGGAGTGGCGGCAGTCAACGGCGTGGCGAATTTCAGCAGCCTTCCCGCACTGACCATCGTAGGCGCCTATTCCTACACGCCATACACGACTTCCAATTGCTTGAGCAGCGGTAGCCTGACGTCACCGACGGCGGCATCGGAGTCAGTGACCCCTGGCAGTCCGTCGCAGTTCATCTTTTCGCCTGCGCCAGTATCGACGGAGACCGCCGGGGCGAGTCTATCGGGCATCACGGTGACGGTCGAAGACGCATACGGCAATCTGGTGAACAACCTGACGTCGCCTCCGACATTACAACTCCTGAGCTGCACATCGAGCAGCGGCTGCACTTCGAGCGGCACGACCACCGCGACCGCGGTGGTGGTTGCAAGCGCGGGCGTGGCGACCTTTACCATCAACGCTCCATCGTCTCCCGGGACCTACTACTACACGGTGTCGTGCTCGAGCGGCTGCACGAGTTCATGGGCGGGCATTAGCTCGGCCAAGACAACGACCAGCGCGGTGACGGTGGGAACAGCGTCGGGCACTGTGATGGCAATACTGAACAGCGCATTTCCGCTCAGCAGCGGGGCCGTGACCATCTACTCGGGCGCCAACCCTTCTGTGATTTCAGTGGCCGAGGAGAGTTCCGCTAATGGGCCCATTGTTGCCGCCAGCAACGGAATATGCGTGACGATTACATACGACAGCAGCAATGGCTCCAATACGCTGGGAACCTACTGCGCCAACATAGGAAGCAAGACCGGCGCCACGGCCAACACGCTTTCGCAGTACGTCAGCGCCAGCTATAACAGCAGCACAAATGTATATACCTTCGACTTCTCGCAGTTGCCGCTCTATTACTACACCGCTTCTGCGGGTGCAACGCTGCCCTACACGTTCTCCTTTAACGATGCAGGCTCCGCGTCCAGCGTATGTACAAGTGGCTGCGCTCCCTACACTGCGGCCACCTTCAATGTGGAGACGCTCTACGGAAGTAGTGCGTCAGGATTCCTCTATATCGTGGATAATTTCAGTTCGGTTGGATACTCCAGCGGAGTTTGCAACGATTACCATACGACCACGGCTGGCACTCAGCCGAGCATGAGCGGCAATGGGAGTTGCAATTTCACGTCAGCACTTCATGCCGTTGTGGCGAACCAGGCGAGCACGAACTATGGGTTGGCGGTGATTGCATTCCAGAACTCTGCATGGCAGACAAGTCCGACTACCCCGACGACCATTGCGTACAACAGCACGAATGCTCCAACGGGCTGGAATACAAGTACGTACCAACCCAAATATGGGGATTGGATAGCTGGCCCCGGGCCCCAGAACCTCATTCTCAGCGGCAGCGGCACCTATCAGGTATTAGGTGAAGGCAACACGGGAACCCAGAGTTCATTTAGTGTCACCGGCCTCACTTTGGCTGATGGATACCAATCGGGCAGCAACCTTAACGGCTCGGGGCTGATGCTGACTTGCACCTCTGGCCAAGCCTGCAGCGACTATATTGTCAACGACGACTTTATCAACAACAACCTCGTGCAAACCGCTACGGGCACTGCTTATGGCCCTGGCTTGGGGATTGGCGGCAGTACATCGACCGGCACATTTTATGTCAGTGACGACCAGTTCATCGGCAATACTTCGTCGTGTTCTTCGTGTAGCACCGGAGCTGTGAATGGGGGGGGCTTAGGCTTCAATAGTACGGGCAATTTGTTGGTGACAAACTCCATCTTTGTTGGCAATTCTGCCTTCCATGAGGGGGGCGGAATCAGCATACAAGGAGCCTCAACAGCAACCGAAACCTACAGCATCAACAACTCGCTCTTTCTGAATAACACCACCGGCAACGGGCCGGGCGGGGGAATCTTTGCGGTGGCTGGTAGCGGTGCCACGGCCCAGCCTATACTCATCATGAACAACGACACCTTATATGGCAACACGGCGTACACCACCGGCGGGGGCCTGTATGTAAATACCAATGGCACTACGAATCCTACCGTTAGCATCTATGTGGACCTCAGCAATCTATCTTTTGTAGGGAACAGCGCGGCGTCGGGTGGCGGAATATATGTGAATGCCTACGATAGCGGTGTATTCGTTAACTCAATCTGTGAAGACAACACCGCATCTACCAGCTATGCCGACGCGGATCTTTCTGCGACGCCCTCCGTTTATACCTCTGGCATGTCGTTCTGCAACACAGGCTCCTCGGCTACCCCGGCAAAAAACACCTTTGCATCTCTGGGTCTCTCCGACCCAGGACTAGGAGTAGGTTCAATTGCGGTCGAGATTCCAGGCTCAGGCTATACCAATGGAACTTACTCGATTACTCTCACTGGTGGTGGGTGCAGCGTAGCCCCCACAGCAACCGCTACTGTTGCTGGCAATGTAATTACAAGCATTGCAGTGAACGGCGCCGGTGTGAACTGCACCTCCGTTCCTGCTGTTCCGTTGAGCAGTGTGACTGGCGGCAGCGGCGGTGCAGCTTATGTCTCCAGCTTTATTGGAAGCAACGGAGGTATTAGCACCTCCACGATGGTTCCTCTTCCGGGTAGCCCGGCGATGATGGCTGGCAGCAGCAAATACAACAACAGCCAGATGGGGGCATATGTAACGACGGTCGCCGGATCTGACCCCAGCACTACGTCATGCACTGCTGGAACAGAGATTGATTTCACCGGCGGCGGCTGCTCAACGGAGCCGGTAGGCAAGATTGTAGAGGGTGTCGGCGGCACTGGGACATTTGGCGGAATCGCTCTTACGAATCCCGGCGCTGGTTGCAGCGGTACGCCTACGATTGTGACCAGTGGAAATACATTGGCTGCCGCCTGCGCTACGCCGCCTACGTCAACTCCCACTCTAGTGATGCAGGGTAACCTGACGACCGACGCTCGCGGCTTTGCCCGCGCCAACTCCGCAACCGGAACCAACGACATTGACGTGGGCGCCGGACAGAGCAAAGGCCTGCTGACTATGACATGGACGCCAACGAGCACCACCGACAATACGGCCTACAGCACGGAGCCCATCATCACTTACACCGATAACGGCTTCCCACTGACCACCTACAGTGCGCCGATGGCCATCCAGATATTCCAGTCGAGCACATCGGGAGGAACGACCGGCAAGGGGTCTGCCCTCGGTACGGGCGGCGCGTCCGCGATTACCAATAACACGGCAGGCGGAACATATACCTTTGCTGGTCTGACGACGGGGACTGCGCTGGAGACTGGCGTTTATCTGACCGCTGAGGTGTGTGTGACCAGCATCGCGACGTGCGGGAACTACAGTACGACGGACTTTGCCTCAGGCGGCACGGAAGCGAACACCTACGGAGCGGCGGTGAGCAGTAGCGGCACCTTCAACATCACAGTTGGCGCTGCCTCGAAACTCGCCTACACTGCTGGGTATCAGCCTGCTGCATCGATTACATCTGGCAATACAGGCGGTTACGGCAATTCGCCTGCACAAATCGAGGTGAATGAAGAGGACAGCGGTGGCAATGTCATCACCACCGACAACTCGACATCGATTACCCTCACCATCAGCTGCAGCGCCTGCTCCCCTAGTTACAGCCAAACCACACGTACCGCGACTGTGAGCAGCGGCGTGGCGACCTTCTCCAGTCTGCCCACTCTCACGATCCCTGGCACATACAGCTACGTCGTGTCGTCCGGCTCCTTGACTCAGGCGACGGCTTCGGAGACAGTGACAGCGGGCACGGCGTCGCAGATGGTCTTCGGGACGGCACCCTCGTCGTCCATCACCGCCGGCAGCACGTCGAGTCAGCTCACGGTGAAGGTGGAGGACGCCTACGGCAACACCCTGACCAACGACAGCTCGACGACGGTCTATCTGCAGGTCAGCTGCAGCGCGTGTTCGCCCGCATACACCACGACCTACAAGAACGTTGCGGACAGCAGCGGCGTGGCGACCTTCCTGACCAGCAACCTGCCGACACTGACCACGGCGGGCTCGTACACTTACACGGCCTGCTCGACCAGCAACTGTAGCGGCGGGCTGACGCAGGCGACGGCATCGGAGACGGTGAACCCGGGCACGGCGACGAGCCTGTCGCAGTCCAACAACTTCGCCAGCCCGGTGAACAACGGGACGGCGTACAACGTTCAAGTGACGGCGTACGATGCCTACGGCAACATCGCCACGGGCTACACTGGCACGGTGACGGTGACGAGTCATACGGACTCGAGCGAGGTTGTCTCCCCGAGTTCGCACACCTACGGCGGTGGTGATGCAGGCGTGTATACATTCAGCGTGACGCTGAACACGGCCGGATCGCAGAGCGTGACCTTCGGCGACGGGACCTACTCGGTGCAGGTCTCGGGCCTGACGGTGAATGCCACCATCTGGGTGGTGAACTCCAACGGCACGCTGAGCAAGCTGACCTCAGGTGGCACAGCTGATTCGACTGGCAGCGGCTACTCCGGCAGCGGATTAAGCTCGGGCAGCAGCGGCGGCGTAGCGTTCGACAACAGCGGCCACGCCTGGGCGGTGACCTCGGGCAGCAATACGCTGGCTGAGGTGAGTTCGTCGGGCAGCTCACTCAATACCCTCACCAACGGCGGGTTGGACGTTCCAGTGGCTGTCACCGTGGACGGCAACGGTCACGTATGGGTGGCCAACTCCGGCAACAGCAGCGTGTCGCAGTTCACCAACGGCGGTACTGCGGTGTCGGGCACGAACGGCATCACTGGCAACGCGACTGGTCTGAGTTCGCCGACTGGATTGGCGATTGACGCTTCGGGCAACGTCTGGGTGACGAACCCCACTTCGGTCACGCAGATTGTCGGCTCGGCCGGGCCGGTTATAGTGCCGACCGTCAAGGCCATCAACAACAACCAGCTGGGAGTGAAGCCATGAACAAGACCCTGAAGCTCGTATTTGCAACTGGCAGTCTTGTTGTCAGCCTTGTGCTGGCTGGATGCGGACTGGGCACGACCACATCGCAGGCCTTCAGTAGCGGCGGCGCAACGCAGGCTACGGTTACCGGCAAGCTCAAAGGCGGCCAGCAGCCTGTGCTTGGTTCAACGGTGTATCTCTACGGAGCCAGCACCAGCGGCTACGGGGCACAGTCCATCACCACCACACTGAACGGTGGCTCGCCCGTAACGACCGACGCAAATGGCAACTTCAACGTGACCGGTGTCAGCTGCGGTTCATGCTCGCCTGGCACGGAGATGTATCTGGTGCTGGCCGGAGGCAACGCCGGGGCAGGCAACAACAGCAGCGCGGTGTGGATGTCGGCTCTCGGGCGTTACGACGGTCTGGGCAGCCTGCCGTTCCTGCAAGTGAACGAGATCACGACGGTGGCGACGGCCTACGCTCTGGCGCCCTTCTTTGGCTCGGACTACGCGCATCTGGGGACGAACAGCTCGAACGTGCAGGGCCTGACGAACGCTTTTTCGCTGGTCAACAGCCTGGTGAACATAGGCACTGGCTGGGGCGGTGGAACGGCGCTGCCCAGCGGCGCCACGGTCACCACTGACAGCCTCTACGCGCTGGCCGATATCATCGCGAGCTGCGTGAACTCCAGTGGAGGCTCGCCTTGCAGCAGCCTCTTCGCGCAGACCGGCAGCGTGAGCGATACGGCCATGGCGTCGGTGACCATCGCCAAGAACACCTCGACGAATGTCACCAACCTCTTCAACCTGATGCCTACGCAGCAGGTCTTCACGACGGGCATCATTAGTGCGCCCAACGACTGGTCGTTGGCCATCAGCTACACGGACAGCAGCCTGAGTGGAGCTTCCAGTCCAGCCGTTGATTCCGGTGGGAACCTGTGGGTGGCCAACACGGGGTCGAGTAAGGTGACGAAGATTACGCCGT
>Ga0316222_1003522_pt1 | contig 15257 bp, 13 predicted proteins | sample TBH18011metaG_FD_206008 | JGI IMG/M metagenome (GOLD analysis project Ga0316222, IMG submission 206008) | Freshwater microbial communities from Trout Bog Lake, Wisconsin, USA - TBH18011 | ecosystem: Environmental > Aquatic > Freshwater > Lake > Hypolimnion/Profundal zone | place: USA: Wisconsin...
AATGACGGGATAATCCGGGGTCCAGGCGTACGGCAGTTGAGGCATTTGAGAGGCGTTGTTAATAAAATCCAACTCAATGTAATTCACGCCAGTAATCCCCATCGAGCGAACCCGAGCACGTAAATTGTCTTTAATAAATGTCGGGATCTTGGTGGTGTCGATTTTATCTCCGTAAATTTGCATGCGCACCACCACATATTCCCGGCGATTTTCAAGTGGTAGATTTTTCTCGTAAATATCGCCCGAGAGTCCAATGAAAGTAACTTGACCAATATTCACTCCACGAAAGCGCACAGCTGCACCAGTATCCAAACCGGTCACCGATTGCTTGATGTAGGTTTCAATTGTGAAAGATTTCCTAAAAAGCTGTCCTGAACCAAATATCAGAATAATCGCAATCAAGGCGGCAATGGCAGTCAGTACAAAGACGCCGAGTCGAAAGTAGTTTGGATTGGAGTTATTGCTCATGCCGCTTCCTTGCTCATAATGCGATTAAAGAATTGATGTACGCGAGGATCGGCGCTGGTATCACGCAGTACCTTAGGGTCCCCTTCCGCGATGATGCCCTTCGCGCCCTTGTCCAACATAATGACCTTGTCTGCAATGGAATAAATACTCGCTAATTCATGCGAGACAATCACAAAAGTAAAGCCTAGATTTTTCGATAAATCCATAATAGTTCGATCAAGATCTGCAGAAGTAATTGGATCTAGGCCCGCTGAAGGCTCATCTAAAAATAGAATCTTGGGATCTAATGCCATTGCCCTAGCAATAGCCGCACGCTTTTGCATGCCTCCACTAATCTCACTTGGCATATATGATTCATATGGCAACAAACCAACTAAATCTAACTTACAACGCGCCAACAAATCCATTTGGGGTCTAGTCAGCTGGGTGTACTCCTCCATGAATAAGGTGACATTACTGAGTAGATTCATGGAGCCAAATAAGGCGCCCTCTTGATACATGACTCCAAAGCTAGTCATAATTTTTTGACGTTCGGCTCCAACTGCGGTGGTGATATTTTGCCCCTCGATCAACACATCACCAGCCAGGGGTTGGTAGAGCCCAAAAAGATTCTTCAGCAAGCTGGATTTGCCACAACCCGACCCCCCAAGAATCACAAAGATCTCGCCGTTTGCAACTGAGAAATTTAAGTTCTGGAGCAAAACATGTGAACCGTAACCAATGGTCAAGTTTTGAACATCAATGGCAATGGAGGGCTGTGAATCGCTCATTAAAAACCTGTCTTATAGGAGATATAGGCAAAGATGCCATCAACCAACACAATCATGACGATACTACTCACCACTGCACGTGTAGCTGAGATACCAACAGCAGCTGCACCGTCACCAGTTTGCATGCCCCGCAGACAACCCACTGCAGAAATCACCACACCAAATAAAGTAGCCTTGATCAGACCCGAACCAATATCTTCAAGATCAACAGCAGATTTCATGCCGCTCCAAAAATTAGAGAACGGAATTTGGTAAGCCAACATGGTCACCATCGAAGCAAAAATACTCACCACATCAGCATAGAGAGTCAAAATGGGGGCCACCAGAATACCTGCCAACACCCTAGGCACCACCAAAAAACGCATGGGGCTAAGACCACCAGTGATCAGTGCATCTACTTCGCTATTGACGGTCATCGTACCAATCTCGGCAGCAAAGGCTGCTGAGGAGCGGCCTGCTAGCAAAATGGCGGTAATGAGCGGACCCATTTCCCGCACGATTCCTAATGCTGCCAGGGGCCCAACAAACGAGACGGCACCAAATTGCTTCATGCCAATAGCAGCCTGAAATGACAGAATCACACCAATTAAAAATGCAACCAAACCAACTATTGGGAGTGCATTGATACCGGCTTCTACGGCGGTACTCACAAAGTCTCCCCAGCGCACCTGACGAATATTGCGAATAGACCAGGCCAGATCAGATGAAAGGTGTCCCGTAAAACTCACCAGGCCTGCAGCGTCTTGTAGCAAATTTTCGCTAGCCATCCCTACACTTACCACCAGACTACGCTGTGGCCGTGCTACCGGCGCAGGAAAAAGACTAGCGATCGGCTCAAACTCATGCAATAAAGGTTGATACCGTGCATCTAATCCCACAATACTAAATTGAGCTCCGGCTTTCTGTTGTGCCTGCTCTACGTCAATTAAGAAAGCAAATCCTGATCCATCGAGCGATGTGACTTGTGAAGCATCAAACACCAAAGCTTTGCCCGATGAAGTGCTCTGAGCCAACCAAGCATCCTGCTCTTGACGCACTTGAGTCCAAACCCCTTGCAAAGAGTACACATCAACATGGCCACTCAAAACAACTTTTGCAGAGGATGAATCAACTTGAAGCCAACTAGCAGCCGGCCGCTTATCGGTACAGGAGGTCAGAGTCGAGGTGGTATTAGAAACGCCCATGGCCCAACTATAAGGGATTCAGAAGAAGGATTGATGAAAGACAAAATGAAAAGGGCCCAGTCTTTCAACTAGGCCCTCGTATGAATTGGTGCGGCTGGCAGGAATTGAACCCACGACCCCTTGGTTCGTAGCCAAGTACTCTATCCAGCTGAGCTACAGCCGCAACATTCATAATTATGCCATGGAAGAGAAAAACTACATCACACCTGCTGGTCATGAGCGGATTAAATCTGAGCTGCTACAGCTCCTAAACCTTGATAGACCGGAGGTTGTGAAGGTGGTTCACTGGGCTGCATCGAATGGTGACCGCTCGGAAAATGGGGACTATATTTACGGAAAAAAGCGTTTGCGGGAGATCGATCGCCGGATTCGCTTCCTCAATCAGCGACTGGAGTGTGCGGTCGTTGTCGACAATTTGGCCCGAAAATCGGGTGAAGCTGACCCTGATCAGGTCTTTTTTGGCGCCACCGTCACCTATACCAAGCTAGACGGCCCTCAAGCCGGCCTAGAAACAATCATTACGATTGTGGGGGTTGATGAAGTAGATTTGGATCAAGGCCGTGTCAGCTGGGTTTCCCCCATCGCCAAAGCCCTCATTAAAGCCCGCCTGGGTGACTGCGTGCGCATTCAAACCCCAACAGGACCTACTGAAATTGAAATTCTGGACGTGCAGTACCGTTAAACCTACACAGCACGCGTTCGGATCACCCGCATCACATCTGGATTGGCCCGAAGACTGCGCATCACCCGTGAAAGGTGCAAGCGATCGGCAACCTGGATCGTAAACCGAATCGTCACTGAGTCTTCTTTGTAGCGATCGTCCATCGAAACATTCAAGATATTAGAATCAGCGCCCGTAACACTACTAGCCACCCGAGCTAATACCCCCTTGCCCTGCCGTGTATCGATCGCTAGATCGACTTCGAACTCGCGGTTTACCTCTTTGCCCCACTCAACCTCTACCCACTTCTCGCTATCCTTTGAGAGCATACGCAAGGCTACTGGACAGTCGTTCGTATGAACCTGCAGCCCTTCTCCTTTGCCAAGGTAGCCAATAATGTTGTCACCAGGGATAGGGTGACAGCAAGTCTGGAAGCTCATAGAACCACCCTCGCGGCCATCAACCAAGATTGCTTGGCGCTGATGGGTTGAAGCACTGTCTTGTTGTGGCGATACCCAATCTGGGGCACCCAAACGCATCTGCTCGGCACCACCCTCTTCGTTGACCAAAATCTTCAAACGAATAGCCAATTCTTGGGCTGAACGGCGACCCAAGGCAATATTCACACAGGCCTCTTCGCGCGTCTTATCACCCGTCCAGTGCATGAGTTTTTCCCATACAGCAGGCGACAAGAGTCCAGCATCAACCCCCTGTTGGCGTAATGCGCTGGCCAGAAGGCGTTCACCCAACTGCAAGGACTCGGCGTAATGCTTGGTTTTGAGTGAATGGCGAATGGAGGCTCTTGCCTTACCGGTGCGCACAAAAGCCAACCAACCTGGATTGGGCTGAGAATTTGCCGAAGTAATCACCTCAACAATGTCACTGTTTTTTAATTCGCTACGCAAAGGCAATTGCAAGCCATTGATTTTGACCGCTACACAAGTATTGCCCACATCACTATGAATGGAATACGCAAAATCCAAGGCGGTAGCCCCCCTCGGCAGAGCCCGAATTTGACCTTTGGGCGTAAAGACATAGACGGCATCCGGGAAAAGATCGATCTTCACGTGCTCCAAAAATTCTTGGGAGTCCCCGCTTGAATCTTGGATGTCAATTAAGGATTGCAACCACTGATGAGCGCGATTTTGCACCTCACTCATATCAGGCGATCCATCTTTATATGCCCAGTGAGCAGCTACCCCGGCCTCGGCAACAGCATGCATATCGCTCGTGCGAATCTGAAACTCGACTGGCACCCCTGATGGACCTAATAGCGTGGTATGCAAGGACTGATAGCCATTTAGCTTAGGAATAGCAATGTAGTCTTTGAACTTGCCCGGCATCGGCTTAAATAAGGAATGCAAAATTCCGAGGGCCCGATAACACTCATCAATGGTGTGGACGGTTACGCGAAACGCATAGACATCTAATACTTGTGAAAAACTTAAATGTTTGGCACGCATTTTGGAATAGATGCTAAATAGCGTTTTTTCACGCCCTTGCAAGTCCACCTCCAAATTGCTTTTAGCAAACGCCATGCGGGTAGCCTGCAAAATCTTCTCTACCATTTCCTTGCGATTGCCGCGAGCACGTTTTACAGCCCCTTCAATCACGCGGAATCGCATTGGCATAGAGTAGCGGAAACTCAAATCCTGCAAATCCCGATAAATAATGTTTAAACCAAGGCGATGCGCAATCGGCGCATAAATTTCCAAGGTTTCAGCTGCGACCCGTCGGCGTTTCTCCATCGGCACCGCATCGAGCGTACGCATATTGTGAGTACGATCTGCTAACTTGACCAAAATGACTCGCACATCACGCGCCATTGCCATAAACATTTTGCGAAAACTTTCAGCCTGAGCTTCAGCATGACTTTGAAACTCCAACTTATCTAACTTGGTCAGACCCTCCACCAACTCAGCGACTTTGTTGCCAAACTTCTCCACCAAGTCTGCCTTGGTGCAGCCAGTATCCTCAATGACATCATGCAATAAGGCAGCCATGATTGAGGGGGCGTCTAGGCGCCAAGTGGCGCAGAGCTCGGCTACTGCAAGAGGATGTGTGATGTAAGGCTCACCACTATGACGATATTGCCCTAAGTGAGCCTCATCTGAAAAATGAAACGCCTTCTTAATTTGGGTTACTTCTTCTGGCTTCAGATAAGCCAACTTCGAAATCAAGCCTTCAATCGAAACAACTTGATGCTTTAAGGGAAGATTGGGCTGAGAAGTTGGCCCAAAAAGATGTCGGCTCGATTGCGCCAACAAACTAGCAATAATTGATTGTTTGGCCGTCACTTTAACCGCTTCCCCTGCAACCGCAGCGGGCAGTAATTCAGCTTGATTGACTAGCTTGGGGACAGATGAGGTCTCATGAGACGAGACCCCTCCCGATAAATCCGATGTACTCGAAGCGCTTAAGGGGAGCTCCACACCGGAACTCCTTTTTTAGAGAGGAACCTTGGTCAACATATCACGGTCAGTTACACCAGCAGCAACTTCGCGCAAGGCAAGCACGGTTGCCTTATCTCTGGACTCAACGCGTGGAGAGTGACCTTGAACCAATTGGCGAGCACGATAAGTCGCAGCCAAGACTAGTTCAAAACGATTCGGGATGGTTTTAAGACAATCTTCTACAGTAATACGGGCCATGCTGAACTCACTTAATTTAGGTTGAATACCGATAGGATAACTGATTAGACCCCAAGACGCCGTAAAAGCGCGGGATTGCGAGCCATGATTGGACCGGAGCGTAGCCGACTGGCAGCCACTACATGCCTTAAATCCGTTAAGGCTTGCTCAAAATCGTCATTCACTACAATAAAGTCGGCTTCGTGAGCGTGTTGGAGCTCTAAATGGGCGGCTGCTAAGCGCCGTTGAATAGTTGCCTCATCATCCTGGCCGCGTTTACGCAAGCGCTCTTCCAAGGCCTCGATTGATGGCGGAAAGATAAAAATCCACTGCACTTCTGGAATCAACCGTCGAACCTGTTGCGCGCCTTGCCAATCAATCTCGAGCATGACATCACGCCCTGTTTTCATTTGCGTCTCAATCCATGCGCGAGAGGTGCCATAAAAATGCCCGTGCACCTGAGCCCACTCTAAAAACTTCCCTTGGTCACGCTCTGCAATAAAGTCTTCTTCTGTGGCAAAACGATAATCTTGACCATCCACCTCACCGGGCCGTGGCGAACGTGTAGTGGTCGACAATGACAACCTCAAGCCAGCGTCGGCTTGTAATAAGGCATGTACCAAGGAAGACTTCCCTGCCCCCGAGGGAGCCACGATCATAAACATACTGCCTTGGTAAGCTGGAGAGAGATTGGGTGTATTCATCGGCAATCAGGGAAATTACTCTAAATTTTGCACTTGTTCGCGCATCTGCTCAATCAGGAGCTTGAGCTCTAAAGCCGCTTGGGTGCATTCCTCTGAAACCGACTTAGAGCTTAGCGTATTGGCTTCACGGTTTAATTCTTGCATCAAAAAATCCAAGCGCTTACCTACTGGACCCTTACCCTTTAAGGCGGTATCGACCGCCAGTAAGTGGGTCTGTAGTCGAGCAAATTCTTCTGCCACATCAATTCGGACGGCATAAAGAACCACTTCCTGACGAATCCGCTCCATCAGCTCAGCACCACCTTTAGACTGCTCCTGGCTTGCCAACGCCTCTGCTAAGCGCCCCGTCAATTTCTCTTGATATTCCGATACATACAGGGGTACTTTTGGCTCAATCGCCCTGATAATTTCGCGCATCTTGGCCGTGATAGTCGTTAAAACGGTCACCAAGGCCTTACCCTCGGACTGTCGACTTTGCATCAGGATATCTAAGGCAGCCTTACTTGCTTCTACCGTCGCTGCAATCCAGCCGTCTTCCTCTCCGCGGGGCTCAGAAACCACTCCCGGCCAGCGCAAGATATCTGCTACTCGCAGGGGGTCAGCCTTCGGAAATGCTTCCTGGACTTTCTCTTGAAGCGTATATAGAGCATCCAAGCGGTCTGGGTTAAGTGCACCTAAGGAATGGGGATTAGATTTAGCAGTGCCAGCCGCACTGGAATTGACCCGCCAAGCAGCCCGGAATTCAACCTTGCCTCGTGAAAGGGCCTGACTCACCAACTCACGCAAGGCGGGCTCAGCACCACGGCATTCATCTGGAAGCCGAAAACCCAAGTCTAAAAAGCGGCTATTGACCGCCCGACATTCCACCTGCAGATCAGCTACCACGCCGCCCCCTAGGGAGACTTGGCGAGAAGCGCTGCCATAACCAGTCATGCTCGATATCATGTGAACATTGTAGATTGATCCTCAACCCTTAGGAATAAACCCAATGAGCACATCCTCCTTTGCCCGCCCTAGCGGCCGCAACCCAACGCAATTACGCGCTGTGAGCATTACCCGCTCCTTCACTAAACATGCTGAAGGGTCAGTACTGATTGCGTTTGGCGATACCAAGGTGCTGTGCACCGCCAGCGTACTGGAAAAGGTACCGCCCCACAAAAAGGGCTCCGGAGAGGGCTGGGTGACCGCTGAATACGGCATGCTCCCCCGCTCAACCCACACCCGCAGTGATCGTGAAGCGGCTCGCGGCAAACAATCCGGACGTACTCAAGAAATCCAACGCTTAATTGGTCGCGCTTTACGCTCTGTCTTTGATCTAGGCATCCTGGGTGAACGCACTATCCATCTCGATTGCGATGTGCTCCAAGCTGATGGCGGCACTCGTACAGCCGCCATTACCGGCGCATATGTGGCTGCACGCGATGCCGTCAATTACCTCCTAAAAAATAACATGCTCAATCAGGACCCCATCATTGATAGCGTGGCTGCCATCTCGGTAGGCATCTACCAAGGGGTGCCGGTATTGGATCTAGATTACCCAGAAGATTCCGCTTGCGATACCGACATGAATGTTGTGATGACTGGTAAAGGCGGGATGATTGAATTACAAGGCACTGCCGAAGGGGCGGCGTTTTCTCGTCAAGAACTCAATACCCTACTCGATTTAGCCGAACGTGGGATTCAAGAACTCACCGACCTGCAAATCGATGCCCTCAAATTAAGCCCCTTACATTAAGTCGCCGATGCAAAGACTAGTGCTCGCCTCCAATAATGCCGGGAAAGTTCGCGAGTTTCGTGAACTCCTCGCGCCTCTGCTCTGTGAAGTCATCCCCCAGGGGGATCTAGGCATCCCCGCAGCAGCAGAGCCACACCATACGTTTGTTGAAAACGCACTGGCCAAAGCCCGACACGCGAGCGCTGCCAGCGGCCTACCGGCTCTTGCAGACGACTCTGGCATTTGCGTAGATGCTCTAGACGGGGCACCGGGCGTCTATTCAGCGCGATATGCCGGCGAGCATGCTGATGATGCAGCCAATAATCGCCAATTACAGCTTGCGCTACAGAACCATACCAATCGCCAGGCCCATTATGTTTGCGCCTTGGTTTTAGTACGCAGCCCTCAAGATCCAGAACCCCTGATTGTGCAAACCCGCTGGTATGGGCAGATTGCCGAACAGCCAAGCGGCTCACATGGATTTGGTTATGACCCTTATTTCTATTTACCGGATCTTGGTAAAACTGCTGCGCAACTGGAGCCCTCTGAAAAAAATCATCTCAGTCATCGTGGGATGGCATTACGCGAACTACTGCGTCAACTAAACGAACAAGCTCTTTTGCGTGCGTAATTCCGCTCCGATCTCAATCAAGCCGCGCTTTACGGCCTTACCGCCGTTGGCACTGTATATCCACTTTCCCTGGTGTGAAAAAAAATGTCCTTATTGCGATTTCAATTCACATCAAATCAAGCCTCAAACATCTGCTGGGCCTACAGGCGCAGCGGGTTTTGATGAATCTCGCTACATCCGTGCCTTGCTTGCCGATCTGGAGTCAGAACTGCCAAGGGTTTGGGGTCGCCTGGTTCACAGCATCTTTATTGGCGGCGGCACCCCTAGCTTGCTATCCCCTGAAGGCATGAATACCCTGCTTTCAGCAATCCGCGCACGCATTACATTGGAGCCCGGGGCTGAGATCACGATGGAAGCCAATCCCGGATCGGTCGAGGCAGAAAAATTTGCAGGGTTTGCCCAATGCGGAATCAATCGGGTTTCTCTTGGCATCCAGAGTTTTCAAGATCAACAGCTGCAAGCCCTAGGACGTATTCATCATGGCGTGCAAGCTCAGCAAGCCATTGAGATCGCCCTAAAACACTTTGCCGCTGTCAATCTCGATGTCATGTACGGCCTACCCAATCAAAGCCTGGCTGCTGCCAAGGCGGATGTGGAAATGGCCCTGAGCTTTCAAACACCCCACCTTTCCTTTTACAACCTAACCTTAGAGCCAAATACTTACTTTGCCACCTTCCCGCCAAATTTACCGGATGAAGACACCATTGACCTCATCTTTGAACAGAATCTTGCGCTACTGACTCAGGCGGGATACACGCGCTACGAAGTATCCGCCTATACCAAAAAAGATCAGGAATGCAAACACAACCTCAATTATTGGCGCTTTGGGGATTACATTGGCATTGGGGCTGGCGCCCACGGAAAAATCTCCTTTCCAGATAAGGTGACACGCACAGTACGCGAGCGTCACCCGGAAATCTATATGCAGGCCATGGAAACTGGCGGCCATGCTCTAGTCGAGTCCAGAGAAATTGCACCAAGTGATTTACCCTTTGAGTTCATGCTCAATGGGCTACGCCTTACTGCCGGGGTTCCCACTAGCACCTTCACCGAGCGAACTGGATTGCCATTGAGTGTCATTGCCAAGCCCTTGGCACTGGCTTGCCAAAAGGGTCTACTCGATGACAACCCCACTAGGCTGATGGCTACCGAGCAAGGCTTACGATATTTGAACAACTTACAAGAATTGTTCTTAACCTAACACGCCAGCATTCACCCAAAACCATCTTATGGCGACTACTCGCTACCCGTGACCGGCAACTCCTGCACCTCAAAGGGATCTGGGTGTGACACTACCGCCGCTTTTTTCGCCTTAGTGCCTGGCATCATTTCAAAATCAGGAGTGAAGATAGTTAAGGTGCTACGCAACTGATCGAAGGCTTGTCGATCTCCGGTAAACGTTGCCTTACCACTAGCGATTAGTTGATCGAAGCTTACCTGCCCACCCATGACTTGCTCTAAATCACTACGATTGACGGTAATGGTCAAGGTCGGATTTTTAGCCTGCTGACCCTTGATGTTGGTTAAGGTGGAGTTGCTCATTTCCACCACAAACTGCTCACCATTATCTGGCGTAGAAAGATTGATCACAAAGTTCATTCCCGCCGCTTTATCGGCATCCACGCTAATACCCAAAGCGTTGAGCCAAAGCTCTGTACTCATCGCCCGAATCATATCGGGTCCATTCGACTTAGGCGATGCGCCAGCAGGCATGCCATGACGCAATTCATAAGCAGCGCCCAAGAAACTATTGCGCACGCTCGGGCTTTCCTTTTGATAACCAATTTGCTCGAAGATATCAGCCAATAAATTTTTCGCGGCACTATTGTTAGGTTGGGCATAAACCAACTTATTGACGATTTCCATCGCCTCACGATATTGGCCTTGTTTATATAGCTGTCTACCCTTGGCCAAAATTTTAGTAGAGCCGCCCATCATTTCTACATACAAAGGGGCAGAATCTTTTGGCGATAAGGGCATTAAGGTAGCTGGATTGGCATCCCAATAACCGAGGTAACGATTAATCACGGCGCGACTATTGTGTTCTTCTGAGCCATGGTAGCTATGCGCAGCCCATTGTGACTTCAAGCTTTCAGGTTGATGATAGACATTCTGAATTTCATTAATGGTGACGCCTTGATTGGCCAAATGGAGCACTTGATTGTTGAGGTTGGCGTAGCTATCGCGTTGCGTGCGCATCACTTCTTGAATGCGTGCATTGCCCCAACGCGGCCAAGTATGCGAAGCGAACATCACTTGGGCATCATTGCCATAGCGATACAAAGCATTATTAATATTTTTAGACCATGCTAACGGGTCGCGAACTAAAGCGCCACGCAAGGTATAGATGTTGTGAATGGTTCCCGTAATATTTTCAGCCGCCCAGAATGCTTTGAATTGCGGGAAATAGGTATTCATTTCAGCCGGGGCTTCGGTTCCCGGGGTATTCTGAAACTCCATTGTCACGCCATCAATAGTCATCGTTTCATAAGGTTCGGTGATGTAGACATTCGGCTCAATTAAACCAAGGTTTCCGGCAGCCGTGTTTTTGCCAATCGATTGGTCAACGTGGCCAAATGGACTGCGAGGCAACAATACGCCATACTGAAAATACATGCGACGCGTCATCGCATTTCCCGCATAGACATTTTCAGCAATGGCATGCTCCATAAATCCAGCAGGCGCAATGACTTTGACCTTCCCGCTTTTCACATCAGCCTCATCAATCACGCCACGTACTCCGCCAAAATGATCGGCGTGAGAATGCGAGTACACCACCGCCACTACTGGGCGCTTACCTAACTTTTCATTTACCAACTCTAGGGCAGCCCGCGCAGTTTCTTTTGCAGTCAACGGATCAAAGACAATCCAACCAGAATCAGTCTTAATAAAGCTAATATTGGCCAGATCAAAGCCGCGCACTTGGTATATTTTTCCGGGGACTACCTCATACAGGCCGTAAGCCATATTGAGAATAGCCTGTCGTTGCAGGGAGGGGTTGATGCTGTCAAAGTCTTTGCCTTGCAATAGGAATTCATAACTACCCATATCCCATGCCACATTGCCCGCATCAGCCATAATTTGCCGATAAGCAGGAGCAGCAATAAATCCCCGTTTTGCCTCTTCATAATCTCGTCGATCCTCAAAGGGCAACGTTTTACGCAAACCATTTTGTAGCTCTATCGTAAATGTTGATGGCGCTTTACCCTGCTCATCAAAATGCTTGCCCTCCATTGCGCCAGGATCCACAATGACCCCGCCCCCTCCGGCAGCCATCGCCGCATGACTCCCAACCAAGGCGAAAGACAGCACAGTACAGAGCAATTTGGATTTCATCACATTCCTTTAATTTGGTTTAAATACCAAGCCGTTCGAATGTATAGAGCAGGCATCACCAAGGCAATTAGCCCTAAGGAGAATAGGCACCCTATCCTCATGTGCCCACAGCAAGCGATGTTTTAGGAAAGTGAATCGTGAATTGGGCGCCACCACCAGCAACATCGCTATAGGCAATACTCCCACCATGACGGCCAATAATATGATTGCAGAGCCATAATCCCAACCCCATTCCAGAGCTCTTATCGCTCACAAATAGCTCAAACAGTTGGGACTGCAATTCTGGTAACACACCCGGCCCGTTATCGAGCACGGCTATTTCAATGCCATCACCCAAGTGCGTGCTGCGAATGGTGATATGACGCTCTGCTTGCTCGAGCTGCGAAAGAGAATGAATCGCGTTATTAATCAGATTGAGTAGTACTTGTTGGAGCTCACCACGATTGACCATCAACTCAATAGTGGGATCACTATCCAAGATAATTTGAATACGCTTAGAAACAATTTCTGGTTTAGCAATACTCAGAACCGATTCAATCAACTCATCTACGCGCACAAGCTGAGCAATACTTTTTTTATCGGTAAAAATCGTTTTGAGTGAGCGAATAATTTGCGCAGCCCGTTGATTATCAAGTAACAAGGTATTTAGAATCTCTGACTCTAGTTGTGGAGTCAGTGAGTCATCAGCGAGTTTCTTTTGCAAAAACTGAATGTTCAGCATACTCGCGCCTAGCGGTTGATTAATCTCATGCGCAATGGAGGCCGAGAGTGCGCCTGTGACCGCCGACTTATTCGCTTTTAACAATGATGCAATAAGATTATCGCGCTCTTGCAGCAGACTAAGTACGCGCTCATTTTCCATAACGGTTCCCGCATTGGCTACACCAATACGTTCCGCCCAGTAACCCCCGATAGCGATATAGGACAAGGTATTCATCACAATCTGCGCAATAGTGAAAAAGATCAAAATTTGAGGAATTTCCGCCACATTCCTCAACTGCAGGGATACGGCGATCAAGATGATGATGCGCCCTAATGCAAACAATAGCTCACCCGAACTCGCATATTGCAGATAACTCAACTGAGGCGATGGGCTATTTTTCTTTTTAAATTGCAGTTGGTATATTTGCCAAATATAAAAAGCACTTGCCAGCAAACACACAAAGATCGTCCGAAGCTCAAAGTTTCCGTACCACCGCATAAACTCGAATAGCACAGCAAAACAGACTATCGAAAGCCAGCTAAACAATTGAATTTTTTTGGTAATTTCCCGAGTGAGAGATAGACAGAAAATGAACTGCAACACTGCAGCCACATAGAACAAGGTATTGGCTACCGTGAAATCAAACTTTGGGCGCGCGATATCATCTACGCCCAGTATGCCAAAGCCAAATATATAAAGCGCTGTAACGCTGGCCGTCAAGGACCACATCCAGTAAGGACTAGGACGAATCATTTTTTGAGTGCGATGGTAGTGAAAAATACCCATCAACAAGCCAAATTGAATCGTCGCGACAATAAAAAAATAGAGTGCTAACAGTGGCTTCATAAGCACTATCGTACAACGCCCCAGGCCGACTAAAGACCAACTCATGTTTTAATGGGCTTATTCCTCCCAACAACTTCATTGAATACACACCACTATGTCATTTACATTCCTTCGACGTACCGTAGGTTTTATTCTCTTATTATTGACGCTGGGTCTACCCACTCTGAGCTATGGCGATACGAAGCTTGAGCTGGATCGCAGTGCGGACCAAGTGCTTCAAAAACTCCTCAGTACCAATCCACAAGCCCGAGAATTAAACAAAAAAGCGATTGCGATCTTAGTATTCCCGAGCATCACTAAGGCCGGATTTATGGTTGCCGGACAGTATGGCGAAGGCGTACTACTCAAAGAAGGTAGGCCGTCTGCGTACTTCAATACCGCGGGCGGTTCATTTGGCCTACAGGCAGGCGCCCAGCAATATGGTTATGCCATGTTCTTTATGAAACAAAGTGCGCTTGAGGCCCTCTATTCAACCCAGGGTTTTGAAGTCGGCACAGGGCCAAGCGTCGTAGTAGTCGATCAAGGCGTGGCCACCAGCTTTAGCACCATGAATAGCCAGAAAGATATTTATGCCTTCATTTTTAACCAACAAGGTTTGATGGCCGGAATTGGTATTCAGGGCAATAAAATTACCCAAATTAGCAAATAAATACTCGGATATCACCTCACCGCCGATGACTTTACGCACATTCAGCGCTTGCGCCTTGCTCACCCTTTCGTTAATGGGGTGCTCTGCACTGGAGCGCAAAGCTGCGGTTCCACCACAGGCGTTGAGCACCGCCCAAATTGCAGGTCTACCCAGCGTACGCTACCTTGTATCCACCCAGTCAGGGGTAGATGCGATGGTCAATGACGTGCTTGCGCTAGAGGCTAGCCGTGGCAAGCAAGCATTTACTGGGGACGCGAATTACTTGGCGCTATCAGGTGGTGGCGATGATGGCGCCTTTGGCGCCGGTCTCTTAGTGGGCTGGACTAAACAGGGTTCGCGCCCTACGTTTAATTTAGTAACAGGGATTAGCACCGGCGCTTTAATTGCCCCTTTTGCCTATTTGGGCAAAGACTACGATTCGGTTCTCCAAGAGGTCTATACCCACATCACCCCAAAAGATGTTTATCTCCAGCGAGGCATTCTCTCGGGCGTACTCAGCGATGGCTTAGCGGACTCAACCCCGCTCTACCAATTAATTTCTAAATACGTCGATGCTGACTTGCTTCGTCGTATTGCTCATGAGTACAACATCAATGGTCGATGGTTACTCGTTGGCACCACCAATATTGATGCCGGTGTTCCTGTCATTTGGAATATGGGAAAAATTGCGAGCATCGGAACGCCCGAGTCATTGGATTTGTTCCGTCACATCATGCTGGCTTCAGCATCGATTCCGGGGGCCTTCTCACCGGTCATGTTTGATTTCCTGGTTGATGGCAAAGCCTTTCAAGAGATGCACGTGGATGGCGGTGCCAGCACCCAAGTATTTTTATATCCCGCCTCTGCTGCTAATCGGGCCAAGGAAGTGGGCATGAAACGTCGCCCCAACCGACAGGCTTACATTATTCGCAATTCCCGCTTGGATCCTCGCTGGCATGAAACAGAACGGCGCACTCTCAGC
>Ga0316222_1003525_pt1 | contig 15239 bp, 8 predicted proteins | sample TBH18011metaG_FD_206008 | JGI IMG/M metagenome (GOLD analysis project Ga0316222, IMG submission 206008) | Freshwater microbial communities from Trout Bog Lake, Wisconsin, USA - TBH18011 | ecosystem: Environmental > Aquatic > Freshwater > Lake > Hypolimnion/Profundal zone | place: USA: Wisconsin...
CTCAAACATTTCTACGGCAGAATTTCGAGAATAAACCAAAATATATTCATGCGTTTTTGCAATCTCTTTATACGTCTGACCACGCTTGTTTGATTGAACTACAATCACTGAAACAAAGTTTTCCTCTCCCATTACTTCGTCCAAAAGCATCCGAAGCCGGTGCTGCTCATTGTCGTCGATGCTTATGAAAATTATTCCATCAACGTCCAATAATTCGGACAAGAGCTTTAGGCGTGGCAGCATCATACACAGCCATTTGTCGTGCCGAGTTAAGTCTTCACGATCTACAGCATTGCCGAGCCATTCCTGCATCATTGGGGAATTAACTTTGTCATTGTAAGCCCAGCTTTCACTGCCGGTGTTGTAGGGCGGGTCAATGTAGATACATTTAACCCTGCCGGCATAGGTGGGCAGTAGGGCCTTCAACGCCTTCAGATTATCGCCATGAATGATGAGATTGTCATCCAGCCTCACTTTGTCCGTGAGACTCATATCCTTTTTGGGCACTAACTGATGATATTTGACAGCAAGGTGGAAATTTTGAACGAGAGCTTTCCCTTTAAAATCGAGTGTCGCCATGTGGTCGTGATGGTTGCTCGCGCCACCGCGACGACGGGAAATCTAAAGAAGAAGAGGCGCGGACCTGCCGTGCCCTGCACCGAGGCACCGCGAAGCGCCTGTTACACGAGACACGCCAAGCCGCGCCCATTTGGGCGCGCTCGGTCGGTTCGTGTAAACGGGCTTGGAAAATTCGCGGTTTTCGGTGCAGCCCGTAGCCGTAGCTACGCAAAGTTGTATATTATTTTATTATCGTCAGTTTTGTTTCGGACAACGGCAAGTGTGCGCCGGAACTTTTGCCGCGTCAATCTGAACCCCTCTTAAAAAACGCCAAAGGCAGTCAGATTTATATTTTCACTCGTTCCAGTCCACTCCACTTCTCTCGTCCGTTCCCGTATTTCGCGTCGTTCGTGGTTAAAATGCCCGTCTTTGCCTTTTCTGTGTTTCATCGGTGTTGGGACGCCCGGTGAGGGCACTTGGCATGCAGTTGCCAAGGCCAAAGTTCCACGTCGGGGAAGCATTACGCAGAGACGCTGAGGAGCAGAGCGGAATTGAAACGAGGATGAGGGATGGCCCGGGTTTTAGCGGAAGGCCACAGACCGCCGCTACCGTCTGTGTATTCAGCGTATTCTGTGGTTAAAATCACCCCGCAGTGCCGCAGTCAGTTCGCGTCTTTGGCGTCTTTCGTGGTTAAAAATTCCCCTTCCCTGTGGCTCTCACGCAGCGGCGCGGAAAGGGGATGTGGGACGTCCGGTGAGGCACCGGGCCTACAGTTCCCAAGACCAAAGTTCCACGCCGGGGAAGCGCACTGGCCGGAATCCGGCCCGGCCATCCTCCATCCTCAATTCTCCACCCTCGCCGGTTATTTCAACCGCACTTCCGCACTCTGTCCGTGCGCGCCCAGGCCTTCCAATTCCGCGAATTTCTTCACGACGGGCAGGGCTTTTTTGACGGCGGCACGGCTGTATTCCACCACGCTGGTGCGGCGCTGGAACTGGTCCACGGTCAGGCCGGCGAAGGACGCCCCCGCGCCGCCGGTCGGCAGCGTGTGGCTGGGGCCGGCCACGTAATCGCCCAGTACCGTGGGCGACCAGTTGCCCAGGAAAATCGCCCCGGCGGTGAGAATGCCCTCGGACACCTTGCGCGCGTTCCGCGTCATCACCTCGCAATGCTCGGGCGCGAGCTGGTTGGTGAGGTTCACGGCGTCGGCCATGGTCGCCACCTGGATGAGAAAACTGTTGTTCTGCAAGGCGCGCTGGATGTACTCGCGCCGGGCCAGTTTCGGTAATTGCTTCGCGATCTCGCCTTCCACGGCGCGCAGCAGTTTGGCCGAGGTGGTCACCAGCCAGACGCGTTCGTGGCCAGAACCGTGCTCGGCCTGCGCCAGGAGGTCGGCGGCGGCGAACTTCGGATTGGCTGTGTCATCGGCCAGTACCAGGACTTCGCTCGGTCCCGGCAGCAGGTCGATGGCGACATGGCCCACGAGCAAGCGCTTGGCGGCGACGACATACGCGTTGCCGGGGCCGAAGATTTTCTGGACGCGATGGATGGTCGGGGTGCCGTAGGCCATGGCGGCGATGGCTTGCGCGCCGCCCACGCGGTAGATTTCCGTGGCGCCCGCCGCGCGCGCGGCGTAGAGCAGGGCGGGGTTGATGGTGCCGTCCTTGCCGCAGGGCGTCGTCACCACGATCTCGCGGCAGCCGGCGACCTTCGCCAAGGTGACTGTCATGAGCGCGGTGGAGACCAGCGGCGCGGTGCCGCCGGGAATGTAAACGCCCACGCGCTGGAAGGGGTCGAACTTCTCGCCCACGGACGCGCCGTGGGAGTTTTTGGTCGACCAGTTTTTGCGAAGGGATTTGCGGGCGAACATCGCGATGTTCTTCTCCGCGGCCACCACGGCCCCGCGCAGGGAATCATCGGCGGCGATGGCGGTGTTGAACAGTTCGGCCTGGGACACGGCCAGTTGATCGGCGGCCAGGGTGGCGCCATCGAAACGGGCGGTGAACTCGAGCACGGCGGCATCGCCGCGCAGGTAGACTTCCTGGAGGATGGCGCGGGTGCGCTGCTCGATCTCGGCGTCGAAGAGGCTCGAGGCGGAGGTGACGTCCCGGAGGCGCGCCGCGAAATCTTTGTCGGTATACCGGATGACTTTCATGGGAGGAAAGCTAGGGCATCGGCGGGGTAAAGTCAAAGCGGGGAAACAAGCGCGGAAACATCCGGCAACCAACCTCGAACGCCCGACATCCAGTGAAAGAAAAGGCGGAAGGTCAAAGGTTGAAGGTTGAAGGGGGCGCGGGCTTTTGCAAGCGCGATTTGACTTTGAGTCCGCTTTCCCGGACCCCGGATGCCCGACCAACGGCCACACAAGCTTCCCGCATATCCTCGCACCGAGGTCCCCTGTAGCGGCGGTCTGTGACCGCCGGGTGCCACCAGACCGATTGCCTCCGCATAACCCGTCGCCCCGGTCGCCCTCGCCCTGCCCATCTGTGTTTCATCTGTGCAAATAAAAACGCCCGCAGTGCGAACTGCGGGCGTTGGTGAATCAATCGGAGCCGGCTCAGGACACTTCCGCGCCTTCGAGGAAGCCTTGCAGGTGGCGCACCCGCGTGGGGTGGCGCAGCTTGCGCAGGGCCTTGGCCTCGATCTGGCGGATGCGTTCGCGGGTCACGTTGTACATCTTGCCGATCTCTTCGAGCGTGCGTTCGTAGCCATCGGCCAGACCGAAGCGCATTTCGAGAATCTTGCGTTCGCGCTCGGTGAGGGTGGTCAGCACGTCGCTCAGCTTCTCGCGCAGCAGGCTGTAGCTGGTCACGTCCGACGGATTTTCCGCGGACTTGTCCTCGATGAAATCGCCGACGCTGACATCGCCGTCATCGCCCACGGGGGCGTGCAGGGAGACGGGCTGCTGCGCCATCTTGAGGAGGGCGTGGATGCGCGCCACCGGCATGTGCATCTCGTCCGCCAGTTCCTCGGGCGTGGGTTCGCGGCCGAGCTCCTGGGTGAGCTGCTTCTGCGCGCGCCAGAGCTTGTTCATGATCTCGATCATGTGGACCGGGATGCGGATCGTGCGGGCCTGGTCCGCGATGGAGCGCGTGATGGCCTGGCGGATCCACCAGATGGCGTAGGTGGAGAACTTGTAGCCGCGGCGGTATTCGAACTTCTCGACGCCCTTCATGAGGCCGATGTTGCCTTCCTGGATGAGGTCGAGGAAGGACTGGCCGCGGTTGGTGTATTTCTTGGCCACGGAGACGACGAGGCGCAGGTTGGCTTCGGCCATGTGGGTCTTGGCCTTGAGCGCGCGGTCGGCGGCATCCTTGAGCGCCTTGAACGCCTGGTTGAACTGCGCGTGCGGCATGCGCACGAACTGTTCCAGCGTGGTGACCTTCTGCTGCTCGCCTTCGATGGCGGCGCGGCGTTCGGGCGTGTTGCGCTGGCTTTCCAGCGCCACCAGATGGCGGAGGCTGGATTGCAGTTTTTCGTGGATGTTGCCGGCCACGACGATCATCTCTTCGATGACTTTCTGCTTGTAGTAAAACTTGATGAACGCCTCCTGCAGGCGGTGGCTGTTCTTCTTCAGCTCGCGTTCCAAGGTGTCCTTGCGGCCCTTCTGCTGGGCCTTCTGCCAGGACTGATACTTCTCGTCCACGCCCTGGTCCTGGGTGTGGATCTTCTTGATGAGCTTGCGCAGATCCTTCAGGTGGCCTTCGCGGTTCGCGATCTTCTTGTCCACGATCACGCGGTCAAAGCGTTCCTTGGGCGGCTCGGAGAGCAGCTTCTCGGCGATGGCGATGTGTTCCTTGGCGGTGAAGCCGAGGCTGTACACGATGTTCTTCATCTCCGTCTCGGCGTCCTCGATCTTTTTGCAGATCTCGACTTCCTGTTCGCGGGTGAGCAAAGGAACTTTGCCCATCTGGTTCATGTACATGCGAACCGGGTCATCCAAAATTTCCAGGCGGGCATCTTCATCCACCTCGTCGGCCTGGGCGGTCTCGGGCTGCTTGGTGCGCTCGGCGCGTTCGGCCTCGGCCTGGTCCATGACGATCTCGACGTCCAGGCTGCGGAGCTTGGAGAGAACGGCGTCGAGGTCTTCCGGGCTCAGGTTGTCCGGGAGGATGTCATTGATGTCGTCGTAAGTGATGTAGCCGTGCTCCTGCGAGAGATGCAGGAGCGTCTTGATGGTCTCGGTGAGATCGACCGAACTGACCATGCTCGGCGCCGGGGCCGGGGGGTTGCCATTGGCGCCGCTGGCGGCGGCCTTGGAGGCGGCCACGGTCTTCGCCGTCACCTTGGGGGTGGAGGACTTGGCCGCGGGCTTCGCCGCCGCTTTGGCCGCGGGTTTGGCGGCCGGCTTCGCCGCGGGAGCGGCTTTGGCGGTTTCGGATTTGACAGCCTTATTGGAAATGACAAAACGACGGCGGACCGGAGGGGTTTTGACCTTCGGCGCTTTGGGACTGCTGTCGCGTTTGCTGTGCGGCGCCGTTTTAGGCGCCGTAACTTTGCGTTTCAACATAAATATCAGACAAAAAAAGTGCGCGCCGGTTCATTTAAAAGGCTTCTGACCGCGAATTACGGCTTCTGACGACAAACCCGCGTTCTTGGCCGTAAAGCTGGGAACTGCGAACACCAGAAGACTGACGCGTGTCAATACTAGCCGTAATATAGAAAATTTCAAGGATAATCTTATCTTTTAACCGGTTGTCGCGCTCCCGAAGACCGTCCGGCGCGCCCGGGGCGCGGCGGGCAAAAGCCTTGTGTTTAAAGGGTTTTGCCGGAGTCCCGTCCGTCCGCCAAACGGACGGCGGCGACGTCCCGCGCGATCTGTTCGCGCAGCTCGGGCAGCGACCCGAACTTCATTTCCGCCCGGAGCCGGGCGAGGGGAACCAGCTCCAATTCCGTGCCATAAAGGTCACCGGCAAAATCAAGCAAATGAGCCTCCACGCGCAACTGCGGCCGGGGGTTGTTCAGCGTGGGACGATGGCCGATGTTCAGCGCGACGCGGTGCGTTTGGCCGTCCACCGCAGTCTCCGCCGCATACACTCCGGAAGGGGGCAAAACGAGGCCGGTGGTATCGAGGTTGGCGGTGGGAAAACCGAGCTGCCGGCCCAGGCGGTCGCCGGCCACCACGGGGCCGCCGAGGACGTAGGGACGGCCGAGCATCTGGCTGGCGGCATCGAGATCACCGGTGCGGATGGCTTCGCGGATGCGCGTGCTGCTGACGGCGAGGCCGTCGAGGGCGACGGCGGGCAGGCCGTGGACTTGGAAATCCAGTTCGGCGCCGAGCTTTTTCAGCAAGTCCACGTTCCCGCCGCGCCGGTGGCCGAACACAAAATTGGCCCCCACGCAAATGCTCCGGATGGGGCCGGCGGTGCGGGCCAGTTCGCGGATGAACTCCTCGGCGGATTTCCGGCTGAAGGCGAGGTCGAAGGGGATTTCGAGGAACGTCCCCACGCCGAGGGCCGCGATGGCGCGCAATTTCTGCGGGCGGGTGAAGATCCGGGGCGGTTCGCGGTCCGGGGCGACGATGGCGTTCGGATGCCGGTCAAACGTGACGACCAGCGGATGCGCGCCCAGCCGGCGGGCATCGGCGACGGTCTGCCGGATGATCTCCTGGTGCCCGAGGTGCACGCCGTCAAACACGCCGATGGCCAGGCAAACCTGCTGGCTGCCCGGCGGCAATTCGGTGGCGGCGTGAATGATGTTCATCTTAACGTTAAATCGTTCCAGCCCGTCCCGGCGGCATCGCTAAAGCCGGGGCGAGCCGGGCGGCCCGGCCGGTGCCGGCTCAGCTCGCGGCGAGTTTCAGGAACGGGATGACGCGTTTTTCCAACTGTCCCGGGGAGAGTTGCAAAATCTCCGCGACGGGCAGGGCGTCGGTGACGTCAAATTTGCCGGAGGTGGTGCGGCGCAGGGTGGTGAGGTGCCCGCCACAGCCGAGTTTGCGGCCCAGATCATGGGCAAGGCTGCGGATGTAGGTGCCCTTGGTGCAGGCGACGCGGAATTTGCCGAACGGCTCGGCATACTCGGTGAACCGGAAATTGTAAACGTGGATGAGCCGCGCCTCGCGTTCCACCTCGATGCCCTGGCGGGCGAGCTTGTAGAGCGGCACGCCGTTCTTCTTGATGGCGGAGACCATGGGCGGCGTCTGCATCAGGTCGCCGATGAACGTGGCGGCCTCCGTGTTCAGCTCCTCCAGGGTCATGGGCATGACCGGCAGGGAATCGGTCAGCTCGCCGTCGGAATCATACGAATCGGTGGCTTCGCCGAACTTGACGGTGCCCTCGTAAACCTTGTCGTCGCCCATGAGGCGTTCGGACAGCTTGGTGCCGCGGCCGAGAACGATGATCAGGAGGCCGGTGGCGTTGGGATCGAGGGTGCCGCAGTGGCCGACCTTCTTGATGCCGAAATGGCGGCGGATGGCGTCCACCACGTCGTGCGAGGTGACACCGGCGGGTTTGTCCACGAGCAGGGCGCCGTCGAGGGCGGTGAAAGGTTGCATGAAAGGGAAACGGGTTCAGCGCGCGGCTTTGAGCGCTTTTTTGATGGCGGCGATGACGCGCCGTTGGGTGGCCAGCTGCGTGCCGGCGATGCGCGCCCCGGCCGCCGCCGGATGGCCGCCGCCGCCGAACAGGGCGGCGATCTCATTGACGTTGATGCGCGCGTCCTTGGAGCGGAGGCTGATGCGGGTCAGCTCCGGCGCGAGTTCTTCAAACACGCAGGCGACCACGACGGGTTCGATGGCGCGGATATGGTCGATGAGCCCCTCGGTATCGTCGCTCTCGGCGCCGGTGCGGGTGAAATCGGCCTGCTTCAGCCAGAACCAGGCGATGCGGTCGTTGTCCGTGAGCCGGAACTTGCTGTAAACGTGCTTCAGCAGCTTGGCGCGGGAAAGGGGATAAGACTGGTACACTTCGTCGCAGATTTTGGCGAGATTGGCGCCGCGTGTGACGAGTTCCGCCCCGGTGTGGAAAGTGCCGGGCCGGGAATTGGGATACTGGAAGGAGCCGGTATCCGTGGAGATGGCCGTGAACAGGAGGTCGGCGATGGCGGGCGTGATGGGCCAGCGGGCGACTTTGATGAGGCGGTAGATGAGCTCCCCGGTGGAAGCTTCGCGGGGGGAGACCCAGTTGATGTCCCCGTAGCGGGGATTGCTCACATGGTGATCGATGTTGATGAGCAATTTCCGCTTGGCGACGCAATCGCCGGCCTTGCCGAGACGCTCGAAGCTGGCGCAATCGGTGGCGATGACGCAGTCGAAGGATTCGCCGGCGCGGGGCTTTTCGAGCAGGCCTTCGCGGTTGAGAAACTTGTATTTCTGGGGGACGTTGTCCTGGTTCCAGACGGTGACTTTTTTGCCTTCGTGCCGGAGGGCCAGGGCGAGGCCGAGTTGGGAGCCGATGCAATCGCCATCCGGCCGGACGTGGCCGACGATGCAGAAGGTGTGGTGCTCGCGGATGGCTTCCAGGATGCGGTCGATGATTTGGGGATGCGGCTTCACTCGATATCTTCAGGCTCTTCCGCCGGGCCGGCGGGCGGCAGCGTCTTCTCGATGTCCTCGATGATCTGCAGCACGCGGTTGCCGCGCAGGATGGAATCGTCCACCAGGAATTTCAGGGTGGGGGTGAATTTCAGGACGACGGCCTTGGCGACCAGGCTCTGGATGCGGATGCGGTTCTGCTCGAGCACCTCGAGGCCGTGCTTTTTCTGGCCGGGGTTGCCCAGAATGCTGATGAAGACGACGGCGGACTTGAGGTCGCCGCTCATATCCAGGTCGTTGACGGTGACGAGGCCGACCTCGTCCACGTGAAATTCGCGGCGGATGGCCTCGCCGATCGCGCGCTTCAGCAGTTCGCGCACCCGTTCCTGGCGGAGGTTAAGCATGGCTCAGCGGGCTCCTCCCGAGGGAAGCGCCTGGCCGGCGGGTGCCGGAATGTTGGGGCAACCACAGAACATAACGGTGTTTTACAGCTTGGCGGCGACTTTTTCAATCGCGTAACACTCGATGACGTCCCCGGTCTGGAATTCGCCGAAGCCTTCCACGCGGATGCCGCACTCCATGCCGGCGCGGACTTCGTTGACTTCGTCCTGGAAACGGCGGAGGGACTGGGTGACCCCCTCGTAAATGACATCCTTGCGGCGGCGCACGCGGACTTTGCCGCGGACGATGCGGCCCATGGTGACCATGCAGCCGGCCACGGGGGCGCCCTTGGAGAGCTCGAACACCTGGCGGATCTCCGCGGAGCCCACGATGGTCTCCTTGGTGTCCGGATCGAGCAGGCCGGCCATGGCGTCTTTCACATGGTCGATCAGTTCGTAGATGATGGCGTAAAGCTTGATCTGGACGCCGGCATGCTTGGCCTTCTCGGCGGCGGTGCTGTCCAGGCGGGTGTGGAAGCCGAGGATGACGCACTTGGAGGCGGAGGCCAGGGCCACGTCGTTCTCGGTGATGGTGCCCACGTCGCTGTGCAGGATCTCGAGCGAAACCTTTTCGGAATCGATCTTCTTGAGCGCTTCGACGATGGCTTCGACGGAACCCTGGGTGTCCGCCTTGACGACGACGCGGAGAACCTTGCTCTGGGCGGCCTCGAGGGAGGCGAACAGGTTTTCGAGCGTGATCTTGGAACGGCTTTCGAGGTCCTGGCTCTTGGCCTCCATGGAACGCTGCTCGGCCAGCTCGCGGGCGGCCTTTTCGTCCTCCACGCAGCTGAATTCCCAGCCGGCTTCCGGAACGCCGTTGAGGCCGAGGACGCGGACGGCCACGGAGGGGCCGGCTTCCTTGAGGCGCTGGTTCTCTTCGTTGATGAGGGCGCGGACTTTGCCGTAAAACTCGCCGCAGATGACGACATCGCCGAGGTGCAGGGTGCCTTTGCGCACGAGCACGGTGGCGGTGGGGCCGCCGGGGGTGACGCCGGATTCGATGACGTTGCCCTTGGCGTTGCGGTTGGGGTTCGCCTTGAGTTCCAAGAGGTCGGCCTGCAGCAGGATCATCTCCAGCAGCTTGTCGATGCCCTGCTTGGTGAGGGCGGAACATTCCACGTAAATCGTATCACCGCCCCAATCGTCCGGCACGAGGCCCTTTTCCTGCAACTGCTGGCGGACCTTGAGGGGGTTGGCGTTCGGATGGTCGCACTTGTTGATGGCGACGAGGATCGGGACCTTGGCGGCCTTGGCGTGCGCGAGGGCTTCCAGGGTCTGCGGCATCACACCGTCATTGGCGGCGACGACGAGGACGACGATGTCCGTGACATTCGCGCCGCGGGCGCGCATGGAGCTGAACGCGGCATGGCCGGGGGTGTCCAGGAAAGTGATCTGGGCCAGCTCGGACTTCCGTTCCGGGTGCGGGACGGCGATGGTATAGGCGCCGATGTGCTGGGTGATGCCGCCGGCTTCGCCGGCGACGACGTTGGCCTTGCGGATGACGTCCAGGAGGGAGGTCTTGCCGTGGTCGACGTGGCCCATGATGGTCACGATGGGGGCGCGGGACTTGAGATCCTCGGGCTTGTCATCGATATCGAGCTCGAGCTTCTTGACGGAGGTATGGACAACGCCTTCACCCTTGGCGCGTTTTTCGGCTTCGAACTTGAAGCCGTAATGGGCGCAAATCTGGGCGGCCACCTTTTCATCAATGGCCTGGTTGACGGTCGCCATGACCTTCAACTTCATCAATTCGGCGATGACGGCGAAGGGACGCTGCTTGAGCGCCTCGGCCAACGCGCGGACGACGATGGGGGGCTTGATGGTGATGACCTGCGCATCGGTCGGCAGGCTGAACTTGGGCTGCGGCGGCGCGGCGGGCCGGGGCGCGGGCTGCTGCTGCTGAAACGGCCGGCCATCGCGGCCGCGCTGGGGATAGCGGTTGTCCTGGCGCTGGGGCGGACCGCCGGGGCGGCCGCCGGGCTGGGGACGTTGCTGCTGGGCGGCGGGGGCGCTGCCGCCGCGGTCACCGGGACGCGAGGAACCGGGGCGCACGGGCAGCTGGATGCGGCCGACGAGGTCGCCCACCTGCGGAACGCGCGGCGCGGGGGGTGCGGGCGGCGGCGGCGGGGTGACGGGCGCGGGCGGGGCCACCGGAGCCGGGGCCGGAGCCGGCGCGGCGGCGGTCACGGGGGCGTGAGAATGGGTTGTGACCGGCGCGGGGGCGGCCGCCGGAGCGGACTCCGAGACCGGCGCGATTGCGGGCGCGGTTACCGGCGCGGTTGCGGTTACCGGCGCGGCGGCCGGCGCGGGCTCGGCCGCGGCCACCACGGCGGGTTCCGGCGCGGCGGGTTCCGGCACCACGGGGGCCGGGGCGGGCGGCGGTTCCGGCGGGGCGGAGATCAACTGGATCTTCTCCTCGACGTGAACGGGCGGCGGCGGGGCTTTGTCGACCGGCGGATGGGTTTGTTTGGCGGCCAGCTCGGGGCGGGCCTTGAGAATTTCCTCTTCGAGCCATTCGGCACTGATCTTGTCGAGGGAGCTGGAGGGGACCTTAGCGGCGGCAATGTTCAGACCCTTGGCGATCAAAAGCACTTCTTTGCTTTCGATGCCTAGATTCTTCGCAATGTCGTAAATACGAACGGGCATAATTTTCTTTCACTGCCACCGGACGAAATGGGCGCTTCGCCGTCATGGCTCAACTCACTGAAACCAAAACTGTTCTGGTTTGCACCATACCGCAAATCACTTGCCGGGGGCCGGTTCGCCAACACTGATGTTGCGGCGGACGGCTTCGGCACGGGCGGATTCCAAAATGGCGGCGGCCTGCTCTCCCACCTGGGGGATATCGGCCAAGTCCGCGGCTTCCGCACCCAGCAAATCTTCCAGGCGCGTGATGCCGGCATGCACAATGGCATCCGCCTGCTCCCGGGTCAGCCCCGGAATCAAGGCCATCTGGTCCACCAGCTCGGCCATGCGCTCATCAAAACCCTTGGTGACGACGCGGTCGGCATCGATGTCCACTTCCCAGCCGATCAGGCGGGAGGTGAGGCGGGCGTTCTGGCCGCGCTTGCCGATGGCGAGCGACAGCTGGTCCTCGGAAACGGTCACTTTCAGGCGGTGCCGGATCTCGTCCACTTCCACGCTCTTGAGCTTGGCGGGTTCGAGGGCCTTGGTGACATAGGCGCGGATATCCGACGACCAGGGGATGACATCCACCTTTTCGTTGTTCAATTCGCGGACGATGTTCTTCACCCGCTGGCCGCGCAGGCCCACGCAGGCGCCGACCGGATCCACTTTGGAATCACGGGAATAGACCGCCATCTTCGTGCGGAAACCGGGTTCGCGGGCGATGCCCTTGATCTCGATGGTGCCATCGTTGATCTCGGAAACCTCCAGCTTGAACAGTTTGACGATGAACTGGGTGTCCGCGCGGGACAAAATGATCTCCGGCCCGTGGGCGCCTTCCTGGACGGCCTTCACGAGGCAGCGGATGCGTTCGCCCACCTGGTATTCCTCCGTGGGGACGCGTTCCTTGTTCGGCATCATGGCCTCGTACTTGCCGAGGTCGAGGATGACGTCCGAGCGGTCAAACCGGCGGACGGTGCCGCTGATGATATCGCCCACGCGGTCCTTGTACTCGGTCAGGAGCATGGCCTTTTCCGCCTGGCGGACCTTCTGCATGAGGGCCTGCTTGGCGTACTGGGCGGCGATGCGGCCGAAACCGGCGGGGGTGACTTCTTTTTCCACCTCGTCACCGACCTTGGCATCCGCCTTGACGCGGCGGGCGTCGAAGACAGAAATCTGGTCGTGCTGCGCGATGACGCGTTCCACGACGATCAGTTTGGCGAAGGCGCGGATATCGCCGTTCTTCTGGTCGATGTCCACGCGGAGTTCGCGCGCGGGGCCGACGGCCTTCTTCGCGGCGGACAACAGGGCTTCCTGGACCGCAGCCATGAGAGTCTCACGGCTGATGCCTTTTTCCCGTTCCCAAAATTCCAACCCGGCTATAAAATCTGCATTCATGCGTTAATAGTTTTCTGACGCTGGTGGTCAAGTCATCCGGCGAACAAAAAAGTCGGAAAGACCTGTGTCTCCGACTTTGGCGTCCGCTGGCCGAAACCAGTTTTAACTTTACCGCTTTATTCGGGTCACCTTAACCATTCGCGTTTTTAACGTCAAGTCCCAAACGAAAGTATAAACGGGTGGGCCGGGTGGCCGCGAGGGCAAAAGGGCCGGGGATGAGGCCGGGGGGGCCCTTGACACTGTTCTTAATTGGGGGCCCAACATCCAATGGGGAAAGTGGAGCCGTCCCTTTCCCCGGCCTCCCCCTCCTGTCGTCGGGGGCGAGGGAGACCGGAGCGGCGAATAATGCGGAGGCAACTGGTATGGCGGGACGTTCCGGCGGTCACAGACCGCCGCTACCGGCGGCGGGGGGACCACCACGCTCCCCGGCGCGGGTAAATCAAGAACAGGGTCGAGATGTGCCCTGAAGGCCGGTTGGCCGGCAGTTTTGCCACGGAGCGGCAGTTTCAACTGGTGTTGTCCGTTGCAAAACACCGCTCCATCCCCAACGGGGCGGCTGAAACAGATCGCCGACATCCAGCCGACCTTCCGGGACTCGGGCCTCTCCGGTCCGTTCCCGCGATGAATCGCCGGGCTATTTTCAATCGCGCCGCGGTCGCTCCCCAAACTCTGCGTTTCTCCTCGTCCTTCGGCATCTCTGCGTTGATTCCGGTCTCCCCCCAAAAAGCAAAAAAGCGCGGACAGTTGCCTGTCCGCGCTCTGAATCAATTAAGTCGCTCAGTCTTGCTTGGCCAAGCGGGTGGGTTCCCGGTCGGGGCAGGGACCGCCCTCTTCCTTGTCGCGGTCTTCCATCGCGGCTTTGCGCGAGAGACGGACGCGGCCCTTTTCATCCACGCCCAGGCACTTCACCGTGATGTCGTCGCCGACCTTCACGATGTCTTCCGTGTTCTTCACGCGGAAGTTCGCCAGTTCGCTGATGTGCACCAAGCCGTCCTTGCCGGGGAGGAATTCCACGAACGCGCCGAATTCCTTCACCGTCACCACCTTGCCGCGGTAGATCTTGCCGATCTCCGCCTCGGCCGTCATGCCCGTGATGGCGTCCACGGCGATCTTCATCCCTTCCGCCGAAACGGAGAAGATGTTCACCGTGCCATCGTCCTCGATGTCGATTTCGCAGCCGGATTCCTCGACGAGGCGCTTGATGTTCTTGCCGCCTGGTCCGATGATCGCGCCGATCTTCTCCGGGTTGACCTTCAGGGTCTGGATGCGCGGAGCGTACTGGCTGATGTCCTTGCGGGGTTCGGCGATGGTCTTGGCCATTTCGGCCAGGATGGCCAGACGCGCGATGCGCGCCTTTTCCACGGCCTGTTCCATGATGGCGTGGGGGATGCCCTTGAGCTTCAGGTCCAGCTGGAAGCCGGTGATGCCCTTCGAGGTGCCCGCGATCTTGCAATCCATGTCGCAATACGCGTCTTCCCAGCCGATGATGTCGGTGAGCAGCTGATAGCGTTCGCTCTTCTCTTCCGTGCAGATACCGACGCTGATACCCGCCACCGGGCGGATCATCGGGACGCCGGCATCCATGAGCGCCAGCGTGCCGCCGCAGACGGAAGCCATCGAGGTGGAACCGTTGGATTCCATGATCTCGCTGACCACGCGGACGGCGTACGGATACGTCGCGAGCGGGATCATCGGTTCGATGGAACGTTCGGCGAGGGCGCCGTGGCCGATCTCGCGGCGGCCGGGACCGCTGATGCGGCCGGTCTCACCCACGGAGAAGTTCGGGAAGTTGTAGTGCAGGATGAACCGTTTCTCGGTGTTGCCACCGGTGTAGGAATCGAATTCCTGGGTGTCGTCGCCCGTGCCCAGCGTCGCCAGCGTGACCGATTGGGTCTCGCCGCGGCTGAAGATCGCGGAACCGTGCGCGCGGGGCAGGATGCCCACTTCCGAGGTGATCGGGCGGACCTGGTCGAACGTCCGGCCGTCCAGGCGCTTGCCGCTGTCCAGGATCAGCTTGCGGACCGCTTCCTTCTGGATGTAGTAAAACGCGTCATTGATGACGAACTGCGTGACCTTCTCGGCGCCGAACTTGGCGACGAGCTTGGTGCCGACCTCGTCCTTGATGGCGTTGCAGGCGCCTTCGCGGGCCAGCTTGCCGGGGGTGAGAAGGGCGGGAATGAAACGGTCGCCGGCCAGGGCCTTGGCTTCCGCCAGGATTTCCTCGGGAACGATCTTCAGGGTGATTTCGCGCTTCTTCTTGCCGACCTTCGCGACCAGTTCCTTCTGGGCGGCGATGACGGGCTGGATGACTTCCTGGGCGAACTTCAGCGCGGCACCGAAATCGGCCTCGGTGATTTCCTTGGCGGCGCCTTCATACATGACGATGTCCTTGTCGTTGCCGACATAGACGAGGTCGAGGTCGCTGTCCGCCTGCTCGGCGTGCGTGGGGTTCGCCACGAACTTGCCGTTGATGCGGCCCACGCGCACGGCGCCCAGCGGGCCGGCCCAGGGGATGTCGCTGACCATCAGCGCGGCGCTGGCGCCGAGGATGCTCAGGATATCGGGATCATTCACGCCATCCGCGCTCAGGAGCACGGTCTGGACCTGCACTTCATTGTACCAGCCCTTCGGGAAGAGCGGGCGGATGGGGCGGTCGGTGAGGCGGCAGGTGAGGATTTCCTTTTCGGTCGGCCGGCCTTCGCGCTTGAAATAGCCGCCGGGGAACTTGCCCGCGGCCGCGGCTT
>Ga0316222_1003527_pt1 | contig 15235 bp, 12 predicted proteins | sample TBH18011metaG_FD_206008 | JGI IMG/M metagenome (GOLD analysis project Ga0316222, IMG submission 206008) | Freshwater microbial communities from Trout Bog Lake, Wisconsin, USA - TBH18011 | ecosystem: Environmental > Aquatic > Freshwater > Lake > Hypolimnion/Profundal zone | place: USA: Wisconsin...
CTGGCAGGTCGCCCGAGTGGATCTGCCGATCCTCGCCGCCTGCGTTTCCGCCCTGCTCGACGAGTTGGGTCCTCCCGGACAATGACGCCTGGATTTGGTTAGCGGCGCCGGTGTCATCATCAGATCTGCCGCGTGAACCCGTTGGTAATCGGATACCGCCGGTCGCGGCCGAACGAGCGGCTGGAGATCTTGACCCCCGGCGAGGCTTGGCGGCGCTTGTATTCAGCGCGGTCGAGCATGCGCCAGACCCGGCGCACCACCGCCTCGTCATAGCCCTTCTTGACGGTGCCTTCGACCCCCAGCTCGCCTTCGACCAGGCATTCCAGGATGCCGTCGAGGATGTCGTAGGGCGGCAGGGTGTCCTGGTCGGTCTGGTTGGGCTTCAGTTCGGCGGTCGGCGGCTTGGTGATGACCCGCTCGGGCATCACCGCGCCTGCCGGGCCCAGCCCACCTGCGGGGCAATGGGCGTTGCGCCAGCGCGACAGGGCGAACACGGTGGTCTTGTAGACGTCTTTCAGCACGTTGTAGCCGCCGCACATGTCGCCATAAAGGGTGGCGTAGCCGGCGCTCATCTCGCTTTTATTGCCGGTCGATAGCACCATCGGCCCGAACTTGTTGGACAGCGCCATCAGGGTCAACCCGCGCGAGCGCGATTGCACGTTCTCTTCGGTGATGTCGGGCGGACGGCCGGCGAAGCTGTCGGCCAGCATTCCCGAAAACGCGGCCATCGCCGGTTCGATGTTGATGGTATCGAGCCGGCAGCCGAGCAGGCTGGCACAGCCGGCGGCGTCCTCCAGGCTGTCGGCGCTGGTATAGGGCGACGGCATCATAACGCACCACACCTTGTCCGGCCCCAGGGCGTCGGCGGCGATCGCGGCCGAGATCGCCGAATCGATGCCGCCCGACAGGCCCAGCACAACACCGGGGAAGCCGTTCTTGCCGACATAGTCGCGCAGGCCCAGCATCAGCGCGTGGTAGGTCGCCTCCAGCGTCGGCGGCTCGACCGCCATCATGCCGGCGGTGGTCCAGCCTTTCGGCCCCTGGGTCCAGACCGAGGTGGTCACTTCCTCATGCCAGGCCGGCAGCCGCACCACCGGCTGCCCCGAGGCATCAAGGGCGAACGAGGCGCCGTCGAACACCAATTCGTCCTGGCCGCCGATCTGGTTGACGTAGATCAGCGGCAGGCCGGTCTCGGCGACGCGGGCGGCGGCGTGGCCCAGGCGGGCGCCCTGCTTATCGACCTCGTAGGGCGAACCATTGGGCACCACCAGCAATTCGGCCCCGGCAGCAGCCAGAGTCGAGGCGATATCGGGGTACCACATGTCTTCGCAGACCAGCACGCCGAGGCGAACGCCGCGGAAGGTGATCGGTGCCGGCGACGGCCCCGGCACGAACACCCGGGCCTCGTCGAACACACCGTAATTGGGCAGGTGGTGCTTGAGCCGAGTCGCCGCCACCCGTCCGTGGTCGAGCAGCAGGGCGGCGTTGCGACACTTGTCGTCGACCCGCCAGGGGGCGCCGATCAGCAGCGCCGGCCCCTCGTCGGCGGTGTCGCGGGCCAGTTCGGCCACCGCCGCCTCGACGGTGTCGAGGAAGGCGGCTTTCAGCACCAAATCTTCGGGCGGGTAACCCGAGATGGTCAGTTCGGGGAAGACGACCAGCTGCGCGTTTTGCGCGGCGGCGATGGCGCGCGCGGCGCGGATGCGCAACACGTTGCCGGCGACGTCGCCGACGACGGGGTTGATCTGGGCGAGCGCGATGGCGAGGCTGTTTGACATGACAAATGGCTTACGGCACCCGACGAAAGCTGTCAATGCGACGCCTTCCTTCTAGGCCAGGTCAAGCTGCGCTAGACTGTAATCATGAGCGCCAAATCCCCCCCCTCCGGCCCCGCCTGCTGCGAATCGGTCGCCGCCACCATGATCGGCCACTTCACCACCCGGCTGGAGCTGGAAGCGAAGAAGGCCGGCGGCGGCCTTGACGCGGAGGCGATCCGCGCCGCCGCCGAGCGCTTCCTGGCCGAGGAGCATCACCGCTTCACCGCCGTGTTCCAGCGCGCCTTCGACCAATGCAGCCAGACCCGCGACACCCGCAAATGGGAGGCCTCGCGCGGGCACCCGTTCGACCGCATCCTGACCAAGCGCTTCGCCCATCTGCTGATGCCGCGTCCCGGCGACGATGGCGGCATCGGCCTGGTGTCGCGCCGCATCATGCCCGGCCTCAGCCTGGCGCTGGACAAGATGATCGGGCCGGCGGTCTACCAGCAATGCCAGAACAAGAGCCGCGACATCCTCGACCGCCACAAGGCGGCCGGCGGCGGCACCAATTGGGAGGCGATCTACCGCGACGGCGAGGCCGCCGCCCTGGTCACCGACGTGCTGGTGCTGGTGGCGCGCTGCTTCGCCAATTTCGCCCACCGCCGCGCCTGGTTCATCGAACTGGTCAACAACCACCTGGCGGCACCGTCGGGCGACCCGCTGGATTCCCACTGGCGGCTAACCGAGTACAGCTTCGCCGAGGTGATGCGGGCGCTGTTCACCGACATCAAGAAGACGCTGGAGCACAAGCCCGACAGCATCAAGAAGCGCTACGGCGAGGCCACGGTGGTGGCCCTCGCCGGGTTCTTTTACGAGCTGGATCGGGCTTAGCGCCTACTTCGCCGCTTCTTCCCGCGCCAATTGGCGCTCCACCTTGAAGTGGTCGGCCACCAGGAAGGCCAGTTCCAATGCCTGGGTGGCGTTGAGGCGGGGGTCGCAGTGGGTGTTGTAGCGGTCGCCCAAGTTATCCTCGGTGACCGCCATGGTGCCGCCGACACATTCGGTGACGTCCTGGCCGGTCATTTCGATGTGGACGCCGCCGGCATGGGTGCCCTCGGCCTTGTGGACGGCGAAGAAGGCGCGGACCTCGGCCAGGATGCGGTCGAAGGGCCGAGTCTTGTAGCCCGAGCCGACCTTGATGGTGTTGGCGTGCATGGGATCGCAGCTCCACACCACCGAGCGGCCTTCGCGCTCGACCGCCCGCACCAAGGCGGGCAGCTTTTCCTCGATCTTCTCGGCGCCCATGCGGGTGATGACGGTGATGCGGCCCGGCCGATTCCTTGGGTTGAGGCGGTCGATCAGGGCGAGCAGCTCGTCGGCGGTGACCCCCGGCCCGGCCTTGAAGCCGATCGGGTTGTTGACGCCGCTCAAGAACTCGACATGGGCGCCGTCGAGCTGGCGGGTGCGCTCGCCGATCCACAGCAGGTGGGCCGAGCAATCGTACCAGTCGCCGGAGGTCGAATCGACCCGGGTCAGCGCCTGCTCGTAACCGAGCAGCAGCGCCTCATGCGAGGTGAAGAACTCAGTCTCGCGGATCTGCGGGGTGGTTTCCGAGGTCATGCCGCAGGCGCCCATGAAGGCCAGCGTCTCGGACAGCCGGTTGGCCAGGTCCTGGTAGAGCTTGCCCTGCAGCGAGCCTTCGAGGAAGCCCAGCGTCCACTGATGCACCTTGTGCAGGTCGGCGTAGCCGCCCTGGGCGAAGGCGCGCAGCAGGTTGAGGGTGGCGGCCGACTGATTGTAGGCGCGCACCAGGCGCTCGGGGTCGGGGATGCGGGCCTCGGGGGTGAACTCGATGCCGTTGATGATGTCGCCGCGATAGCTGGGCAGCGTCACCCCGTCGAAAGTCTCGGTGTCGGCCGAGCGCGGCTTGGCGAACTGGCCGGCCATGCGGCCGAGCTTGACCACCGGCATGGCGGCGCCATAGGTCAGCACGACCGCCATCTGCAGCATCACGCGGAAGGTGTCGCGAATGTTGTTGGCATTGAATTCGGCGAAGCTTTCGGCGCAATCGCCGCCCTGCAACAGGAAGGCCTTGCCCTGGGCCACCTTGGCCAGCGAGGCCTCGAGCCGGCGCGCCTCGCCGGCGAACACCAGCGGCGGATAGCCGGCCAGCCGCCGCTCGGCATCGGTCAAAGCCGCCGCGTCGGGGTAGGAGGGAACCTGTTGCACAGGCTTTGCGCGCCAGCTGGCGGGCGTCCAACTCTCAGCCATCGAATCCTCGGTTTGTGCAACCTCGCCCAACGGCATGGGCGAGGGAAGCGCCCTCTATACGACTCCGGGCGGGATATTTCCAGTGGCGCCAACCGGCAAACTGAATTGAAAGTCGCAACCCAGGCCTTCGGCCGAGGTGACCCAGATCCGCCCGCCATATTGCTCGACGATCTTGCGGCAGATGGCCAGGCCGATGCCGGTGCCCTCGTATTGCTCGCGGGTGTGCAGGCGCTGGAACACGCCGAAGATGCGGTCCATCTGATCGGCGGCGATGCCGATGCCGTTGTCGCGCACCGAGACCACCCACTCGTCGTGGTCGCGCCGGCAGGTGATGGCGACCACCACGGGGCGGTCGGGAACGCGGTATTTGACCGCGTTCCCGATCAGGTTCTGGAACAGCCGGACCAATTCCGACGGGTTGGCGGCGACGCTGGGCAATTCGGGCTGGACGACGATTTCGGCCTTGGAATCGTCGATCGCCACCGCCAGGGTATGGATGGCGTCGTTGGCCGCCTCGGCCAGGGATACCGCCGTGGCGGCGGCGGGTTGGCGGCCGATCCGTGAATATTCCAGCAGATCGATGATCAGCCGGTCCATATGCTTGGCGCCGTTGCGGGCAAAGGCCATGAATTGCCGGGTGTCGTCGGTCAGGACGTCCTTCAGGTCGCGCTCGATCAGCGACATGTAGCTGGTGACCATGCGCAGCGGCTGGCGCAAATCGTGGGAAGCGACGTAGGCGAATTGCTCCAAATCGGCATTGGAGCGCATCAATTCCACTTCCAGCCGCTTGCGCTCGGTGACGTCGCGCGACGAGGCGTAGAGATAGCGCCGCCCCTCGAATTCGACGCCCTGGCTGTTGATTTCAACGTCGAAGACGCTGCCGTCGGCGCGGCGATGGCGAGTTCCGAAGATGGCGGGAGCGGCCCGCAGGCTTTGCAGCAGCTGGTCGAAGCGCTCGGGATCGAACTGGGCGTCCCAATCCCGGATATTCAGCGACAGCGTCCGGTCCGGCTGGTATCCCAGCATGCGGCGGAAGGAATCACTAGCCTCGATCAGCGCGCCGTGCTCGTCGAGGACATGGATGCCATCGGTGGCGGTCTTGAGCAGGAACTGGTAGCGCGCCGCCTCCCGCGCCAATTTGGCCTCGGCCGCCTTGGCGTCGTCGATGTTCTCGATGACGCCGATGAAATGCGGCGGGCCGCCACCGCCGGGCCGGACGATGGAACTGGTGACCCGCACCCACAGCAGCGTGCCGTCCTTGCGCACATAGCGCTTTTCCCACACCGAACTGTCGGCGCCGGCCACCATCCGCTCCGTCCCGGCCGTTTCCACCGCCTGGTCGGCCTCGTAGGTCAGCGCCCCGACGCTCAACCCCAGCAATTCCTCGGCCGAATAGCCGAGCATGTCGCACAGTTTGCCATTGACCAGCAGATAGGCGCCGGTGGCCGAGACGTGGCACATGCCGACCGCCGCCTGCTCGAAGGTGGCGCGGAAACGCTCCTCGCTGCCGCCCAGTTGGGCCAACGCCTGTTCCAGCGTCCGGGTGCGCTGCTCGACCAGGGCGCGCAGGTCGCCCTCGCGGCCGGTGGCGACCATGGCGAAGGCGCCCAGCAGCCCGGTGGCCAGCAATCCCCCCACCAGTACCAGCCATGAATTGCGCAGCCGGTGCTGGGCGACGAACACCTGGGTGGGCGCCACCTGGAGCACCCAATGACGGCCGCCGGCCTCGATCGGGCGCCGGATGCCAAGCAGGCCCTGGCGTCCGAACAACCCGCGCTCGACCAGCCTGAAGGCGGCGGGAGGAGCGTCGGTATTGGCGGCGAGGATGACGGGTTCGGCCGGATCGGTTTCGTCGATCAGCCAGGCCTGAACCTCGCCGTGGCCGTCGGCGGAAAGAGCGCTGGCGGTGATGTCGGCCAGCCGGATGACGCCAAGGGCAAAGCCGCCGAATGCCTCCTGCCGGACTTCGGCGGTGTCGCTGGGCCTGGCGTAATGGACCGGAGCGATCGCCAGCACCCCGGTCCCGCCCTGAACCAGGTCGATCCGCCCGGAGACCGTGATTTTGCCAGTGTTGCGCGCGTTGACCATCGCCTGGCGGCGGTCGGCGTTGGTGGCGATGTCGAAGCCGACCGCCCGGAGGTTGCCGCCAGTCGGCTCGACGAAGGTGATCGGATAATAGTCCGGTCGCGCCGCCGCCGGGACCAGCCCCGACGGCGTGTTGTCGCTGATGCGGAACCCGGCCAGTCCCTGGCCGCGCGCCCTGGCTTCGAACGGCTCGCGCAGGTCGGCGGGAACGCGGGGAGCCCATTCAAGGGTGATCAACCCGGCGAGTCCTTCGCGCAGCACCCAGGAGAACCGCGAGAATTCATCGGCGGTGACGTCGCGTGAATGGTCGAGGAATGCCTGCAGCGCTGCGACCGCATGCAGGCGCTCCATCACCACGTCGGTCAATCGAGCCGCCAGCTGCTCGCCCGTGTCGGCAAGCTGGGTGTCGAGCTCCTTGCGCTCGAGGCCGCTGGTATAGACGGCAAGTCCAACGCAGAGCAGGAAGGTCGCCCCGGTGGCGGTGGCGACGACGGCGCCGCGCTGCCGCCATTCCGCCCGCGGCCGCAGCAACAGCGCCAGCGCCAGCGGGGTGAACACGAACACCCCAATGGTATCGCCGGCCCACCAGGTCATCCAATTGAACGGGGCCCCAGCCAGCGGAATACGCCCGGCGACGGTGAGGGCGGCGACGCTGATGCTGGCGTTGACGATGCAGCCGACCACCCCGCCCAGACCCAACAGGCCGACGATCTGCGGCACGGTGCGCAACGGATTGGGAAAGCCGCTGAAGCGCCTGACCAGGAAGCCGCCGCCCAGGGCCTGCAGGGTGGCGCCGCCGGCAATGATGGTGGGAATGGCCAGCGACCGCCACAGCGTGTCGAACGTGGTGGCGTCGAAACCGGTGGAGATGTTGACCAGGAACGACCCGACCAGCACCCCCGGCCATACCCGGGGACCGGCGAGCAGGACCGCCGCCAGCGCGATGCCCGATGGCGGCCATACCGCCGTGGCGTAGCCGGGCGGGACGGCCAAGTCGAGGCCTAGCCGGCCGGTCACGAAATAGGCGGCGGCCACTGCCAGCATCGTCATGACGGGGGCGACGCGCCCCCCGAACCCTTCAAGCCTTGGCCTCACCGTCCATCCCCCGTAGCGGTGGTTATCATACCCTTGGGCTCGCGCCCGCGCAAATGGCTGTGCGGACCGGGGTTTTGCTCGTCAGCCCGCGTCGGCCGACCTACACTGCCTGCCCTCCCTGCGAATGGATCCGCCGATGACGACCGACCTCGACAAGCTGAAAACCCGCCTCCAGGGGCTCAGGGCCAAGACCATGGCCAATGGCTGCACCGAGGCGGAGGCCCTATCGGCAGCGGCCAAGGTGGCGGAATTGCTCGATCGCCACGACCTGTCGCTCAGCGATTTGGAGATGCGCGAAGAGCTGTGCGAGCGCTCGGCGATCGAAACCAACCGCAAGCAGCGGCAACCGATCTCGGCCTGCATTCCCGCCATTGCCGAATATTGCGACTGCAAAGTGTGGCGGGAGAAGGATGAGAGCGGCATCCGCTACGTCTTCTTCGGCCTGCGGCCCAGCATCGAGATGGCCCATTACGTCCACGACGTGATCGCGGTGGCGATGCAAACCGCTTGGCTCGACTACGCCCGCGGCCAGCGCTTCATCCGCTATGGCCACGACGAAAAGGGATCGTTCCTATTCGGCATGGCGGTATCGATCGCCGACAAGCTGACCGCCATGAAGGCGGAGCGCGACGACGCCAACCGGGTCGGCGCCAATCTGGTCGGTGGGGGCCGCGATCTGGCGGTGGTCCGCCACGCCATCGTCGATGCCGAATTCGCGAAGCTGGACCTCGCCCTGCGCCAGGGGCGGGCGTCGGGCAAGAAGGTCGCCGCCGGCGCGTTCGACGCCGGCCACGCCGCCGGCCAATCCCTGGCGCTGCATCCCGCCGTCGGCGGCAAAGCGCGGCGCTAGCCCGTCAGCGATAGAAAATTTCCACCACTTCCAGATTGTCCATCCCGGATGGGGTTTTGACTTTGACCACGTCGCCGACGGCGGCCTTCATCAGGGCGATCGCCACCGGCGCCCGCCAGCTGACATAGGAGGTGTCGCACAGCACTTCGTCGACGCCGACGATGGTGATGGTGCGTTCGCCCGACCGCTCGGAATCGTAGGTCACGGTCGCGCCGAAGAACACCCGCCCGCGGTCGGTTTGCGCCGCAGGGTCGACCACCACCGCGGAATCGACGCTCTTCATCAGGGCATGGACGCGGAAGTCGATCTCGGCCAAGCGCTGCTTGCCGTAGATGTAGTCGCCGTTCTCGGACAGGTCGCCATTGCCCGCCGCCCAATTGACGTCGGCGGCAACCTTCGGACGCTCGACGTTTCTGAGCTGGATGATCTCGTCCTTCAACCATTGCAGCCCAGACGGCGTCATCAGATTTCTAACTTCCACTTCAGTTCCTAATCTTTAAACCACCGCGTCCGGCAGCAAGTTGCGGTCAAACAGGCTGACCAGGTCCTCGGCCGAAACCGGGCGCGAGATCAGGTAGCCTTGTAGCTCGTCGCAGCCCTTGGCGCGGAGGAAATCGGCCTGGGCGGCGGTTTCTACCCCCTCGGCCACCGCCTTGAGCTTGAGGTTGTGGGCCAGGTTGATGATGGTCGACACGATTTCGGCGCCGTCGCCGTCGTCGGTGATGTCGTTGACGAAGGATTGGTCGATCTTGAGGGCGTCGATCGGCATCCGCTTCAGGTAGCTGAGCGAGGAATAGCCGGTGCCGAAATCGTCGATCGAGATGGTGACGCCGAGCGCGCGCAGCTCATGCAGGACCGCGGCGACTTCATCGACCCGCTGCATCAGCACCGATTCAGTCAATTCCAGTTCCAGGTAGCGCGGCTCCAGGCCGGTGCTGGCCAATGCCCGGCGGACCACCGCCGGCACGTCGCTTTCGCGGAACTGCAGCGCCGAGACGTTGACGGCGATGCGCACCGGCGGCAGGCCGAGATCGTGCCAGCTTTTGCACTGGCGGCAGGCCTCTTGCAGCACCCAGGCGCCGATTTCCGAGATCAGGCCCATGTTCTCGGCCAGCGGAATGAACTCGACCGGCGGCACCAGCCCCATCTCGGGGTGCATCCAGCGCACCAGCGCCTCGACCCCCGACATCCGGCCGGTGACGATGTCCATCTTGACCTGGTAGGCGAGGCGGAATTCCTGGCGGACCACCGCGTGGCGCAGGCTGGATTCCATCGCCAGGCGCTCGAACGAGCGGGCGTTCATCGCCGCCGTGTAAAGCTGGTAGCTGTTGCGGCCGACGTCCTTGGCCCGATACATGGCGGTGTCGGCGTTCTTGATCAGGGTCTCGACCGAGGCGCCATCCTCGGGGTAGATGGCAATGCCGATCGAGGCGGTGACGTAGAGCTCGTGCTCGTCGACCACGAAGGGCAATTTGACGGTGCTGATGATCCGCTCGGCCGACTTGGCGACGTCCTCGATCTCCTCGATCTCGGGCAGCAGCATGACGAACTCGTCGCCGCCTAGGCGCGAAACGGTGTCGCCTTCGCGCACGCATTTGGCCAGCCGCCGCGAGGTCTCGATCAGCACCAGATCGCCGATGCCATGGCCGAGCGAATCGTTGATGCGCTTGAACAGGTCGAGGTCGAGAAACATGATCGCCAGCTGCTGGCTGTGGCGATGGGCGTTGGCGATGGCGACCTGGAGGCGGTCGGTGAACAGGCGGCGGTTGGGCAGCCCGGTCAGCACGTCGAAATAGGCCAGGTTCTTGATCCGCTCCTCGATCTTCTTGCGCTCGGTGATATCGCTGAAGATCGCCGCGTATTGCGACAGATGGCCGTCGTCGTCATGGATGGCGTTGATGGTCAGCCATTCGGGGAACACCTCGCCATTCTTGCGGCGGTTCCAAATCTCGCCCTGCCAGCAGCCTTCGCGGCCGAGGCGCTCCCACATCCGGGCGTAGAATTCCTTGTCCTGGCGCCCCGATTGCAGCAGACGGGGATTCTGGCCGACCGCCTCTTCCGAGGTATAGCCGGTCAACTGGGTGAAGGCCGGGTTGACGAATTGGATGTTGGCCTCGGCATCGGCGATCATGATGCCGTCGAGCGAGGCATCGATCACCTTGCGGGCGAGATGCAGGTCCTTGCGCGAGCGCAGCAGCGCCTCGTCGCGCTCACGCAACGCCTCGTCGAGCCGCTGCATGTATTCGTATTGCAGCGCCTCCAGCATGTCGGCGAAGGACAGCAGGCCCTTGAGGCGGCCGTCGGCGGCGCGCACGCCGACATGGCGGATGGCGCGTTCCTCGAGCAGGCGGCGGGCGGCGAGCAGGCTTTCGTCGTCGTCGACGCAGATCAGCGGATAACTGGCCACCGAGGCGACCGGCACCTCGGCCGAGGTGCCGTTGGCGATCAGACGGACGACGTCGCGCTCGGTGATGATGCCGGGCTCGTCATTGGGGCCGCCCAGCACCACGGCGGCGTCGGCGCGGGCGGCGTTCAGCAGCGCCACCGCCTCGTGCAGCGGCGAGGCCGCCGCGATCGAAACCATCGGCCGGGTCAGCGCCGAGCCGACGTTGCGCAGCACCAGGAAATGCTCGACGCCGTGGCGCAGGATGATATCGCTCTGGATGCCGAACGGACGGCCGCTGTCGTCGACCACCACGAAATGGCGGACGTTGTCCAGTTTGAAGCGCATGCCGGCGTCGCCGATGCTGATCTTGCCGCTGATGGTCTTGACCGGCGCGCTCATCACCTCGGAAATCGGCCGCGCCACCGCCTGGGGATTGCCGAAATCAACCTTCAAGGCGTCGCGTTCGGTCCAGATGCCGACCGGAATCTCACCGTCGACGACGATGATCGAGCTACAGCGGCCATCGGCCATGCGCCTGGCGGCATCAAGGACCGACGTCTCCGGCGGACAGCTCAGAATGTGCTTGCGAACGATGCGCTCAAGCGCGTGCTGGGAACCCAAAGGTCTGGCCTCGGCATCTTATTCGTTTTGCCACCGCCACCGGGCCCACGGGCCCCGGCGGACGTTCTCCCCGCCGGATTTTCGCTTGCTTCGCCCCCCGGATGCAATGGGTCTTCTTGCGCGAGGCGCAAATGGGGTCGTCCTGCGCGAGCGGGCGATTGCCCGCGCATCGGGATGAACCCCGGCGACGAGGGAGGCGGATCGAACAAATTCGCTGTGACAATCGTTACTGTGACAGGCGGGCCACGGAGCCTCCGCGCCCTCATTGTGGGAGGTGGACGCGTCGCGGCGGCCGGCCGGGCGGCGGGCGACAGCCGCTCGAATGCCCCCAGCCTTTGGCGACACCGAGACCGGAGGACCCCATGCAGCACCAAGACCTTGACCAGATCAAGGGGGTGAAGAGCCTAGACCCCCTGTTCACCAAGCCGAAACTGAGCCGCAGCGAGCGGCTGAACCGCTGGGCCGATCTGCTCGACGCTCAGGCCGGGCGCCCCTTGCCCGCCCTTGAAGACGTCGAATACGTCAGTCCCGGCGTCCGCCGCGAGTTGCGCAAGGACGATTCCCCCCTGGCGGTGGCCTATGCCGACTCGGCGTTGCGGGCCGACGGCCTGGCCAGCGACCGCCTGGGCGACGCCATGGACTATTTCGGCCTGTCGGATCGCCAGGCCCATTGGCTGTTGTGCGACTGCCATTACGGTGGCCGCATGACCGCCAGCGAGGTGGCGACCCGGGTGCGCGACGAAGCGCGGCCGATCTACGACATCCTGCGGCCGCAGCTGTGGGCGTCGATCACCGGCGCGGCGGTGCTGGCCGGCACCATCATGACGGTCGCCCTGATGTAGGATCGTTGGCAACGAAGGCCGGGGCGTCGGCCCCGGCCAATCGTCGCTCCGTCCCACCGAATAGGTTGGAGCCGGCGGGCGGCTCGGTTATGGTGGTCCCCCCAGGGCAGCACAGGAACCGGCCGGCGCCATGACCGAACATCACGCCAAGCATCCGCCGGAAATCATCGAGACCCTCCACCAGGAGTTCGTCGACGAAGCGCGCGAAAGCCTGCAGAGCCTGGAGGTCGAGCTCGACGCCGCCCGCAATGGCCGCGGCGAGCTGAGTGGTCTCGCCATGCGGTTCCGCCGCCTCGCCCTGCAATGGCGCGGTCAGGCTGCCAATTTCGCCTTGCCGGCGCTGGCGGCGGTGGCCCATCGTCTCGACGAATACCTGGCCGGCGCCCCCGAGGTGCTGCCGCCGCGGGCTTGGAGCGACCTGCAGACCTATCTCGACGTGATGGCCGCCCTGGTCGAGGGACGCGGCCCGGACGGGTCCGAGGTCGCCAGCCTGGTGCGCACGCTGCCGCGCAAGCTGGGCTTCGACCTGGCCGACATCGAAATCCGCAATGTCGAAGTGATGCTGGTGATGCCGCACGGCACCCAGACCCGCTTCGTCGAGCGGGAATTGCAGCAATGCGGCTACCGGGTGTCGGTGGTTCCCGACACCATGCTGGCCTTCAGCCTGGTAACCCAGACCAAGCCGGATTTGATCATCATCTCGGCGGTCATGCCGTCACTCGACGGCATCGACCTCGCCATCGGCCTGGCGGCGATGCCGTCCACCCGCAACATCCCGATGGCGGTGATTACCAGCCTAGATCCCGGCGACGATCGCCTCAACCTGCTGCCGAAGAAGATCCCGGTCCTGTACAAGGGCGCCAGCTTCGGCGACGACCTGTTCAAGGCGCTGGACAACCTGTTCCTGATTTAGCGTCAAGCGCGATCCGGGGTTCCGTCCGCGGCATTTTTTTCTCGGGTGGGTTTCTGCCGGCAATTCCTGCCGGGTCGTTCATGCCGGAGCTCTTTCCAGCCAAGATCAGCCCGACGAACTGGACGAAGCTGAATTGGCCGCCGCTTGGGCGTCGAGGAGATTGCCGAACAAGTCGGCCGAGGCAAACACCGCGGCTGCGGCGCCGCCGGTCAACATCGAGCTGGTAATGATCGAGGGTGCCGAACTGGCCACCGGGGTAGAAGAATAGGTCGAGGTCGCCGCCTGCTCGGTGGTCTGGTAGTCGTTGGTGAACGTCGATCCCATGCGCCCTTCAACGACATATTGCACCGGTGTCGACGCGGGAATCGTGCCGTCGCGGCTGATCTTCACGTAATAGGTGCCTTTCGGCAGGGTGTAGGTGCCGTTCTGCAGACTGGTCCAGTTGGTGCTGGCGGTGCCCATGCCGCTGTTGCTGTCGGCCAGCACCCGCCCGCCCGGCCCCAGCAGCTGCGTCCTGAGACCGGCGGTGCCGTTGATGGCTTTGCTGGTCAGCAGGGTGTTGGCATTGCCGGCGTCGTCGGCGGTGAAGGAGTAGATCTGCGAGGTCTCTTTGGCATTCAGGGTCCCGTTGACGCTGATGCGGCTGTTGTTGGTCAACAGAAAACCGATACTGGTGGCAGTGGCCATGGTCTGGTGGGCAACGTCGGTAACCGTCTTGCCCCACACCATCGGCGTGCCGGACGTACCGACTGGCGACAGATCAGCCATCGAGGTTTCTCCTCCGTTTCCGGCGAGCCATTCGGTCTCGCAGCTCACTCATGCTAGCAGGAATCGGGCCAGAGATAAAGACTCGGCCGATATCAATGCTGCGCTTCCATCCAGCCATCGGCCCAGGCGGCGTGCTGCGCGGTTTCGGGGGCAAAGGGATTGTCGCCCAGCGCCAGCCCTTCGCGCTGGGCCGCCCAGCCGTGCTGGAATTCGCTGGCGCGCGGATCGGCGGCGGTGGCCGGCGCCGCTTGGTGGCGCAGCCATTGCCGATATTCGGGGAAGCTGGCCATCAGCAAGGTGTCGTCGATGCCGTCGGGGTGGTGGCGTAGCATCGAGCGCCCGCGCGGGGTAATGCGGAAGCGGCGCTCGTCGAGCATCTCCAGCAGCTGGGCGGCGGCGAGGTGGCGGCGAGCCCGATCAAGCCGGCTCAGCATCTCGGCCCGGTCGGGCGGGTCGTCCTCATGGGCGGCGGCCAGTTCGGTCCCCAGCAGCCGCACGGCATCTTCGGCGGTCGCCGCCTCGCGGCGGCCGGCGCGCAGCAGCGCCAGCATCAAATCGGCCGAATGCAGCAGCGGGCGTTCCTCGAACTCCATGGCCCGTCCCTCCGAAAGGAATCTCGGGCCGGCGTGGGGAGACGTCAAGGAGTGGGGCGACGCTAAATGCCGGCGCCAAGATCGATCAAGCCGGTCAGCCGCTCGATCTCCAACCGCAGCACATGCAGCGACGGATCGACGAAACCGTCCTTTTCCAGATGGCGAACCGTGTTGATCAGGTAGTCGCGGTTGAGGCCGGCGCAGCCGGCGGCGTCCATGATGATCTCGGCGGCGCGCTCGGTGCCGAGGTCGCCGGCGTAGTGGCGGTGTTGGCGATCGGCAACGAAGGTGTAGGCCTTGATCGGGGCGGTCGCGACGGCGCCGTTGATCCGCACCGGCAACCAGCGCGGCTGGTACGCGTAGCCCACCAGTTCGCGCTCGTCCAAATATTCGATGGTGGTCGCCGCCCGCTCGGCCGGCACCCGAAACGCCAAGCCTCGGCAGCTGCCGCCAGCGTCAAGCCCCAGCACCAGCCCAGGGCGCTCGGGCGTGCCGCGATAGTGGCGCGACCACAGGCAAAAGGCGCGATGCCAGCCGTCGAGCACGGCGGGAATCGCCTCGGCGTACTCGAAGCCCGGTCGCCACATCAGCGATCCGTAGCCGAAGACCCAAAGGTCGGGGGAAGTGGTCATTGCTGGGCGAGTGGCGTAAAATGAGGATGGAACACCGCGCCGATCATGACAGCTCGCCGCGACCGGGGCTAGGACGACGATGGCCGGAACTTCCCGGGAGAGTGCCGCCCGCCCCTAATCTGCCGCCAGTCCGTGTTTGCGGACTGGCTGCCCCGCCCTCCGGCGCTAAGATGAGGGCGGGTCGGACGCTTGGGGAAAAATGATGACCAAAAACCTGTCCGCCGAAGAGCGCGCCGCGTCACGCAAAGTCCTGGTGGCAGTCATCGATGGCAGCGAGGCCCATCGGCACCAGGTCGAGCAGGCGCTAACCTCGTTCTATCGCGTTGCCTGCTACGCCAACAGCAACGAGGCGATCGGCGACCTGCGCGACATCCCGCCCTGCGCCGTGCTGGTCGATCAGGCGGCGCCACCGCTCGGCGGCT
>Ga0316222_1003535_pt1 | contig 15214 bp, 15 predicted proteins | sample TBH18011metaG_FD_206008 | JGI IMG/M metagenome (GOLD analysis project Ga0316222, IMG submission 206008) | Freshwater microbial communities from Trout Bog Lake, Wisconsin, USA - TBH18011 | ecosystem: Environmental > Aquatic > Freshwater > Lake > Hypolimnion/Profundal zone | place: USA: Wisconsin...
CGTCGCAGGCGCAGCGACGGCCGCCCCGATCACCGGCACCCCGCCGCTCGCCGCCCGGCCGGTGATCCAGCAAGTCGACTTCCATTTCGGCAGCGCCAACGACGACACCACCTTCCTGTTCCGCCTCGGCATGCTGGAAGGCCACCTGATGATCGGCGAGGAATTGCTGCAGGCGCACCAGCCGGCTTTGGCCCTGCCCCATTTCGGCCATCCGGTGCGGGAATTGTACGACGACTTCAGCGATTACCTCGAATCGCACCATTTCCCCGCCTTCGACGGCCAATTGGCCGAATTGGAGACCGCCGTCAAGTCGGCGCCCGACAGCCCAGACACCACCGCCAAGTACCGGGCGATCATCGCCGTCGTCCACCACGCCCGCGAGTTGGCCCCGGCCAGCATCCGCGATTCGGTGCCCGAGATGATCAAGATCTGCTCGCAGACCATCGACGCCGCGTCCTATGAATACGGCGGCGCGCTCGAACACGGCCGCATCGCCGCCGTGGTCGAATTCCATGACAGCCGCGGCTATCTCGAATACGTCGCCCAGCAGGTCGACGACCTGCGCAACGCCCATCCCGAGGCGGCGGCCCTGCTCGACCGCTTCAAGGTGGTGCTAGCCAAGGCGCAATGGATCGTCGATCCGTTGCTACCCGGCCCGTCGCCACGGGCCTCGGTCGGCAGCTACCGCGCCCTGGCCGCCGAAGCCGCCGAAGCGGCAAAGCCGTGAGGGCCGCCATGATGGTTGTCCGCCCCCTTGTCGGCCTGGCGCTGCTAGCTGCCGTCCTTCCCGTCCCCGCCTTGGCCCAGCGCGCGGTGCAAACCCCCAGCGCCAGTGTCGCCGGCCCGACCACGCCGCCGCCGCCCGGCATGGAAAACGCCATCGTCTGGGGTGGCGATCTCGCCTCCCACCTCCAGGCCGAGCTGTCCAGCGCCGGCCCTACCGCGCACGGCAATTCGCCCAAGGCGGCGGCGTTCGACGACAGCGACGGCAATCTCTACGCCAATTATTCGAATTGGCTGTCGCTCTACGGCAACCTCCATCTCGAGCGCAACCGCAACGACAACAGCGACGACTACTTCCCCAAGTCGAACACTTTTTTCCGCAGCGAAGGGCTGACCATGCGCCAACTGTTCGCCGCCATCCGTCCCCAGGACGACCTCACCGTCTATGGCGGCAAGATCCATCCCAATTTCGGCTCGGCCTTCGAAAGCATGCCGGGCAATTTCTACAATTTCGCCTCCGACTACGAGCAGAGCGAGCGGATCGGCCTTGGCATCGAGTACCGCCTGCCGCCATCGTTCGGGCTGGAGAACGCGCGCGTCTCGCTCGAAACCCATTATCTCGACACCTCGCTGCTGTCGACCTCGCTGCTGTCCCACCCCAGCGCCTTCGACCCCAATGCCGACCGGGCGTGGCGCTACCGGCCCTATCAGTTCGGCGCCGGCAACACCGGCAGCCTCGACAATTGGACCCTGGCGCTGCGCGGCGGCCGGCCCGAGACCGGGCTAACCTACCAATTGTCATTCGAGGGCCAAGCCACCAACGACCCCGCCGGCAAGACCGAGACCGGCGGTTCGCTCGGCCTGATGTACGACCCCGGCGGCGGCGACGGCATTTCGCTCGGCCATCGGCTGGGCGTCATCCCCTTCGTCGAATACGCCCAGTTCAGCAATTTCGGCGGCACCGCCGACCAGAAGGAGCGCTACCTGACCGGCGGCCTGGCCTTCCATTACGTCCGCTGGGAACTCGACGCCGCCTTCGGCCTGCGCAAGAACGACAACGTGCCCCAGAATGACGGCAGCCTGGCCAATTCCTTGGACCGGCAGGAGAACCTGTCACTCAACTATATGATCAGCCCCTATCCCCAAATCACCGCCGGCGTGGGCGTCAACCACATCAACGTGGCCGGCCAAGGCAGTTCCTGGACCGGGGGGCCGTCGCTTTCCTACCAGGTCAGCTTCTAAGGAGGTGAGCATGTTCCGATTAAGATTGGCCGCCTGGCTGGCGCTCGCCCTGGCCGCGGGCTCGGCCTGGGCCGACGAACCGGCGGCACCGATCGCGGTGACGATCAAGGACCATCACTTCTCGCCCGCCGAAATTCACCTGGCGGCGGGAAAGCCGGCCGTGCTCCAGGTGGTCAACCTGGACGACTCCCCCGAGGAGGTCGAATCGAAGCCGCTGCAGATCGAGAAGGTGATCCCGCCGGGGGCGGCAAGCAAGGTGCGGCTGCGGCCGTTGGAGCCCGGCCGTTATCCCTTCTTCGGCGAATACCATCCCGAGACGGCCCAGGGAATCGTCATCGTCGAATGATTCCGCCAAAGGGAGAAGCACTATGCTCGCAGCGTTCGTGATCGTTTTCCGCGAGGTGGTCGAAGCCGGCCTGATCATCGCCATCGTGCTGGCGGCGACCCAAGGCTTGCCGGGACGCGGGCGCTGGGTCGCCGCCGGGCTGGCCGCCGGGCTGGCCGGGGCCGGATTGGTCGCCGTCTTCGCCGCCGAGATCGCCGCCGCCTGCCTGGGCGCCGGCCAGGAATTGTTCAACGCCGCCGTGCTGGCGCTCGCAGTGGCCATGCTGGTCTGGCACAACGTTTGGATGGCCCACCACGGCCGCGAGATGGCGGGAGCGATGCGCCGCCTGGGCGCCGACGTCGCCACCGGTCAGCGGCCGTTGGCCGCGATCGCCATCGTGGTCGGGGTGGCGGTGTTGCGCGAAGGATCCGAGGCGGTGCTGTTTCTGACCGGGATCGCGGCGGCGGATAGCGGTGGCGCCGGGATGCTGATCGGCGGCCTGGGTGGGGTCGCGGCGGCGGCGGCGGTGTCGGCGGTCCTGGCGCTCGGCCTGTCGACCATTCCGACCCGGCGGCTGTTCGCCGTCACCTCATTGCTGGTCACCCTGCTCGCCGCCGGCCTCGCTTCCCAGGCGGTGGCCTTCCTGCAGCAGGCCGGCGCCGTCGAGGCGCTGTCGGCCACGATCTGGGACAGCTCGTGGCTGCTGGCCGACGACAGCCTGGTCGGCCGGCTGCTGCACACCCTGATCGGCTACAATGCAGCGCCGAGCGGCATGCAGGTGCTGGCTTATTGCGCCACCATCGCCACCGTGCTCGGCCTGACCCGGCTGGTCAATCGGCGCGCGGTCCACGCAGTGGCCGCGCTGGCGCTGGCGGTGGCAATCGGCCGGCCGGCCGAGGCGCGCGAGTTCGCCATCTATCCGATCGCTACGCCGCAGGTGGTGAACGGCCTGAAGGTGGCGATGACCTACTTCCAGCCGATCGACCTGGAGGGCGGCCTGATCCGGCCGGCCGCCGGTGCCGACATCCATCTTGAGGCCGACATCACCGCCACCGCCAACGATCCGGACGGTTATGGCGAGGGCGATTGGCGGCCCTACCTGGTGGTGTCCTACCGCCTGACCAAGCAGGGCGGCGGCGAGACCATCGGCGGGCCGCTGATGCCGCTGGTGTCCTATGGCGGCGGTGGCGGCGGCAAGCCGCATTACGGCGACAATCTCACGCTGATGGGGCCTGGCCGCTACCGGCTGGAGCTCACCGTGGCGCCGCCGGGGGCGGGCCAAAGCGGCCTGGCCCAGGGCTTCGCCCCGTTCACCGTGGATTACACCTTCGTCTATGCCGGCATCGGCAAGAAAGGAGCCTATTGATGGGCAGCGTTTTTCGCGGCTGGAGCGCCCGGGCGCCACAATTGGGCGATTGGCTGCTGCGCCATCAGGGCGGCATCCGGCGAACCCAATGGATCGTCGTCGCCCTTTACGTCCTCCTCGTCGCGCTTCCTGCCTTCCTGCCGCTGCCCGGCCCCGCCGCCCATCTGTGGAACAACCTGACCCTCGCCGCCCAATTCGCCTTCTGGGGCATCTGGTGGCCGTTCGTGCTGCTCAGCATGGTGCTGGTCGGCCGCGCCTGGTGCGGCTTCTTCTGCCCCGAGGGCGCCTTGACCGAAATGGTCAGCCGCAGGGGGCGCGGCCGCGCCATCCCGCGCTGGGTCACCTGGGGCGGCTGGCCCTTCCTCGCCTTCGCCATGACCACTCTCTATGGCCAGATGATCAGCGTCTACCAATACCCCCGCCCGGTGCTGCTGATCCTGGGCGGCTCGACGGTGGCGGCGATCGCGGTCGGTTACCTTTACGGCCGCGACAAGCGGGTGTGGTGCCGCTTCCTGTGTCCGGTCAACGGCGTGTTCGGCCTGCTGGCCAAGCTGGCGCCGCTGCATTTCCGCGTCGACGACGGGGCCTGGCGGGCCTCGCAAGCGCGCCATCAGCCGCTGGCCAAGATCAATTGCGCCCCGATGGTGGCGATCCCAACCATGAAGGGCGGCGAGCGCTGCCATATGTGCGGCCGCTGCAGCGGCTTTCGCGGCGCCGTCAGCCTAACGGTGCGCTCGCCCAACGCCGAGATCGTCAGCGTGGCCGGCGACCGGCCCGATCCCTGGCAGACCGTGCTGATCCTATTCGGCCTGATGGGGGTAGCCTTCGCCGCCTTCGACTGGGCGACCAGCGATTGGTATGTCGCCGCCAAGCAATTCCTCGCCGAGGCGCTGGTCGACCACGGCATCCTCTGGCCGCTGGAGGCGCGGGCGCCGTGGTGGCTGTTCACCAACTATCCCGCCCGCAACGACGTCCTCACCCTGCTCGACGGCGCCGTCCTGGTCGGCTACATCGCCAGCCTGGCCGCCGCCATGGGCTCGGCCCTGCTGGCCCTGCTGGGATTGGCCACGGTGGCCGCCGGCGGCTGGTCATGGCGGCGGATCCATCATTTCGCCCAGGCGCTGGTGCCGTTGGCCGCAGCGGGTGTGTTCCTCGGCCTATCGGCACTGACCGTCAGCCTGCTGCGCTCCGAGGGCCTGACCCTGGCCTGGGTCGGCCCGGCGCGGATGGCGTTGCTGGCCGGAGCCGGAACCTGGTCGCTGTGGCTGGCCTGGCGCATCGCCGGGCTGTCGGCCACCGGAACGCGCCGCGTCGCCGCCACCGCGGCGGTCGGCTTGGCGGTGGCCTTGGCGGTGGCGGGGTGGGCGCATCTGTTCTGGGGATAAGGCGACCAATCACCCTTTGACGAATTCGGCCTGGATCGCCACGTTGACCCGGTTGCCGACGGCCGGGAACCAGGTGGTAAGGCCGAAATCCGAACGATCGAACCAGCCGGTCGCGCTGAAGCCTAAAGTTTGCGCGCCGGTGAGAGGGTTTGGCGCGCCACCGTTGAAGGTCACCTGCAGCACCACCGGCACCGATCGGCCAAGGATGGTCAGGGTACCGGTCATCTCGCCGGTGGCGGCGCCGGTGCGCCGAATGCCAGTACTCTCGAAGCGGATGCTCGGGCCGCGATCACTGTCCAACAGCGCCGGGCCCTTGACCTGCTGGTCAAGGGCGGCATCGTTGGTGTCGATGCTGGCGGCATCGATCAGCGCCACCACCCGGCTGCCCTCGGGGCGCGGCGACACGAAGTCAAGGGCGGCGGACACCCGGTCGAAGCGCATGACAAAGCGGCTGTAGCCCAGGTGGTCGACATCCAACACGACGCTGCAATGGCGAGCGTCGAGCTGGTAGGCGCCGGCCGGGGCGGCAACCGGATCGGCGTTGGTGGTGTGGGTGACGACCCGCATGGCGGTGCACGATCCGAGCAGAACGGCGAGGGTGGCGATCAGGCCCAATCGACGGCCGCTCACGGCTCGTCACCAAGCTCGTCAAGCAGCAGAGCGGCGAGCCGCGCCTTGTCGCCCCCGGCCAGCGCACCGGACATCGCCAGCGCGCGTCCGTGGATCAGCCGCCCCACGGCGTCCGCCGGCTGACGGCGCACGATATCCGATAGCAAGCGCGCCGCCGCGTCTTGTCGGGCGGCGCCACCCAAGGCCAACAATTCGACGGAATATTGATAGGCGATCTGGCTGTCCTCCGGATCGAGCGCCAAAGCTGCGGCGTAGGCGGCCATCCCTTGCGCCACCGTCGCGCCATAGAGCGGCTCGGCGACAAGGCCGCCGCGGTGGACCACTTCGAGATTCCAGCCGCCGAGCAGAGCATGCGCCCACGGATTGGCTGGTGCCAGCGCTAGTGCCCGCTCGATGTGCTCAAGCGCTTCGCCGGCCCGGCCCCTGAACAGGGCCTCGACGCGCCCCTCCTGGCGGCCGATGAAGCCGAGCGCGATGGCCAATGCCAAGTGGCCTTCGACCGCGCCAGCGTCAAGGGCGAGGGCTTGGCGGGAATCTTGCTCCGCTCGACGGTAATCGGTCAGGCGCTGCGGCCCCGAGGCGAGGAACTTGCCCTCGACCAATTCGGCGCCGGCGGCCAACGCGATGCCTTGGGCGGTGCCGGCGCTACGCCCCAATTGGGTCGCGCGGGCGAAGTCGCCTTCGCGAAAGGCCTGCCAGGCCAAGCCGAGCGGATCGTCCTGCCCGGAGCCGGGCTGAGCCGCCAGGGCCGCCCCAGCAACGGCTGACAGCAACATCGCGACAATCGGCGGGCGACAGCGGGTCATCACATCTGCGAGTAGCGCTTCTCGGTGTCCTTGATCTGCTCGATGCCCTGGAGCATTTCCGAGATCATGAAATCGGCGCGCTTGATCGGGCCGCCGGCGTTGGGGCGGGGAAACATGCGGGCGAAGGCGTTCATCTTGACCGACAGGCCGCACAAAGCGGCGCCGATGGTGATGTGGTAGCGTTCGATCATCGTCTTGATGTTGCGGAACTCTTCCTGGGTGATGTTCTTCCACATGTCGTTGGTGCGGCGTTCGAACACCTCAAGCCGGCCGGTGATGGTGGCGCTCATCGAGTTGATCACCTCCTCGACGACATCGCACGACTTCATCAGGCCGATATTCTGCTTGAGTTGGAAATGCGAGCGGATCGGCCCCATAGACTCGACGCAGGCGGTGAAGTAGGGCGCCAAACGATCGAGGCAATGGCGGAAATAGCTGAGCGACAGGAAGGTGTCGCCGTAATCCTCGAGGAAGCGCGGCACATCGTACATCTCGATGTTCAGGCTTTTGGCCATGGATTCCAGCCGCTGTTTCGCCTTCTTGACGTCAGGGTCGCGGAACAGCTTCAGCAGGTCGTCATAGCTTTCGAAATTCACCGCCTCGCCGCCATAGATCATCTGCATCAGCGGCCGGGTGAACAGCACCATGTACTTGGTCAGCTCCTTGGCCTTTTCCGGGCTGAGCTTCAAGGCGGCGTAATCGTTGACCGACAGGCCGTGCTCGCGCAGCGAGATGCGCAGCGAATAGACGTCGTAGCTGGGCAGCAGCGCCAGCCGCCGCAGAATGGCGTGATCGGGGTGCAGCTGGTCGAGCGGCCAGTTGAACATCCGCGGCAGCGACTCAATTTCGATCTGACCCGAGCCGGTCTGGGCGTCGGCGAAGATCTCGATGACACTCTTCAACCGCACATTCTTAATCAGCTTGGCGCTTTGCAGCGCCGGGGTTTCAAGCGGGACGATCGACAGCGGAAGCACGAACATGGAATCCATGTCGCTGTCTTCGATCGGTTTAAGTTCGTCGTCCATCTGCACCCCAGGCCGGACATAGGTCCGGGCCACAGTTTGCCTCGTTTCCACCCTTAGGGAAACCGGCAAGTTTTCCATGGGTCTAACAGACCGTTCATACTTACCGCGGTATGGTAGCACCGGGACTCCGTCGCCGAGGAAAGGCCCCGTGGGAATTCACCGACTTGGTCCGATCGTTCTCGCCGTGCTGCTGTCGTTCGCCACCCTCGTGGCGACGGCTGCGGATCTGCGTTTTTTCCAGCTTGGCACCGGACCGTCGGGCGGCAGCCGCTTCCCGTTGGGCGGGCTGATCGCCAGTGCGCTGTCCAATCCACCGGGATCGCGCCAATGCGAGCAGGGCGGCTCGTGTGGGCCACCCGGCCTGGTGGCGGTGGCCCGCACCAGTGCCGGCTCGGTGGCCAATGTCGAGGCCCTGGCCGAGGGCCGCGTCGATGCCGCCCTGGTCGACGCCGAAACCGCCATGGCGGCGATCGGCGGCAGCGACGAGTTCCACGCCAAGCCGATCGCCAATTTGCGCGGCATCGCCATGCTCTATCCCGAAAGCCTGCATCTGGTGGTGCGCAAGGGGGCCGGCATCCACGGCGTGCGCGACTTGAAGGGGCGAAAGCTGGCCATCGACCCCGCCGCGCTCGGACCCAGCCATCTGCTGCTGGCGGCCTGGGGCTTGGCCGCCAAACAGGTGAAGCGCAGCGTGGTGGCGCCGGCCGCCGCCCTGGCGGCGCTGGCCGCCGGCCGCGCCGACGCCGTCCTCACCATCGGCGCCTGGCCAATCGCCGCGATCGCCGAGCTGGCCCGGAGCACCGCCATTGACCTGTTGCCGTTGGCCGGGCCCGAGGCCGAAGGCCTGTGCGCCCGCACCCCCTTCCTGACCCGGGGCGAGATCGGCGACCACGTCTACGAGGGAGTGACAGGGCCGGTCGCCACCCTGGAGATCGGGATCGCGCTGCTGACCACCGCCGAGCAGGATGCCGATCTGGTCGCCGGCATCACCCGCGCCCTATGGCAACCGGCGACGCTGGAATTGCTGACCGAGGGCAACATCCATGGCGGCCGGGTGCGGCTCGACGCCGCCGCCTTGGCCCATATCGGCATCCCACTGCATCCCGGCGCCGCCAGCGCCGGCGCCACTGGCACGCTGGGGAAGTAACCAGCCCCCCTAGACGAAGCCGAACAGGCCGGTGTCGGCGGTGGTGGCGAGATGCGGGCTGCCCTCGTTGGCGATGTCGAGGGTGGGCTGAAACACCGGAACGGCCGGGCTGGCGGTGGCGGTGGCCACCAGCGGCTGGGCGGTTCCCACCGCCAAGGCTGGCGGTGCCAGGGTGCCCATCGTCTCCGCAACGGGTGTGGTGCCCGCGACCGCCGTGGGCGCTGTGACGAGGGGGGCGGCGGGAACCGCATTCGGCAGCGGCGCGCTTGCCCCCGCCGTCATTGCGGTGACCGACGGGCCGGTGACCACCGTCTCGGCGAAGAACGCCTGGGATTGCAGCGTCGCCGTCGATTCGGTCGCCGCCGCGCCGTTGGGCAAGTCGAACGGGTTGTCGATGATCAGCACGGCCATCTCGGCCTCCTCGGCATTGCCATCGTCTGGTTAGGCATGGGAATGGCCGAGGCTGACTTCAATCGGCTTTTCCTTCGGCGGGACGCAGCGGTACCACCAGCGAGGTGATCAAGGTCTGCACCGGCAGGCCGGCCGCGTCGCGGGTGACGACGCGGAACTTGGCCATGCCCTGCCCCGGTTTGGAGCGCGATGGGCGGGCTTCCAGCACCTCGGCATCGACGCTCAGCACGTCCCCGGGGCGGACCGGGCGATGCCAGCGCAGTTCCTCGCCGCCACCGCCGATGATGCCCCAGGCTAGGCGCAGTTCGCCGCTCACCAGCAGCCGCATGGTTACCGACGCAGTGTGCCAGCCGCTGGCCGCCAATCCGCCGAAAAAGGTGTCCTTGGCCGCCTCGGCGTCGAGGTGGAACACCTGCGGGTCGTAGCGGCCGGCGAATTCGATGATTTCATTGGCGCTCATGGTGTGGCTGGGGCCACGGAACACCCGGCCCGGAATCAAGTCTTCGAGGTAATGCGCAATCATGCCGGAATCTCCACCGCGCTCGCCGTCACCGGGACGACCGGCTTGCGGCCGATGAACAGCGACATCACCCCCGCCGCGATGCCGATGATCCCAGCGGCGACGAAGGCGACCAGGTAGTCGCCCAGTTCGGTGCGGATCAGCCCGGCCGCCGAGGCGGCGACGGCGGCGCCGAGCTGATGGGCGGCGAAGATCCAGCCGAAGACGATGCCGGCCCGCTGCGGCCCGAACACGTCAGCGGTCAGCCGCACGGTCGGCGGCACAGTGGCGATCCAATCCAGGCCGTAGAACACCGCGAACAGCGACAGGCCGTAGAACGACAGGTCGAACGAGAACGGCAGGAAGATCAGCGATAGCCCGCGCAAGCTATAATACCAGAACAGCAGCAGCCGGTTGTCGACCCGGTCCGACAGCCAGCCCGAGCCGGTGGTGCCGATGAAGTCGAAGATCCCCATCATCGCCAGCAGGCTGGCGGCCTTGACCTCGGGGATGCCATGGTCGAAGCAGGCCGGCACCAGATGGGTGCCGACCAGGCCGTTGGTGGTCAGGCCGCAGACGAAGAAGCCGCCGGCCAGCAGCCAGAAATCGCGAAGGCGCATGGCTTCGACCAGGGTGACCAGGGCGGTGGTGACCGGGTTGGCGCGCCTTTGCGCCGGCGGTGGCGGCGCCTGGGTGGCGCCGAACGGCAACAGGCCGACATCGGCGGGGCGGTCGCGCATCAAAATGGCGACCAGCGGCAGCACCACCGCGCCGGCGGCGACAACGTAGAAGGCCGCCGCCCGCCAGCCATAGGTGGCGGTCAGCCAAGCCAACAGCGGCAGGAACACCAGTTGGCCGGTAGCGGTGCTGGCCGACAGGATGCCCATCACCAGCCCGCGCTGATGGTCGAACCAGCGGCTCGAGACGGTGGCGCCCAGGACCAGGGCGGTCATGCCGGTGCCGCTACCGACCACTACCCCCCACAGCATCACCAGTTGCCAAGGGTGACTGATCAGGGTGGTCGCCGCCACCCCGCCAGCGGTGATCGCCAGCGACAGCACCATGGTGCGGCGCACCCCCAGCCATTCCAGCAGGGCAGCGGCGAACGGCCCGGCCAGGCCGTACAGCACCAGGTTGACCGAGATCGCCGCCGAGATGGTGGCGCGGCTCCACCCGAATTCCTGCTCCAACGGCACGATCAGCACGCCCGGTGCCGAACGGGCGCCAGCCGCCGCCAGCATGGTGAGGAAGGTGAGGCCGGCGACGATCCAGCCGTAATGCAGGCGGGTCCACCGCTTCGTTGTCGCCGCCATCGTGACCTCCTCGCATTGCCGACTTGCAATGTGACAGACCGGTCTGTATCATGTCAAGCATGACCTCCGCCGCCAAAAGTCCAGTCCCGACCGCCCGCCAGCGTCTGCTTGACGCCGCCGGCTTGCTGTTCCGGCGCGACGGCATCCGCGCCATCGGCATCGACACCGTGCTGGCCGAGGCTGGGGTGTGCAAGGCCAGCCTTTACCGCGCCTTCCCGTCCAAGGACGAATTGGTCGCCGCCTTCCTGAGCGAAACCGATGGCCGCTACTGGGTGTGGTTCGACCGCCTGATGGCCCGCCACCCCGACGACCCCCGCCAGCAGGTGCGCGACCTGTTCCAGGCGCTGGCCAAATTCACCACCCGCCCCGACTTCCGCGGCTGCCCATTCGTCAATACCGCGGTCGAGTTCCGCGAGCCCGGCCATCCCGGCCGCACCGTGGCCGTCGCCCACAAGCGGGAAATGCGCCGCCGGCTGGGGGATCTATGCCGCCGTCTCGGCGTCGACGATCCCGCCGGCCTGGCCGGCCGCCTGCAATTGCTGATGGAGGGAGCCTATTCGGCCGGCAACACCCTGGGCGCCGACGGTCCGGCCGCCCTGGTGGCCGAGGCGGCCGAGGCGATGGTGGAAGCGGCGCACCGAAGCGCGCCGCAACCGGTGACGTAATCAGTAATGCGGATCGTAGACGTGCTGCCGCACCAGTTCGAGCAGGTTCTCGGGGCGTGACTTGGCGGCGAGCTTACGGTCGAAGGCGACCTCGCAGACCGCCACCGCAATGTGGGCCGACACCTCACGGGCCCGCGACAGCGGCGGGAACAGGCTGCCCTGGTCGAGATCCGCCGGAGTGACCTGGGACGCCAGGGCGTTGGCCGCCGCCAGGAACATCTCGTCGGTGACGCGGGTAGCGCCACAGGCGATGGCGCCGAGGCCAACGCCGGGGAAAATGTAGGCATTGTTGCCCTGGCGCGGCACCAGCGTCTTGCCATCGAACGCCACCGGCGCGAACGGGCTGCCGCAGGCGAACAGGGCGCGGCCATCGGTGCCCTGGTAGGCCTGTTCCGCCGTGCATTCCGCCTTCGAAGTCGGATTGGACAGGGCGAAGACGATCGGCCGCTCGTTGGTATCGGCCATGGCGCGCAGCACTTCGGCGGTAAAGGTGCCGCCGACCGCCGCCACCCCGATGATCGCCGTCGGCCGCAACTCCCGCACCGCCGACAGGAAGTCGCCGATCGGCGGATGGTCATGGGCGAAGGCCAGCTTTTGCTCGGCCAGCCCCGTACGCGACGCCACCACCAGCCCCTTGGAATCGACCAGCCAGCAGCGCTTGCGCGCCTCGGCCTCGGCAATTCCCTGGGCCACCATCGACGCCACGATCAGGTTGGCGATCCCGGTCGCCGCCTCGCCGGCGCCAAGGAAGAGGAACTTCTCGTCGGCCAGGGTGGTGCCCTTGACCCGAAGGGCGGAGTACACACCGGCCAGCGCCACCGACGCGGTACCCTGGATGTCGTCGTTGAAGGTGCAGATTTTGTCGCGATAGCGGTCGAGCAAGCGGAACGCGTTGTGGTTGGCGAAATCTTCGAATTGGATGATCACATTGGGGAACACCTTGCACGCCGCCGTGACGAACTCGTCGATCAGCTCGTCATAGGCGGGCCCGGTCACCCGCCGCCGGCGCAGGCCGACATAATAGGGATCGGCGAGCAGGACTTCGTTGTTGGTGCCCATGTCCAGGGTGATCGGCAAGCAGATCGCCGGATTGACACCGGCGCAGGCGGTATAGAGCGACAGCTTGCCGACCGGGATGCCCATGCCGTTGGCGCCCTGGTCGCCCAACCCGAGGATGCGCTCGCCGTCGGTGACGACGATGATGGCGGGCTTGCCCGGCCAGTTGTGCAGGATGTCGGCGACGCGGCCGCGATCGTTGATGCTGATGAACATGCCGCGCGGACGCTGGAAAATATGGCCGAAGCGCTGACATGCCAGTCCAACTGTCGGCGTGTAGATCAGCGGCATGATCTCGTCGACGTTGTCGCAAACGACGCGGAAGAACAGGGCCTCGTTGCGGTCATGCAGGGCGGCCAGCGCCACGAACTTTTCCAGCGGCTCGGCGATCCGTCGCATGCTCTCAAGGAACCGCGCCGCCTGCTCGTCCTGGGTGTGGACATGCGGCGGCAACAGGCCGCGCAGACCCAGCGCCTCGCGCTCGACTTCGTTGAACGCGGTTCCCTTGTTGCGCAGTGGATCGTGCAAAAGAGCGATTCCACGCGGCGCGGCATCTTGCCTGCTGGTCATCTCGTCTTCCCTCCATTGGAACGTCCCCCCGGGGGCGCGGCTGACGGCCAGCCTAACACAATGATGGCGGCAATTTCTCACGGTGGAAACGCCCGGCACGGCCGCCGTCGACGCATGGCCCCCTCTCTCATCAAGGGTAGGTCTAATGACGCCGTTGGGGGCGAAACCACCACGGGAGGGGAATTTCCTTCGCCCCCCGCGCCTGCATAATGGCGGCCCTCAGCAAAAGCGGGAGAACAGGGCCGATGAACGTTCATTGCTTCCATCTTTCGGGCTTCGCCGCCGGGGCCGCCAAGATGCGCTTCGCCTGCGCCCATTGCGGGTCCGAGACGGCGCGTTCGATGGACGAGCTTGTCGAAACTTATGGAGAGGAATGCTCATTGACCGAGGTTCTCGCCGACGCCACCTGTCGCAAATGTGGCGGCGCCTATATCATCGCCTCGCCCGACTGGTTGGAGGAGTAGGCAGGTCCCGCCTCCGTCGGTCGTTCCGACGGAACAACCCATAACGGCGGTGTTAGCTGTCCTCGTCGGGCGGCGGCGGATCAAGCTCGGTGTAAAGCGCCTGGGCCTCCGGCGCCGGGCCGCGACGCTCGGCCGGGGCCAGCACCACCACCCGGCGGCGGCGCTTGCCGGTGGGAAAGATCAGCTCGTCGCCGGGGGCGACACCCTGGGCCGGCTTGGTCACCACCCGGCCATTGAGCCGGACCTCGCTGGCGCCAATCACCGCCTGGACCAGCGAGCGGGTCTTAAAAAAACGGGCGAACCACAGCCACTTGTCGAGCCGCACCGATCCCTCATCCGCACTTGGAATAGCCGCACGAGGTGCACGTGTCGCAGCCTTCCGAGCGCAGCAGCGCCGGCTGGCCGCATTTCGGGCAGGAGCGCAGCCCGGCGCCGCCGAGATTGACCACCTTGCGCTGGTCACGCGCCTCGGGCGGCTCGCGCGCCGCCTTGGGGTCGGGCAGGAAGCCAACATCGATCAGGTGGCGCTCGATCACCTCGCCGATGGCGGCCAGCAGCGAGGGCACGTACTTGCCGTTGACCCATTGGCCGCCCCTGGGGTCGAACACTGCCTTCAATTCCTCGCAGACGAAGGCGACGTCGCCGCCACGGCGGAACACCGCCGAAATCATCCGGGTCAACGCCACCGTCCAGGCGTAGTGCTCCATGTTCTTCGAGTTGATGAACACTTCGAACGGGCGCTGTCTGCCGTCCTGGATGATGTCGTTGATGGTGATGTAGATGGCGTGGTCGCTTTCCGGCCAGCGCACCTTGTAGGTTGCGCCGGGCAGCGCCTCGGGCCGGTCGAGCGGGCGGGTAAGGTGGACGATGGCGCCGGCTTCCAGGTAATCCTCGGGCCGCACCTTGGGCTCTTCCAGCGGCAACTCCCGCTGCGGCGCGACGGCGGAGTCCTTCTTGACCTCCAGCACGGCGCCGGTAACATCGTTGGGGCGATAGGTGGTGCAACCCTTGCAGCCCAGCTCGTAGGCCTGGATGTAGACGTCCTTGAAGGGCTCGAAGCCGATGCTTTCCGGCACGTTGATCGTCTTCGAGATCGACGAATCGATGTATTTCTGCACCGCCGCCTGCATCACCACATGGTCGCCGGGGGTTAGGCACTGGGCGTCGACGAAGTAATCGGGCAGCGGCGCGTTATCGCCCTTCAGGCGGTGGAAGACGCGATAGGCGTAGTCGGTGACGTCCTCCTCGCGGCGGCTGCCATCCCGCTGCAGCACATTGCGGGTATAGGCGAAGCTGAACACCGGCTCGAGCCCGGACGAGACGTTGTCGGCGAACAGCGAGATGGTTCCGGTCGGCGCGATCGAGGTCAACAGGGCGTTGCGCAGCCCCTGCGCAGCGATCACCGCGCGCACATCCTCGTCGAGGCCGGCGACGGTCTCACCGGCGAGGAACTTGTCACGGTCGAATAACGGGAAGCTGCCCTTTTCGGCCGCCAACGCCGCCGAGGCGAGGTAGGCGTCGCGCCGCAACGCCGCCAGCCAGGTGGTGGTCAGGCGGATGGCCTCCTTGCCGCCGTAGCGGGCGCCG
>Ga0316222_1003537_pt1 | contig 15208 bp, 13 predicted proteins | sample TBH18011metaG_FD_206008 | JGI IMG/M metagenome (GOLD analysis project Ga0316222, IMG submission 206008) | Freshwater microbial communities from Trout Bog Lake, Wisconsin, USA - TBH18011 | ecosystem: Environmental > Aquatic > Freshwater > Lake > Hypolimnion/Profundal zone | place: USA: Wisconsin...
CACGGCGGCGATGGCGAAAAGCTGATCGCCGCCGCCGACGCCGCCATGTACGTCGCCAAGGAAGCCGGCCGCGGCCGCTACGCCTTCGCCGGCGACAGCATGGCCCACGCGGTGGTCTGGCGCGACGCCAGCATGTGACGGCGGGCGAGCTAGCGCCGCCGCTACCCAGCCGCCATTGAGGCCCCGCTTAGGCAGCGGCGCCCTTGATCTTTACGCCTTCCAGCGCAGCACCGGATTGCGCGCCGCCTGGGTTTCGTCGAGGCGGCGGCGGGGAGTGAGGCGGGGGGATTGCTTGAAATCGTCGGCGGCGGCGCCGGTCTTGGCCTTGGCCGCCAAGCCGCGCACCACTTCGACGAACTGGTCGAGGGTTTCCTTGCTCTCGCTTTCGGTCGGCTCCATCAGCAGGGCGCCGTGGACGACCAGCGGGAAGTACATGGTCATCGGGTGGAAGCCCTCGTCGATCAGCGCCTTGGCGAAGTCCAGTGTGCTCACCCCGGAATCCTTGAGGAAGCTGTCGTCGAACAGGCATTCGTGCATGCAGGGGCCGGCATAGGGCGCCGACAGCTGGTCGCCTAGGCGGGCCAGCAGATAATTGGCGTTGAGCACGGCGTCGGTCGAGGCCTGGCGCAGGCCGTCGGCGCCCATGGACAGGATGTAGGCCAGGGCCCGGACGAAGACGCCGAACTGGCCGTGGTAGCCCTTGACCCGGCCGAACGGGCGCGCGTCCGGGATTTCGGCTGCGTGCTCGACCAGTTTCAGGCCGGACTCGCCGGCGACCACGAAGGGCAGCGGCGCGAACGGGGCCAACTCGGCCGACAGCACGGTGGGACCGGCGCCGGGGCCGCCGCCGCCATGGGGGGTGGCAAAGGTCTTGTGCAGGTTGATGTGCATGGCGTCGACGCCGAGATCGGCGATGCGCACCCGCCCGACGATGGCGTTGAAATTGGCGCCGTCACAATAGAAAAAGCCGCCGGCGGCATGGACCGCGGCGGCGATCTCCAGGATCTCGGTCTCGAACAGGCCGCAGGTGTTGGGGTTGGTCAGCATCAGGCAGGCGACGTCGTCGCCCAGCTTGGCCTTGAGCGCGGCAAGGTCGACGCGGCCATTCTCCTTGGCCGGGATCGAATCGACGCTGAAGCCGCACATGGCGGCCGAGGCCGGGTTGGTGCCGTGGGCCGATTCCGGCACCAGCACGCGGCGGCGGTTGACCTCGCCGCGGCTGTCCAGGCAGGCGCGGATGGCCATCAGGCCGCACCATTCGCCATGGGCGCCGGCGGCCGGGCTCATCGCCACCGCCGGCATGCCGGTCAGCGCCTTCAGCCAATGGGCCAGGCTGTCGATCACCTCCAGCGCTCCCTGGACCGTCCCTTGCGGTTGGAACGGGTGCAGATCGGCCAAGCCGGGCAGGCGGGCCATCTTCTCGGACAGGCGCGGGTTGTGCTTCATGGTGCACGAGCCCAGCGGGTAGAAGCCGGAATCGATGCCGTAATTCTTCTGCGACAGTCTTGTGTAGTGGCGCACCACCTGGGGCTCGGCCAGGTCGGGCAGGCCGATCGGGGCGGCGCGGCGGCAGCCGGCCAGACGATCCAGGTCGATCGGACCCGGATCCGGCAGATCGACGGCGACGCGGCCGGGATGGCCCTGCTCGAAGATCAGCTTCTCTTCCAGCATCAGGCCGCGATTGCCGGAGAACGTCGTTTGAGTGTCGGTCATCACAGCACCTCTTCCAGCGCGGCGACCAGGGAATCGATGTCGGCCTCGGTGTTGGTCTCGGTGGCGGCCAGCAGCAGCACCGGCGCCAGTTCGGGATAGTCGGGATAGAAGCGCGACGCCGGTACGCCGGCCAGGATGCCGCGCCCGGCCAAGGTATCGACCACCCGGGCGGCATCGGCCTCGTCGCCAAGATGCAGGGCAAATTCGTTGAAGTAGCTTTGCGACACCACCCGGGCGCCCTTCAGCCGTTTCAGCTTGGTCTCCAGCCGCACCGCCTTGGCGTGGTTGAGCTCGGCCAGCCGCGCCAGCCCGGTCTCGCCCAGCAGCGTCAGGTGCATCGAGAAGGCCAGGGCGCAGAGGCCGGAATTGGTGCAGATGTTGCTGGTCGCCTTTTCCCGGCGAATGTGCTGCTCGCGGGTCGACAGGGTCAGCACGAAGCCGCGGCGGCCATCGACGTCGACGGTCTGGCCGGCCAGGCGGCCGGGCATCTGGCGGACGTATTTGTCGCGGGTGGCGAACAGGCCGAGGCCGGGACCGCCGAACGACATCCCCATGCCCAGGGACTGGCCCTCGGCGACGACGATGTCGGCGCCCATGGCGCCGGGCGATTCGATCAGCCCCAGGCTGACCGGGTCGGCCACCGCCACCACCAGTAGGGCGCCGGCCTCGTGGCAGGCGGCGGCCAGCGGACGCAGGTCGCGCACGCCGCCGAAGAAGCCGGGATTCTGCACCACCACGCCGGCGACGTCGGGGCCGATGCGGCCAAGCAGGTCCTCGAAGCCCAAGGGATCGGGGTCGAGCACCTCGGCCTCGATCTCGGTGTAGCGCAGCACGGTTTCGGTGGTGGCGCGGAAATGGGGGTGGAGGCCGCCGGACAGGATGACCTTGCGCCGCTTAGTGACGCGGGCGGACATCACCGCCGCCTCGGCGCAGGCGGTGGCACCGTCGTACATCGAGGCGTTGGCGGCATCCATGCCGGTCAGCAGCGCCACCTGGGTCTGGAATTCGAACAGCGCCTGCAGGGTGCCCTGGGACACCTCCGGCTGATAGGGGGTGTAGGCGGTGAGGAACTCGCCCCTGAGCAACAGCTGGTCGACCGCCGCCGGAATGTGGTGGCGATACAGCCCGGCGCCGATGAAGAAGGGGGCGCAGCCCGCCGACAGGTTCTTCATCGCCATCTTTTGGAAGGCGCGTTCCACCTCCAGCTCGCCCTGGGAGCCGGGCAGGTCGAGCGGCTTGGCCAGACGCGCGGCGGCGGGGACGTCCCTGAACAGGGCCTCGGCATCGGGCGCGCCGATCACGGCCAGCATCTCTTGGCGGTCGGACTCGGTGTGGGGCAGATAGCGGTGGGTCATGGCGATTCCTTCAGGCTGGGGGCGAGCGGGCGGCCGGCAGCCCCTCTCACCCACCTCGCGGCGCTCGGCACCCTCTCCCGCGAGGGGAGAGGGTTCGTTTGGCTAATCCAGCGTCTTGAGGAAGGCCTCGTAGGCGGCCTGGTCCATCAGCTCGGCCAGTTGGCCGGCATCGGCGAGGCGCAGCTTGAAGAACCAGCCTTCGTCCTCGGGCGATTCGTTGACCAGGGCCGGACGCTCCTCAAGGGCGGCGTTGCCTTCGGTCACGGTGCCGGACACCGGCGAATAGACCTCGCTGGCGGCCTTGACCGATTCGACCACCGCCGCCTCGGCGCCCTTGGCCAGGGTGGAACCGGGGGCGGGCGTCTCGACGAAGACGATGTCGCCCAGCGCGTGCTGGGCATAGTCGGTGATGCCGACGGTGCCGATGTCACCCTCGACGCGGATCCATTCGTGGTCCTTGGTGAAACGAGTCTGGCTCATGGACGGCTCCCCTCAAGCCTTGTGATAACGATGCGGGTGGAACGGCAGTTTGGCGACGTGGGCATCCAGCGATTTTCCCCGCACCACCAACTTGATCGCGGTCCCGGGCGCGGCGCTGGCGGCGGGGACATAGCCCATCGCCACCGGCCCGTCGACCGACGGTCCGAAGCCGCCCGAAGTGATTTCACCCAATCTGGCGCCGGCCGAGTCGGTGATTTCGGTATGGGCGCGGGCGGGGGCGCGGCCGTCGGGCTTCAAGCCGACGCGCAGCCGGCTGGGTCCGTCGCGCAACTGGGCAAGAATGATGGCGGCGCCGGGGAAGCCGCCCTGCTCGCGCCGGCGCTTGCCGATGATCCAGGCTAGTCCGGCCTCGATCGGGGTGGTGGCGGTGTCGATGTCCGAGCCGTACAGGCAAAGGCCGGCTTCCAGGCGCAGCGAATCGCGGGCGCCGAGCCCCACCGGCTTGACGCCGGGCTGGGCCAGCAGCGTCCGGGCCAGCGCCTCGGCCTGGTCGGCCGGGACCGAGATTTCCCAGCCGTCCTCGCCGGTGTAGCCCGAGCGGGTGGCCAGGCAGGCGATGCCGCCAATGGTCAATTCGCCAATCGACATGAAGCCCATCGCCGCAGCCTCGGGCGCGATCGGCGCCATGGCCGCACTGGCGCCCGGCCCCTGCAGCGCCAACAGGGCGCGGTCTGCCAGCACGGTCAGGGTCAGGCCGGGGGCAAGGTGGCGTTGCAGATGGGCGATGTCGGCCTGTTTGCAGGCGGCGTTGACCACCAGGAACAGCCGCTCCTCGCCCAGGCGCGAGATCATCAGGTCGTCTTCGATGCCGCCCTGGTCGTTGGTGAAGACGCTGTAGCGGGTGCGTCCCAGGCCAAGGCCCTGGATTTCGGCCGGCACCAGGCTTTCCAGCCAGGCGGCGACGCCCGGGCCGGTGATCTCCACCTGGCCCATGTGCGAGACGTCGAACAGGCCGGCGGCGGCGCGGGTGTGGAGATGCTCGGCGAGAATGCCGGCCGGGTACTGCACCGGCATCGCGTAGCCGGCGAACGGAACCATCTTGCCACCCAATTCGCGGTGGAGGCCGTCGAGCGGCGTGGTCAGCAGAACTGCATCGGAATCGCTCACGGTTCCTCCCAGGGGCAGGGGCGTACTTTCGGCGTAGACTCGTGCCCTACCTCGGCCCCCGAGTCAACGGCCCTACTTGGAGGCGCGATTGTGCTCCAACTCGTCCGCCGAAGTCTGGAACCCGAGATAGACCTCGTATTTGTTGATCAGGTCGTGGGACTTGACCGGAATCGTCAAGGCGACCGCCTGATCGACGTGGCGAACGTCGTTCAGCCCCTCGGGGAATTCGATGGTGACCGGAAACACCGCCTTGGCCTGATCCTGCGGATAGAAGGCCGGGATGGCGACGAAATAGGTCAGATCGGCCTTGTGGCTGGTGTTGGCCGGACCGCGCTTGACGTCGAATGCCACCTGCAGGCTGACCTTGACGTCGCCGCCCTCGGCACGCTCCTTGAAGCCGCATTCGCCGTGGAAGCCGATGATCTCGGCCTGGACGTCGACGTCGGTCAGGTCGTGACCGGGGCCGGGGCGGAAATGGGTGACGTGGCTGGCCTCGGACAGGATGTAGACCGGCGGGCAGGGTGGCTGGTCTTTGGTGGCGGTGCAGCCGGCCACCACCGGCAGCAGCGCCAGCGAAGCCAGGATCGGGCGGAGGAACAGGCGGGGCATGGGCTTCCTTGGCGGGCGGAGAAGACGCAAGCCGACTTTAGAGGACGCGACGGCACCACACAAGGCTGCCCTCCGCCCCTTTGCAAAAGCCGCCAGGCTGTCGTAAGGTCCGGCGGTCTTTGCGCCCGGGTGGGAAAGAAGGGGAGTATGGCGGTCTACACCGAGGTTTCCGACGAGGAACTGGCGGCTTTTGTCGCCGGCTACGACATCGGCGAGGTGGTGTCGTGCAAGGGCATCGCCGAAGGGGTGGAAAACACCAATTATCTGCTGCAGACCGAGCGCGGCCCCAGCATCCTTACCCTCTACGAGCGGCGCACCAAGGCCGCCGACCTGCCGTTCTTCCTCGGCCTGATGGAACACCTGGCCAGTCGCGGCCTGGCCTGCCCGACGCCGTTGCACGGCCGCGACGGCCGCGCCTTGCGCGAATTGTGCCACCGGCCGGCGGTGATCGTCAGCTTCTTGAACGGCATGTGGCCGCGTCGCGTCACCCTGGAGCATTGCGCGCCCTTGGGCGCCGCGCTGGCCGAAATGCACCTGAAGGGCGCCGACTTTCCGCTGGTCCGGCGCAACGATCTGTCGGTGGCCAATTGGCGGCCGCTGTTCGAACTGGAGCGCGATCGCGCCGATGCGGTCAAGCCGGGGCTGGCCGAGACCATCGCCGCCGAACTCGACCGGCTGGAGGGCGAATGGCCGGACGATTTGCCGGTCGGGCTGATCCATGCCGACCTGTTTCCCGACAACGTCTTCTTCCTGCGCGACAAGGCCAGCGGCGAGGACCGGGTGTCGGGGCTGATCGATTTTTATTTCGCCTGCACCGACACCCTGGCCTATGACCTGGCGATCTGCCTCAACGCCTGGTGCTTCGAGGCCGACGGCGCGTTCAACGTCACCAAGGCGCGGCTCTTGATCAATGGCTATCGCAAGCTGCGGCCGCTTTCGGCCGCCGAGCTGCAGGCGCTGCCGCTGCTGGCGCGGGGCGCCGCCATGCGCTTCCTGCTGACAAGGCTGTACGACTGGCTGAACACCCCGTCGGGCGCCATGGTCAAGCGCAAGGACCCGCTGGAATACCTGCACAAGCTGCGCTTCCACCAAGGCCTCGGCGGCCCCGGCGGCTACGGCATCCAATGACCGGTTCCGAATCCAAGGAAGACCTCGTCGAGCTGTTCGGCGACGGCGCCTGCAGCGGCAATCCCGGCCCCGGCGGCTGGGGAGCGATCCTGCGTTTCCGCGGCAAGGAGCGCGAGCTCAAGGGCGGCGAGGCGCCAACTACCAACAACCGGATGGAATTGATGGCGGTGATCGAGGGCCTTACCGCCCTGACCCGGCCGTGCACGGTGGCGGTGACCACCGACAGCCAATACGTCCAGAAGGGCATCAGCGAGTGGATGCGCGGCTGGAAGGCGCGGGGCTGGAAGACCGCCGACAACAAGCCGGTGAAGAACGAGGATCTGTGGCGCCGCCTCGACGAGGTGGCGTCGCGCCATCGCGTCACCTGGCACTGGGTCAAGGGCCACGCCGGCCACCCCGAGAACGAACGCTGCGACGCCCTGGCCCGTGAAGGCCTGCGCGAGGCGAGGGACGCGAAGTAGCCGTTCTCCGGCCGGCCGGATCGCCGCACCCTGCACCTTCGGGCTACCGCCTCATTCGGGTTGGGACTTTCGGCGGAGGCCCCCACTTTCTGGCATGCCCTATCGTCTGGAATGCGGCATGCCGGGGAGGTGCTGGTGGCACGATTGGTGATCGTCTCGAACCGGGTGACCTTGCCGAAGAAGGGGGCGAAGGCGGGGGGGCTGGCGATCGCCCTGGGCGAAGCGCTGGAACGCAACGGCGGCGTCTGGTTCGGCTGGTCGGGCGAGGTTGCCGACGGCCCGGTGCCGCCGCCGCGCAAGGTCGAACTCGGCCGCATCACCACCGTCACCACCGATCTGGCCCGCCAGGATTACGAGGAGTTCTACAACGGCTTCTCGAACTCGACGCTGTGGCCGCTGTTCCATTATCGGCTTGGCCTGCTCGAGGTGTCGCGCAAAAGCTATGACGGCTATTTCCGGGTCAACGCCAATTTCGCGGCGGCGCTGGCGCCGATGATCCGGCCCGACGACATCGTCTGGGTCCACGATTACCACCTGATCCCGCTGGGCGACGAGTTGCGGCGCTTAGGCATCGCCAACCGCTTGGGCTTTTTCCTGCATACCCCGTTCCCGGTGCCCGAGATGCTGTTGGCGCTGCCTGGCCATCGCCGGCTGATGCGGGCGCTGTGCGCCTACGACCAGGTCGGGTTCCAGACCGCCGCCGACGTCAAGGCCTTCCTCGAATACATCACCGGCGAGGCCGACGGCCACGTCTTCGCCGATGGCGGCTTCTCGGCCTATGGCCGCCACAGCCGGGCCGGCGCCTATCCCATCGGCATCGATAGCGAGGCCTTCGCCGCCATGGCCGCCGACAGCGCCGACGCCCCCGAGGCCGGTCGCCTGCGCGCTTCGCTGGGCGGGCGGCGGCTGATCCTGGGAGTCGAGCGGCTGGACTACACCAAGGGCCTGCCCAACCGCTTCGACGCGGTGGAGCGCCTGGTGGAACTGCATCCCGAGTTGTCGCGGCGGTTCGAGTTCATGCAGATCGCGGCGCCGTCGCGTGAGGACGTCGCCCGCTACCGCGCGCTACGCCGCCAGCTTGAGGCGGCGGTGGGCCGCATCAACGGCCGCTTCGCCGAATTCGACTGGCAGCCGGTGCGCTACATCAACAAGGGCTATGATCGCGGCACCCTGGCGGGGTTCTACCGTGCCGCCTGCGTCGGCTTGGTGACGCCGTTGCGCGACGGCATGAACCTGGTGGCCAAGGAATACGTTGCCGCCCAGGATTCCGAGGATCCCGGCGTCCTGGTGCTGTCGCGCTTCGCCGGCGCCGCCCACGAACTGGGCGGTGGCGCCCTGGTGGTCAACCCCTACGACATCGACGAGATCGCCGAGGCGCTGGCGCGGGCGCTGATCATGCCGCTGGCCGAACGGCGGCAGCGCTGGAACACTCTGTGGCAGGTGGTCGGCGCCAACACGGTGCAGCGCTGGCGCGAAAACTTCCTCGCCGATCTCGGCGCCAGCGTCGACGATCCGCACGCCGCCGACATCCCGCCGCCAAGGCGACGGCGTCCGGGGCAGGGGCTCACTGCTTCCAGAATCCCGGGATGAACAGCACCAGCAGCGGGAACATCTCGAGGCGGCCGAACAGCATGCCGGCGCCCAGCAACCATTTGGCCGGATCGGACAGCACCGCGAAGCTGCCGGCCGGGCCGATCACCGGTCCCAGGCCGGGGCCGAAATTGGTCAACGCCCCCACCGCGCCGGACACCGAGGTGACGAAATCCAGCCCCAGCAGGCCCAGTCCCATGGCCAGGGCGGCGAAGGCCAGGGCGTAGACGAAGACGAAGCCCATCACCGCCTCCAGCGCCTCTTTGGGGATCTGGCGGCGGTTGAAGCGGGCGATCACCACCGCGTGCGGCCGCAGCAGCCGGCGCATCTGCACCATGGCGCCGGCCAGCAGCAGCTGCAGGCGGAAGATCTTGATGCCGCCGGTGGTCGATCCGGCGCAGCCGCCCAGCAGGGCGGTGAACAGCAGCAGGGCGGTCGGCAGGCCGTTCCAGTAGCTGTAGTCGATGGTCGAGAAGCCGGTACCGGTCATCGCCGAGGCGACGGTGAAGGCGCCATGGCGGAGCGCGGTGCGGAACTCGTAGTGCAGGCCGAAAATCAGCCACAGGGTCATCGCCACCGTCGCCGCCGCCAGGATGGCGAAGTACCAGCGCAATTGGGCGTCGCGCCATAGCGCTCGCACGTTGCCTTGGGCCGCCTGGGCGAAAACCAGGAACGGCATGCCGCTGGCCACCATGCCGAGCGTCACCACCAGATCGATGCGCACGTTGTCGAAATGGCCGATCGACGAATCCCAGGTCGAAAAGCCGCCGGTCGAGACCGTGGCCATGGCGTGGACCAGGGCGTCGAAGCCGGGCATGCCGGCCAGCCACAGCAACAAGCCGACCGCCAGCGTCAAGCCGGCATAGATCGACCCCAGGGTGGTGGCGAGGCGGGTGGCACGGGGGGCGGCCTTGTCGCCACCCATCAGCATTTCGATGCGGAACATCTGCATGCCGCCAACCCGCAACGCCGGCAGCACCGCCACCGCCATCGCCAGGGTGCCGGCGCCGCCCAGCCATTGCAGCAGGCCGCGCCACAGCAGCAATCCCGGCGGCAGGTGGTCGAGCCCGGCCAGCACGCTGGCGTTGGTGGTGGTCAGGCCGCAGATCGCTTCGAACAGGGCGTCGGTGACGGCCAGTTGCGGCTTGCCGAAGGCGAAGGGCAGCGCCGCGAAGGCGCAGGGAACCACCCAGCACAAGGCGGTGGCGAGATAGGTCTGGCGTACCGAAAGGCGCCGCCATCCCGAGCGCATGCCGGCCTCCAGCGCCAGGCCGACAAACAGGGTCAATCCCGCCGACAAGGCGAACACTGCCCATTCCGGCGAGCCGGCAGCCAGGTCGACCGCGGCGGGAATCAGCATGGCCGCCGCCAGGCCCACCAGCAGCCAGCCGACAATTTGCAGCACCGGGCGGAAGTCGAGCATCTCTCTATTCCCGCCAGTAGCTGGGGGTGAACAGCACGAACACGGTGAACAGCTCCAGGCGGCCGACCAGCATCTCGAAGGTGGCGATCCACTTGGCGGCGTCCGACAGCGGCTTCCACGACCCGGTCGAGCCGATGATGCCGCCCAAGCCGCGCCCGACATTGCCTAGCGCCGCCGCCGAGCCGGACAGCGCGGTGACCAGGTCGCAGCCGGCGGCGGTCAGCGCCAAGGCGTGGACGGCGAAGGTGACCATGTAAAGCACCACGAAGGCCAGCACCGCGTCGACCACCGGCTCGGGCAGGATGCGGCGGTTGAAGTCGATGACGAAGACCCCGTGGGGATGCAGCAGGCGCTTGATGTGGACTTCGGCCAATTGGGTCAGCACCTGCCAGCGGAAAATCTTGACGCCGCCCGCCGCCGAGCCCGAGCAGCCGCCGGTGAAGGCCAGGATGAACAGCACCACATGGGCGAAACCGCCCCACGGCCCGATGTCGGCGGCGACGAATCCGGTGGTGGTGGCGGTCGAGGTCACGGTGAAGGCGGCGGCGCGCAGGCTGTCGGCCAATTCCCAATCGCTGGTCGCCCACCGCCAAACCCCCAGCACGGCGGCAGCCGAGACCAGCAGGGTGAGATAGGCCTGCAGCTGGCTGTCTTCGCTAAGCGGCGGATGGCCGCGCCGCCACGGCGCCACCAGCAACGGCAACGGCGCCGCGGCCACCACCATGGAGGCCACCGCCACCCATTGCACCGCACTGCCCCAATGGGCCAGCGAGGCGTCCGAGGTCGAGAAGCCACCGGTCGACAACGCCGCCATGGCGTGGCAAACGGCATCGAAATCGTCCATTCCGGCCAGCCAGAAGGCCACCGCCGACAGGGCGGTGAGGCCGGCATAGACCGCGGTGACGGCGACCGCCAGCTGGGACACCCGGGGACGGACGCGGTCGGCCTTGTCGCCGGCCTCCATGCGGAAAATCTGCATGCCGCCGATGCGCAGCACCGGCAGGATGGCCGCCGCCATGACGATGAAGCCGGCGCCACCCAGCCAGTTGAGCAGCGCCCGCCACAACAGGATGCCGCTGGGCGCGTGGTCGAGGCCGACGATGACGGTGGCCCCGGTGGTGGTCAGCCCGCTCATCGCCTCGAACACCGAATCGGTGGCCGACAACCCGAGGGTCGAGAAGGCGAAGGGCGGCGCCGCCGCCAGCGCGACCAGCAGCCAGGAGGTGACGGTGACCAGCAGCGATTGGCGGATGTCGAGGCGGAAGCGGGCGGTCGGCTTGGCGCCGAACATCAGCGCGCCGCCGAGGAAGGCGGCGGCGGCGGCGGCGGCGGTGAACACCGGCCAATCGGCACCATCGGTCGCCGCGTCGACCACCGCCGGCACGCCCATGGCGACGGCGAGGATCAACAGCACGAAGCCGTTGATGAAGAGAACCGGCCGAACGTCCAGCAACGCAGAAACCCCCCATTTAGCGGGAGAGTCATGGCTTGGTTCGCGCGGACTGTCCAGGGGGAAACCAACGCAGGAATTCGGGCGGTCGCGGTCGGCCCAGTTCGCGCCGACATCGTCGGCAACGCCCCCCCAACTGTCATCCCGACAGAGCGATAGCGACGAGGGATCCTTCACGCACCGACGTCAGACGGCTTCGTGAAAGATTCCTCTCTTCGCTCGGAATGCCAAAGACTCCTACGCCTGCCGCGCGTCGATGATCGCCCGGCGGATGGCGCGGGTCTTGCGGAAGCGGTCTTCCAGCACCTCGCCCTCGCCCCAGCGGATCGCCCGCTGCAGTGCGGTCAGGTCCTCGGTGAAGCGCTGGATCACTTCCAGCACCGCTTCCTTGTTGTTGAGGAAGATGTCGCGCCACATCACCGGGTCCGAGGCGGCGATGCGGGTGAAGTCGCGGAAGCCCGAGGCGGAGAACTTGATCACCTCCTGGGCCAGGTGCTCCTCCAGGTCGCTGGCGGTGCCGACGATGGTGTAGGCGATCAGGTGAGGCAGGTGCGAGGTGATGGCCAGCACCTTGTCGTGGTGGCTGGGGTCCATGATCTCGACCTGGGCGCCGACGCGCCCCCACAGTTCGGCGACCTTGGCGGTGGCCTGCTCGTCGCCGCCGGGCAGCGGCGTCAGGATGTGCCAGCGGCCGCGGAACAATTCGGCCAAGCCGCTTTCCGGGCCGGAGAATTCGGTGCCGGCGATGGGGTGGCCGGGGACGAAGTGGACGCCGTCGGGGATGAACGGCATCAGGTCGCGGATCACCCCCAGCTTGACCGAGCCGACATCGGTGACGATGGCGCCCGGCGCCAGGTGGGCGCCGATCGCCTGGCCGACCGCTTCGATCGCCCCGACCGGGGTGCCGATCACCACTAAATCTGCGCAGGGAATGGCCTCGGCTGCCTCGGCGAAGGCGGCGTCGACGATGCCCAGCTCCAGCGCGGTGGCCCGCGCCTGGTCCGAGATCTCGAGTGTCACCAGCCGGCGCGCCAGCCCTTCCTGGCGAATGGCGCGGGCCAGCGAGCTGTTGATGTGGCCGATGCCGACGAAGCAGACGGTCTCGAACAGGGGGGCGGTCATGGCGACATTACTTTCGCTGGGCCAGGAATTCGGCCAGGGCGGCCACCACCAGGGCGTTCTCGTCGGCCTGGCCGATGGTGATGCGCAGCCACTCGGCCAGACCGTAGCCGCCCATGGCGCGGGTGATGATCCCCTTGGCGCGCAGGAAGGAATCGGCCGCCTGGGCGCCGCCGATCTCGGCGGGGAAGCGGACCAGGACGAAATTGCACACCGACGCCGTGGTGGCCAGGCCCAACTCGGCCAGGCGCTCGGTCAGCCAGGGCAGCCAGGTGTCGTTGTGGCTCTTGCACCGCGCGGTAAAGGCCTCGTCGTCGAAGGCGGCCAGTCCGGCGGCCAGGGCTGGCGCGCCGACGTTGAAGGGGTTGCGCACCCGGTTCAGCACGCCGGCCACCGCCTCGGGGCAATAGCACCAGCCCAGGCGCAGGCCGCCCAGGGCGTAAATCTTTGAGAAGGTGCGGGCGACCACGGTGTTGGCGCCGGCGCCGTCGACCAATTCCAGGCCCGAGGTGAAGTCGTCCTTGCTGACGAACTCGGCATAGGCGGCGTCGATCACCAGCAGCACCTGGGGCGGCAAATGGGCGCGCAACCGCGCCACCTCGGACGCGGCGACGTAGGTGCCGGTCGGGTTGTTGGGATTGGCCAGGAAGACGATCTTGGTCTTCGCCGTCACCGCCGCCAGCAAATTGTCGACCGAGGCGGTCAACTCGATTTCCGGCGCGGTGACCGGGGTGGCGCCGCAGGCCTTGGCGGCGATGGCGTACATCAGGAAGCCGTGGCGGCTGTACAGGACCTCGTCGCCGGGGCCGGCATAGGCGCGGCAGATGATGCCCAGCAGCTCGTCCGAGCCGGCGCCGCAGACGATCCGCTCGGAATCCAGGCCATAGCGCTGGGCGATGGCGGCGCGCAATTGGGCAGCGCCGCCATCGGGATAGCGGTGCAGCTCGCCGGCGATGGCGGCGTAGGCCGCCTGGGCCTTGGGGCTGGGCCCGAGCGCGCCTTCGTTGGAGGACAGCTTGATGATGCGGTCGACCCCCTCGATCGCCGATTCGCCGCCGACATAGGGCCTGATATCCATGATGCCCGGGCGGGGCGCGGGGGTGGTCACGAGCAAAGCTCCTTGATTGGATGGGGCGATGTCGCCTTACGGCGAAAGGGGGACCGGGTAGCCGCCGATCACGCTGGCGTGGCGGACCGGATCGCGCACCAGCGCCGCCAGGCGCGGGTCGGCATGGCCGATCCAGCCCTCGATGTCGATCAGGTGCAGCACGGTGCCGTCGACGGTGTGGATGGCCAGGATCTCGATCGAATCGAGACCGGCGGCGGCGAACAGGGTGCGGACGCGGTCGCGGCTGGTCGAGGCGGCGGTTTCCGCCACCACCAGGGTGCGGTCGAAGCCGGTGTCGTCATGGCCGCGGCGGGCGATGACCAGCGCTTCCAGCGGCTCGGGGCGGTTGTCGACCGGATAGACCGGCAGGCGGGCGACGACGCGGGGAATGGTGTCGCGCTCGCCGGTCAGCGCTACCCACCAGGGCTCGGCGCCGCCGGGGCCGTGGCCGGGCAGCGGCACCACGCCGACGCTGGCCTGGCCGTCCGAGACCAGCTTGATCACCTGGCCGGCGCTGGGGGTGGGGATCACCGGCCACACCACGCCGAAATGGTTGCGGCAAAGCTCGATGAAGCCGTCGCCGCGTTCGGATTGGGCGACGGCGATGGTCAGCGGCTGCTGGATGCCGAGCATGGCGCCGATCATTTCGCGCCACAGCCGCACCAGCGCCGGCTTGGGGAAGTTGCCGCGATGGCGGGCGACCAGGCGGCGCAGCACCGCGGCGTCGCGGCCGGGGCGCAGGGCGAGCCCCTCGCCCTTGAGCTCGCCCAGGCGTTCGACCAGCGCGCAGCGCTTCATGATCAGGTCATGCAATTGGTCGTCGATGCGATCGACTTGGCTACGAAGGGAGTCGAGTGTCGGCTCGGGACTGGTCATGGGCCCAACGGGGGTTCGGGGAAAGGCCGCTTAGGTTTAGTGCGGGCGGCACGGGAAATCAAAGAAAACGTTGACAGCTCCGGCTGGCGACCATAGCTAATCGTGTCCTTGCCCCCTTGGTGGGGCGTACCCCCTGGGATTTGCGCCGCCCGTATGAACGCTTCCGAGCCGCCAGGTCTGTCCCCGCTCCGCAATCCACTCGGCTACACCATCGAGCTGGGCGGGGATCGGCCGATCCGGCTCGATTGCGGCGTCGATCTGGGGCCGATCACCGTCGCCTATCAGACCTACGGCACCCTCAATGCCGACCGTTCCAACGTCATCCTGATCTGCCACGCCCTGACCGGCGACCATTATGTCGCCGATCCCCACCCGATCACCGGCAAGCCGGGCTGGTGGAGCGAGCTGGTCGGGCCGGGGCGGGTGTTCGATACCGACCGTTATTTCCTGATCTGCACCAACGTGCTGGGCGGCTGCATGGGCACCACCGGCCCCAAGGACGTCAATCCCGCCACCGGCCAGCCCTGGGCGCTGGCGTTCCCCGTCATCACCATCGGCGACATGGTCCAGGTGCAGGCGCGGCTGATGGATCTGCTCGGCATCGGCCAGCTGTTTTGCGTGGTCGGCGGCTCGATGGGCGGTATGCTGGCGCTGGAATGGGCGGCCAGCTTTCCCGAGCGGGTGTTCTCGGCCATCCCGATCGCCACCGCGGCGCGCCATTCGGCCCAGAACATCGCCTTCAACGAGGTCGGCCGCCAGGCCATCATC